>ENA-OPMN01000030-OPMN01000030.1-human-gut-metagenome-genome-assembly--contig:-NODE-30-length-86104-cov-6.248498_pt1 | contig 86104 bp, 62 predicted proteins | sample MGYA00241524_ERZ501745 | MGnify/ENA primary metagenome ERZ501745 (study PRJEB25962, sample SAMEA2042567) | human gut metagenome | biome: human gut; feature: human-associated habitat; material: faeces...
GCAAAGATACACTTTTATGGCAAATTGTTAAATCCCCAAGAATAATAACTGAGCCACGAATAAGCGAATGTAGCGAAGAACGATAAGTAATTGTCGGTAACGTTTGTTTTGCTCCAATGTCCAGAATACAGCTCTTCCAAGATTCCCCATCCGCTTTGTCCTGAGCCGGTGATTGGCTGGAAGTCGGATAAGGTAGTCGGTCGCAAGATTACTTCGCCGCGGTCTGGGGCATATCCCCACATGGTATGGCCGAGGCTTTTGTTTGTAGAAGAACGAAGTTCCATACCTATCAAGGCATTCAAGCGGTTGTTTTGGTCGAACGCTTTGCTGATAAGTATCTTGTTCTGTATGTTATAAGAAGACTGACGTCCGTCGTTGTTGTACAGCTCTCCTCCAAACGGAAGTACTGCGGCTTTGAATTCCGCGCTTCCCGGAGTTACTGAGTTATAGTCATATCCACGGTATTTCTGGGCAATGTAATAGGTCTGTTCTGTCATATACGATTCGCTGTTGCTGCTCGTATTGCTGTATCCGCCTGTAAACTGATAAGACAACCAATCCAGAATATCCCATTTCAAGTCTAATGATGCCGAAAGGTGGGTAGAGCTTGAAGAGGCGCTACTGTTGTTTCTTTCATTTATGAAGTTATAGCCCAGTGACTGTACGTTGTCATTATAATCATAAGTCGCAGTTTTCTGGTAGAATACATCAGGGTTGATAATTCTGTTTGTAGTAGTGGCATAATCCATTGGGGCTACTCCACCGGCAAATCCTTTATTTGTGCTTACACTACCGTTAAGTGCGGCGTTGATGGTAAGTTTCTGAACAGGACGCATGGTCAAGGCGATGCGGCCTGTCATACGTTCGCTGCTGTTTCCTATTTCCTGTCCGTCGCTTTTGCTGTAGCCTACTGAAGTAGAATAGCTGAACTTGTTGGTTCCGCCCGAGATACTCAGGTTGTGGTTATGACTGAATGAGCGGCGGGTAAGCAACTTGAACCAGTCGGTATTTTGTGTTTCCAGCTGACCGCGTTGGGCTATAAATTCTTCGGCGGAGATATCGTGTTCCAGATACATGCGCAGCAAGCCTTCGTAAGTATAAGGTTGCTTGATTGGTTCTTTGGCGAACGATGTTCCCCAGTTGAATGCTTCTTGCGAGAACTGTACTCTTTCTTTAGAGTTCATATAATTGAATTGTTCATAGTTAGGACGGCTGCCAATCACGAAATTGGCGGTATAGTTCACGCTCAGTCGGTCGGTAGTATTCTTCTTGGTAGTGATTTCTATTACACCGTTAGATGCTTTAGAACCGTAGATAGCAGTAGCCGACGCATCTTTCAGAATGGTGATATTCTCAATGTCAGACGGGTTCAACCACGAAATTTGGTTACCTATAATATCCTTCAGGTCGCCAGTCATAGAGTTGCTGGTTTCCAGTGTCAACGGGTCTTCCTGAATTATACCGTCTATTACCCACAGCGGGTCTTGGTTTCCCAATAAGGTACTGGTACCACGAATCTGAATCTTAGGTGCCGTACCCACACGACTGCTGGTGTTGGTTACCACCATACCTGCTACACGTCCTTGCAGCATCTGGTCGATAGTTGTAAACGAAGGCATTATCACATCTTTAGCTTTCACTGTGGTGATAGAACCCACCAAGTCGCGACGCTTTATGTTTTGATATCCAGTTACAACTACTTCTTCCATTTCGGTGCCTACACCGCTCTTTAGAGTAACGTTGATGTTGTTTTTTCCGGCATAGCGAACCGTTTTCTTCTCCATACCGATAAATGAATAAGTCAGAATCAATCCTTTTTGTGCAGGAATGGTCAGTGTGTATCGTCCATCCATGCTGGCAATGGCTCCGTCTTTAGAGCCTCGTGCCGTAACGGTAGCTCCCGGTAATGCTTCTCCTTCAGCATCGTGTACCCAACCGCTGATAGTTACTTGTTGGCTTTGCTTTTTCTTGATGACAATCTTCTTGTCGATAATTTCATAGGTCAGGTTTGTGCCTTCCAGACATTCGTCCAAAATTTCTGAAACGGTTTTATTCTTGCCGCGAATGGTAATGTCTTTTACTCCGGCCACATCTTTTTGGGTATACACAAAAACATAGTTGGTACGGCTCTGAATGTACCAAATTGTCGACTCCAAAGTCTCTCCTTTAAAATCGATGGAGATTCTTTGATTTTCTTGCGCCTGTATGGATAGCGCAGAAAGGAAGAACGCGCATAGCAGGCATAACTTTGCTAAAGTACCGCTTGCATACGACAGTGTTCTTGACAGAAGTTTTGTTCGTTTATTCATAATTATTTAGTTATGATAATATAATAGGTGGATTATTTATTCTTGCCTAAATGTCTTATATTGGCTACACGTTGCCTCGCTGTTCTTAAAGTAAGATGCGTCTTTTTATGGAGGCGTTAAATTATGTTGATAAACATATGTATAAAAAGTCGTACACATAATTATTTTCAGATTGACCTAGTGATACTTAAAATATTAATTCTAAATCAAGGAGCTTTGTTTTGGCTGCAAAAATTGCCTAAATTCTTGAAATATGCAAATATTTCTTTCAAAAATAAAACAAATGCATTTCGATGGTTTCATAACATGCGGTTATCATCTATGACGAGTAGTTACAATAAAAAAAGGTGCATCGTTCATCACGACACACCTTTTGTGGCTTATTTAGCAATGTTCTTATTCTGATTATTTCAGTTTTGCTAAAGTTTCTTTGATACGGCGCATTGCTTCTACAATGTTTTCGTCAGAAGTAGCGTAGCTCATGCGGATGCACTCAGGAGCACCGAATGATGTACCACCAACGCAAGCCACATGTCCTACTTCGAGCAGGTACATTGCCAAATCGTCAGCGTTGTTTATTACGCGGTCGCCATCCTTCTTTCCGTAGAATGAATCACATTTAGGGAACAAGTAGAAAGCTCCTTGCGGGAAGTTTACTTCGAATCCTGGGATTTCTTTAGCCAATTTCACGATAAGGTCGCGACGGCGTTCGAATGCCTTACGCATTTCTTCTACAGGTTCTTGAGTACCGGTATAAGCTGCTTCTGCCGCTTTCTGAGATACAGAGCATGGACCCGAAGTATACTGACCTTGCAGTTTATTGATACCCTTAACAATCCATTCCGGTCCGGCTACGAAACCTATACGCCATCCAGTCATGGCATAAGCCTTAGATACACCGTTTACAATAACCACTCTGTCTCTTATTTCTTCGAACTGAGCGATGCTTTGGTGCTTACCGATGTAGTTAATGTGTTCGTAGATTTCGTCGGCTACTACGATAATGCGTTCGTGCTTAGCCAATACCTCTGCCAAACCAGCCAATTCTTCTTTGCTATAAACAGAACCGGTAGGGTTAGACGGAGAGCAGAGAATCAACACGCGAGTCTTCGGAGTGATGGCAGCTTCGAGCTGAGCAGGAGTAATCTTGAAGTCCTGGTCAATACCAGCGCGTACTATTACAGGAGTACCTTCAGCCAATTTCACCATTTCGGGGTAGCTTACCCAGTAAGGAGCCGGCACGATTACTTCATCGCCCTTGTTTACCAATGCCATGATGGTGTTACAAACAGATTGTTTTGCACCATTGGCACAGCTAATCTGTGCGGCAGTGTATTCCAGTCCGTTTTCGTTCTTCAGTTTTGCAACGATAGCATTGCGCAAAGCTGGGTATCCAGCTACTGGCGAGTAGCGTGAGAAGTTATCATCGATAGCTTTCTTTGCAGCTTCTTTAATGTGATCCGGTGTATTGAAATCGGGTTCACCTACACTCAAGTTGATTACGTCAACTCCTTGAGCCTTTAATTCGCCGCTCTTTTGCGACATAGCCAATGTTGCCGAAGGCGACAGGCTGTTCAAACGATCTGAAAGTTGGTTCATTTTGTATTATAATTTAGAATGTTTGTCTAAGTCTTATTTATTTTCTGTCTCCCAACAAGCGAAGCAAGTATAGGAATAAGTTTATGAAGTCGAGATATAAAGTCAATGCACCCAACAAGGCGATTTTCTGTGTTTCTTCTGTCACTTCTATACCATCGGCTGTGAGCAGACGTTTAATTTTCTGCGAGTCGTAAGCCGTGAGTCCTACAAACAATATTACCCCTGCATACGTGATAATCATTTGCAGCATAGAGTTCTGCCAGAACAGGCTTACCAAAGTGGCTATGATTAATCCTATCAGAGCCATGAGGCAGATGTTTCCGATGCGTGTAAGATCTGACTTGGTGACATATCCATACAGAGCCATTACTCCGAATGTTCCTGCCGCAACAAAGAAGGTTGAAGCTATAGAGCTCATGGTATAGACTAAGAATATGGAAGCCAGGGTAGCGCCATTCAGTATCGAGTAGATAATGAACATCACTGTAGCCTTGGTAAACGATATGCTGTTGATGCGTGCCGACAGATAGAATACCACCGCCAACTCTGCTATAAGCATACCCCATAAAGCCAGTCTGTTCCCGAAGATGAACGAAATCAGCTGATACGATTGCGCTACATACATCGACACGAAGCCAGTGATAACCAGTGCCAGTGTCATCCATACGTAGACGCTGCGCAATAAGGTACTTTGTGCCGCTTTAGAGGCATAGTTACCAATTAAGTTTTTTGTTTCTTCCATAACACAGAATATTGTATAGTCGTTGTTTTATTTATTGTTGAAATGCAAAGTATGTCCCATACGCATTTTCTTGGTGAGCAAGTAACGCTCGTTGTATGGGTTAGGAGTTACTTCGATGGGCACGTTTTCTACTATTTCCAGCCCGTAAGCTTCCAGTCCTACACGCTTTACAGGGTTGTTAGTGAGAAGTCTCATCTTCTGTACGCCAATTTCGCGAAGAATCTGAGCGCCTACACCATAGTCGCGTTCATCAGCCTGATGACCCAAGCAGAGGTTAGCGTCTACTGTATCCATTCCTTCTTCCTGCAACTTGTATGCTTTCATCTTTTCCATCAAGCCGATGCCGCGTCCTTCCTGAATAAGGTATACGATAGCGCCTTTGCCTTCTTTTTCAATCATCTGCATTGATTTGTGAAGCTGTTCGCCGCAGTCGCAACGCAATGATCCGAAGATATCGCCGGTAGTGCAAGATGAGTGTACGCGTACCAATACCGGTTCGTCTGGTTTGAATTCGCCTTTAATAAGTGCTACATGCTCCAGTCCGTTGCTCTTCTGACGGAACGGGATGAGGCGGAAGTGTCCGTATTCTGTAGGCATGTCTACTTCTACGCCTTTCACTACAAGCGATTCCTGTTTCAAGCGGTAAGCTATAAGTTCTGCTATAGAAATAAGTTTGAAGCCATATTCTTGAGCCATCTTATACAGTTCTGGCAGGCGAGCCATAGTACCGTCTTCGTTCATTACCTCCATCAGGGCAGCTGCAGGATAAAGTCCGCACAGTTTTGCCAAATCTACAGCGGCTTCAGTATGTCCGGCACGGCGCAATACGCCTTTGTCTTGAGCATAAAGCGGATTGATGTGTCCTGGGCGACCGAATGTTTCGGGGGTTGATTTAGGGTCTGCCAAAGCGCGGATAGTGGCGGCGCGGTCGGCAGCGGAAACACCTGTAGAGCATCCTTCCAGTTTATCTACTGTTACAGTAAACGGAGTGCCAAGCATAGAAGTATTGTTAGTTACCTGATAAGGCAAATCGAGTTCTTTACAGCGCGACAAGGTGATAGGAGCACAAAGAACGCCGCGTGCATGTTTCAGCATGAAGTTTACCTTTTCGGGGGTGATGAGTTCTGCTGCTATAATCAAATCGCCTTCGTTCTCTCTGTCTTCATCGTCTACTACAATGACGAATTCTCCTTTGCGGAAATCTTCGAGAGCTTCTTCTACGGTATTCAGTTTGATGTTGTCCATGATGTTATGTATTAATTGTTTTTATACTATTATATATAAGTTTTGTTATTTATCTAATTGTTGGTCTTTTATTCGTTGTATTATCTTGTTGTCCGTCTCGATAATGACTTTCAGGTCTTTCTCTAGGCGGAAGCGGTAGCGCCAGATGCGTAGGTAAGCTACTATACCGATAGGCAGGATAATACCGTAAAGCAGATTAAGCCAGCGGTTGTCGGATAGGCTCTTGTGCGCCTTGACAGAAAGGAACGGATATTTCTCCATCATATTGATGATTGCCGCATCGCGTGTGTTCGACAGGTCTTCTACTATGCCTTCCATCTGTTGGCTGATATTTGCTATCACGTCGTCATGCTTATTATTTGTGAATATCTTGAAATAATTAGGCATGTGGCGTAATCTGTTATCTTGCAGATACTGCTTGCACTCTGCGCTTATGCCGTTCATTATTTCAATGTCTTCTGCATAGAGCGGTGTCTGTATTATCACTTCCTTGCGGAACAAGTGACGCGATGGACGCAGACCCAACAGCTTTCTTATTACGGCAATATATACATCGAGGTTGAATACCACAGAGTCTTTGTTTGCCTTATAAGTGAAGAAGCCTCCGATAGGTGCCAGTACCAAGGTACTCATCCATGTTCCTAATACTACGTTCATCTCTCCACTCTTCGCCACACGGGTAGCACCTGAGTCTATGATATAATAAATCACGAATATCAATACCGATATAACTACAGGCATACCCAGACCTCCTTTACGGATGATGGCTCCCAGTGGTGCCCCGATGAAAAAGAATATAAGACAAGCCAGCGACAAGGTGATTTTCTTGTTCCAGTCAGAACGGTGCGAGCGTATATCATCGTCGGTGTCCTTGGTCATATAGCTCTTCATGTTCCATTCAGAGTTGAGCGATGTAAATTTCGACTGGGCGTAATTCAGCGTCTTCAGCTTTTCGGCCGATGTCATAGAGTTATATATACTATCGGTGTTTATAACTCGTATATGCTCTTCTGCCATGCGTGTAGAGTCGGCAGGAGTCATTTCCGGTCGGTAAAAAGTGGTACGCATTGATTCATTGTACATGGCACGTCCTACGCTGTCGCCGTGCTGTATCAGTGAGTCTACGGCTACAGATATTTCGTGCATGTTCTTGATATCCGAACGGCGGTCAAGGAAACTTCCGTCCACCATGTTGAATTCCGAGCTAAACTGAATAAGCGTGTGCTTCTCTTTGAATGTCTCGCGTCGGTAAGGAACGTTTTTAGAAAGCGATGTTTGCGACTTCAAGTTCTCGAACTGTTCTCCGTTATACAGATGAAGGAACAGATGCTGCTTGTCGGCAGTCAGCTCCAGTTTACCTTCTTCGCCCCATATAATATGAGCGTTTTCAAAACCGTCAGAGAAATTATAGATAAGAATATCCTTCAAGATACCCGTTTCGCGGTCTTTTTTCTTCACGTAGATGTTATAGCCGTCAATTTCGGTATAGAAAACACCTTCCGGAATATCCACTTCGGGCGATTTCTGCTTCATTGAAACGAGCAGAGTCCACAGCTTTTTCTGCGCACGGGGTCCCGTTACGTTTTGAAAATAGAACGATGTACAAGCAATGGCAAAACAGAATATAATAACCGGCTGCATGATACGCAGCAAAGGAATGCCAGCCGCTTTCATTGAAAGCAACTCATAACGTTCTCCAAAGTTACCGAAAGTGATAAGTGCCGCCAAGAGGATGGCCAACGGCAGAGAAATAGGGATAAGAGTTAATCCCGAATAAAAGAAAAATTGCGCCAGTACGCTTATTTCCAAACCTTTACCCACGAGTTCGTCTACATAACGCCATAGAAACTGCATCATGAAAATAAAAAGACAGATAAAGAAAGTGCCGGCAAAAACCAGCAAAAAACTCTTCAGGATGAATATATCAAGCTTTTTTATGCGTAGCATTCTTATAATAATCATTATTCAGGACACAAAAGTAGCATAAAAAAAGGAGAGACAGACGATGTTTTGCAGTTTTTTAAAGATTATGTTAGGTCTATATTCCGCAAACGCGTCTCAGCTCTTCTATTTGAGAATCCCAAAGGTTTGTCAAGTCGTCTTCTTCGCCCTCTTCGGCAAAGTCGGTTATCTCAAGAGTGTGGTCGTTGGTAAGCTCTATATAAATATATCTTCAGTTCGAAAAAAGTGCGTGGCTCTTCGTCGGTCCAGTGAAAGCGAACAAATGAGTCTGTGCGTGAGTTTATCAGTTCGGCTGTACGCATTTCGGTTTTTCCCCATCGGAAGCTGAACATTTTTCCGTCGCGTGTTACGTTGTCGGCAAACCAGCGTTGCAATCCCGCAGGGGTGCTGATGGCATTCCATAAAATGTGTCCAGAAGCTGGTTTTAACGGATATTCTATCTTTATTTTCTTTTTCATAGTGTTTTGTTTTTAGTAGAAGGTGGCGTTTGTGCCTTCTTGTGTTTTATGTGGCGGCAAACTTAAAATAATTTTTTGTATACCACATGTTATTTCATGAGAAATTGCGGTTAAAATTTTAAAAACTGAGAATTAAGCGTTTGAATCCAACAGTGATTAAACTTTTATTTCATTGCTGATGTCTTTTTACTTCGGTAATACTGAAGTAAAATTGTAATTTTACTGAAAAAACGTAGTGCACCACAAAATGCCCCAAAGTAGGTCCATTCAGAGAACCACAAACTACCAAGCTTATCAAACTGAGCATCAGGTGTTTTATGGCTCATAACCGTATAATGTGTACCAGCTAAGCCTACACAAAGTGTCGCGAGAAGTGCACCCTATTATATAAAATATATATATTATTAAATCTATAATTATTAAACAACTTGATTTTTTTCAAAAATTCAAGTTGGGGAAGGGGATTATAAAAAAAGAATAAGAATGGTAGACTGAAACAATGCGATGGTCCAAATGAAACAATGCGATGGTTTGATTGAAGCATCGCATTGTTTTTTTCGCCTTTGTTGAGGCTGTTTATTGTATCTTGACTACCTTTGTGTAGAACTAAACGATACTATTATGGATTTAAAAGGAATCTATACAGCCTCTGCACAGCGATATGCCGATGCGGAAGCTTTCTACCAGAGATGCGGAAACAGCGGAGTGCTTTTGCCTAAGGTGAGCTTGGGGTTTTGGCATAACTTCGGAGGGGTAGACCCTTACGAGCGTAGCCGGGCTATCACTCATTATGCTTTCGATCATGGTATTACCCATTTTGACCTCGCCAATAATTATGGTCCTCCTTACGGTAGTGCCGAAGAAACTATGGGGCGACTTATGACCGACGATTTCCGTCAGTATCGTGATGAATTGTTTATCGCCACAAAAGCCGGATACGATATGTGGGAAGGTCCTTATGGCAGTTGGGGCTCAAGGAAACATCTTATGGCAAGCCTCGACCAGAGCCTGAAGCGCATGAATCTGGATTACGTGGATTTGTTCTATAGCCACCGGTACGACCCTAATACTCCGCTCGAAGAGACCCTTCAGGCTATGGCAGATATAGTACATTCGGGCAAGGCATTGTATCTTGGCATCAGTCGCTGGCCGCTCGAAGCCCTGCGTTTTGCCGATAAATATCTGCGCGAACGTAATGTGCCTATTCTTATCTATCAGGGTAAACTGAATATGCTGAACAGAGAACCTCAGCAAGAGGGCATCATAGATTATTGTGCCGAGCATGGCATAGGGTTTATTTCTTTCTCGCCTTTGGCACAAGGACTTCTTACCGACCGCTATCTGCATGGCATCCCCGAAGGTAGCCGTATGAGCAAGGAGAAATTCTTGCGTCATGATATGCTTACACCCGAGCTGTTGGAGCACTTGCAGCAACTCAACAAGCAGGCAGAGGAGCGTGGAGAAACGCTTGCCGAAATGGCGTTGTCGTGGATTCTGCAGCAGAAAGGAGTAACTTCGGTTCTGGTAGGAGCAAGTTCGGTAGAACAACTTGAGAAGAACTTGAAATGTGTTCACCCGAAAAATCAATAATAATAATTATCTTTGCTTACTTAATAGTACACGAACCATTTAGCAGATAAAACGATATGTCTGAAAGCAATTATATATCTATAAAAGGAGCTAAGGTAAACAACCTGAAGAATATCGATGTAAATATTCCACGAAACAAGCTGGTGGTGATAACCGGTTTGTCGGGCTCTGGTAAGTCGTCTTTAGCCTTCGATACGCTTTATGCCGAAGGTCAGCGGCGCTACGTAGAGAGTCTGTCATCGTACGCACGCCAATTCTTGGGCAGAATGAGTAAGCCCGAATGCGATTTCATTAAGGGTATTCCGCCCGCCATAGCCATAGAGCAGAAAGTTACGAGCCGAAATCCGCGTTCTACCGTGGGTACTTCTACCGAGATTTACGAGTATCTGCGATTGCTCTTCGCGCGTGTGGGAAAGACTTACTCGCCCGTAAGCGGACAGATAGTGAAGAAAGACTCTGCCGAAGACATAGTGAACTGTATGCTGTCGTATCCTAAGGGTACTCGATATACAGTGCTTACGCCCATCGTTCCGCGCGAGGGTAGGGATGTTCAGCAACAGATAGAGATGGACCGTAAGGAAGGTTTTACCCGTCTTGAGGTGAACGGTGAAATGGTTCGTATGGAAGATTATGCTTATAACGAAGCAGATACCATCTACCTTCTTATAGACCGCATGAGTTGTGACGATTCTAAAGATTCTATCAGTCGTCTTACCGACTCTGCCGAAACCGCTATGTACGAGGGCGACGGTGCTTGCTTGCTTCGTTTCTATACTGCCGATGGCGAAACCCGTCTTCATTCTTTCAGTACTAAGTTCGAGGTTGACGGCATCACGTTTACCGAGCCTACCGACCAGATGTTTTCGTTCAACTCACCCATAGGGGCGTGCCCCGTATGCGAAGGGTTCGGAAAGATAGTAGGTATCGACGAGCATTTGGTGGTACCAAATCGTGCTCTGAGTGTGTACGATGGAGCCGTGATGTGCTGGCGAGGCGAGAAAATGGGCGAGTGGTTGCATGAGTTCTTGCGTGAGGCTCCAGCGCACAACTTCCCTATATTCGCTCCGTATTATGAGTTGACCGAGGAGCAAAAAGATTATCTGTGGCACGGACCAAGAGACAAGGCTTGCATCGACTCTTTTTTCAAAATGCTCGAAGAGAACCAATATAAAATTCAGTATAGGGTGATGCTGGCGCGTTATCGTGGTAAGACCGTTTGTCCGGCTTGTCACGGTAGCCGATTAAAGAAGGAGGCTCTTTATGTTAAGGTTGGCGGTAAGAATATAGCCGAGATAGTAAGTATGCCTATCAATGATGTGGTAGAGTTTTTCCGTACTTTGAAGTTGGACGAGCACGATACGGCTGTAGCGGCACGCCTTCTTAATGAGATAGGCAACCGACTGAAGTTCCTTCAAGATGTGGGCTTGGGGTATCTTACCCTTAACCGACTAAGCAACACGCTGTCGGGTGGTGAGAGTCAACGTATCAACTTGGCTACTTCGTTGGGTAGCAGCCTTGTGGGTTCACTTTATATATTAGATGAGCCAAGTATCGGTCTTCATAGTCGCGATACGGATAAACTGATAAAGGTACTTCGCCAATTGCAACAGCTGGGCAATACGGTGGTAGTGGTAGAGCACGATGAAGAGATAATCCGTGCAGCCGACTATATCATCGACATAGGTCCGAAGGCAGGAAGATTAGGTGGACAGATAGTCTATCAGGGAAACATGAGCGACCTTAAGCCTGGAAGCGACAGCTATACCGTAAAATATCTGTTGGGCGAAGAACGTATTCCTCTTCCATTGTCGCATCGTTCATGGAATAACTATATAGAGATAAAAGGAGCGCGAGAGAATAATCTTAATGGCATCGACGTGAAATTCCCGCTCAACGTAATGACAGTAGTAACGGGAGTCAGCGGCTCCGGAAAGAGTACTTTGGTGCGCGATATATTCTATAAGGTGTTGAAGCGCGAATATAGCGAGGTGAGCGACCGTCCCGGAGAATTTCTGTCGTTAGAAGGTGATGTAAAGATGGTGCACGATATTGAGTTCGTAGACCAGAACCCCATCGGAAAATCTTCGCGTAGCAACCCTGTAACCTACGTAAAGGCGTACGACGAAATACGTAAGTTGATGGCCGACCAGCCGCTATCTAAGCAAATGGGATATACGGCAGGATACTTCTCGTTCAATACCGAAGGTGGCCGATGCGAAGAATGTAAGGGCGAGGGTACCGTAACGGTAGAAATGCAATTCATGGCCGATTTGGTCTTGGAGTGTGAATCGTGTCACGGAAAACGCTTTAAGAACGAAACGCTTGATGTGAAATACGATGGCATGAATATCTACGACATTCTGGAAATGACTGTAAACCAAGCCGTAGAGTTCTTTAATGAGCACGGTCAGAAGAAAATAGTGAAGAAACTGCTTCCTCTGCAAGAAGTGGGATTGGGCTATATCAAGTTGGGACAATCATCGTCTACACTGTCGGGCGGTGAGAATCAGCGAGTCAAGTTGGCTTATTTCCTCAGCATAGAGAAAGCGGAACCTACTATCTTCGTATTCGACGAGCCGACTACCGGATTACATTTCCACGACATAAAGCAACTCTTGAAAGCGTTTGACGCACTGATAGCACGCGGACATACCGTAGTTATCATTGAGCATAACATGGATGTGATAAAATGCGCTGATCATGTAATCGACCTTGGTCCCGAAGGAGGAGATAAGGGAGGTAACTTGGTGGTGTGTGGCACACCGGAGGAAGTCGCCAAGTGCGCTGCATCATACACAGGGCAGTATTTGGCAGAGAAATTGGCGGAATAATATTCCGCCTGCTTTTTATTCCGCCCACTCAAAGTTTTCTTTGCCTGCCGCTATCTCGAAGTGCAGTTTGGCTATGCCTAAATCCATCTGTGTATAGCCAACCATAGAGAACAATCTTTGTGCTGATACTTTAGGACGCTTTGATGTCTCTCCGCCCATATATACAAAGCGAAACTTTTGCTGATTAATGGCGGTAGGTGCCAATAAAGCGGCTTCCACTCCCTTTAGGAACCAAGAGGGAGTAGAAGCATCCGCATTGCTGACTTGTTCTATTGTTTTAATCTTATGGTTCACGCCCTGCGTCTGTCCGTATCCCAAGGCTATCATGCAGGTCAACTTCTCGCCCTTGTTTATTTGATAGGCATTGCTCACCTTTCTATAGCTAAGACCCGCCCAGCAAGTATTAAGTCCTAAAGTCTGCGCCAAGAGCACCAACTGCTCGCCGTAATATCCTATCTTTTCGTCTAAGTCGTCAGTGTCCTTGCCTACCATAACAAAGTAATTTTCCACCCCGGAAAACTTACCGTAAGACATGATTCCGGAGAAAGCCTTCGTTTCCTGAGTAACAAGCTGTATATGCAGTTGTCCTTCCGCATTGCATTCGTCTATCTTAGTCTGCAGTGCGTTGATAACCTCCTCCGTAAGAGGCTTGCTTATATATCGGCGTACGCTATGCCGTTGTTTTATAGCATCTTGTAGTGTCATAATCTTAAATAGTGGCAGACTTGGTTTGATAAACTGCTCTTGCTATATACGTTCCTTAATACATAGTGCTGCCCTTACTGATATATTTTAGGAAAGAATAATTCTGATTATGAAAAGCAGATTGACAGGAAGATAATCTTTTAGTTTGATACGTAGTATTTTTAGAGATTGTTGTATGCGATAGTCGATGGTTTTAGGTGATACATGGCTAACTTCTGCTATTTCTTTGTAACTTTTACCTTGAAATCTATGCATCACAAAGGCTGTTCTATAGCTTTCTGGTAAAGACTCTATTGCTTTCCCTATGTTACGGACTAATTCTTCAAATTGATAATCGTTGATGTCGTTCAATAGGTTTTGGGTCTTATCATAATAAATAGCCTCGGCATTGCTGGCGATTTTCTTTTTTACAATGTAGTTTAAAATGCGGTTATAAGTCATTTTGAATAAGTATTGGCGAAGTGAACTTTCAATATGTATATCAGTTCTTTTTTCCCATAAATATAACATGACTTCTTGAACAATCTCCTCTGAGTCTTCTAGTTCAATAAAACGTTGAGCATAAGCGCATAGAATGGTGTAATACTTTTTGAATATGTAGATAAAAGCAGTGTGACTCCCTTCTTGGAGTGATTGAATAAGCAATAATTCTTCCTCTGCTTGTTGATTGGGCCTTATGTGATAATTTTTTAGCATTACACTTGCAAATATAGTCCTTTGGAGTCTTAAAAATAAGAAAAACGTATTTTTTTTAAAAAAAAGTAAGATTTGGTTTAGGAACATGTTTATGCCGATTGTCTTTCTAATAAAAGGTTTAAAATATGAATCAAGATTATAGTCAAAAAACAACTATAGAAGAGTTGCTTCCTCGCTATTGCGAAGGGACTACAACCGATGAAGAAATAGCTCAAGTTGAGGCATGGCTTGCTGAAGGAGAAGAGAATAAACAAATTCTTCAGCATATTATGTTATTGAATTTGGCTGTAGATACATTGCATGTGGAGCAATGTGTTGATGTAGATAAGGCATTAAAAAAGGTAGAAAGTAAGATGAGACGGTCGTCTGTTAATTGGTGGTTATGGATGCAGCGAGTAGCGGCATGTTTGTCTATACCTCTTTTATTGGCTCTTAGTTGGGTTTATATGGATAATAATAAGGAGTCATTGCCTGTAGTTGCGCAAATTATTGAAGTGAAAACTCAACCTGGGATGACAGCAAAGATGGTGTTGCCTGATAGTACTGAAGTACATTTGAATGCAGGGTCTACGTTGCGCTACCCTTCAACTTTTTTAGGTGATTCACGTCAGGTGGAGTTAGTAGGAGAAGCGTTCTTTAAGGTCTCTAAGGATAAAGAGCGTAGATTCATTGTTAAGACACTTCATCAGTCACGTATTGAAGTATATGGCACTACTTTTAATGTAGAAGCTTATGATGGAGAAGACATACTTACAACTACTTTGTTAGAGGGAAGCGTAGGCTTTGTTTATCCAGATAAAAGTGGCGCTATGAAGAGTGTCATGTTGAAACCTTATCAGAAATCGGTGTATAATAATCAGTATGAAGAGGTAGTAGTTTACAATACATCGTGTGAAACAGAGATGGCGTGGAAAGAAGATAAAATGATACTGCGATACACGCCTTTAGAAGATATTCTGCAGATGTTGAGTAAGCGTTTTAGTGTGGATTTTGTGGTTAAGTCTGAACAAATGAAAAAATATAAATTTTCAGGAACTTTCTCTTTACAGCGATTGGACCAAATTCTTCACTATTTGAAAATGTCTTCTAACATTAATTGGAGATATATTAACGATACTAAGCAACAAGGAAAACAGAAAATAGAGATTTATTAACCTTAAAAAACTAGTGATTATGAAACATATACCTCCTTAGGAATCGTAACTCATGTAGACACTGAAAACCTATTTGGTAGGTCATTGTGCTATGGCATATGAAATGAAAGGAATATTTTATTAATTTAAATCTAAGAAATATGCAAAATCATTTTGGCATCCAGAATCTATGGATGGTAAAGAATTTAAGTTTAAAATTTAAAAGAATACCTCTTGCTATGAGGTTGTTGGTATTGTTTTTTGCTTGTGCTATGAATTTTGCGCATGCAAGTGATACTTATGCTCAGACTTCTAGAATTACGATTGAAGTTACAAATCAGACTGTAGAGTATGTATTGGAACAAATTAAGGCAAAAACAGGTTTGGACTATTTTTGCAACAATGCTCACGTAAATTTGAATCGTAAGGTTTCTATATCATTAAACAATGGTTCTGTAGATGAAGTTTTGAATCAAGTTATTGAAGGTACAAATGTAACCTACTCAATTGTTGATAATAAGATTATTTTTTCAGTAAAGGAAAGTGTAGCTAAGCAAAGTAGCGATTTGTTGGTAAAAGGTAAAGTAGTAGATTCAAAGGGTGAGCCGGTAATTGGTGCAGCTATTTTGGAAAAAGGTACAACTAATGGTACTGTTACCGATTATGATGGTAATTTTACTTTGACACTGAATTCAGAAAAGGCAGAGTTGCAAATTTCTTATATCGGCTATAAAACACAATCACTGAAGGCTCAGTTTGGAAAACCTATGAGCATTTCTTTGGCAGAAGATACTGAGATATTGGATGAAGTAGTAGTTGTAGGTTACGGCATTCAGAAGAAATCAAACATTACTTCTTCTGTTAAGAATATTAAGTCGGAACAAATTATAGGTGTTTCTACTCCTAATGTTGAAAATATGCTGCAAGGTAAAATTGCAGGTGTACAGGTTTATCAGTCTGGTGGACGTCCTGGAGAAAAAGCCACTATTCGTATTCGTGGTAAGAGTTCATTGGGTAGTAGCGTAGACCCATTGTGGGTTGTTGACGGTGTTATTCAGGTTGAAAATCCTGAATTGAATCCGCAAGATATCGAATCATTGACAGTGCTTAAAGATGCAGCTGCAACTTCTCTGTATGGTTCTCGTGCTACTAGTGGTGTTATTGTTGTTACTACAAAGAAAGCAAAGGGGGATAACCGAAATATTAGTATTTCTGCAAGCTGGGGTATTGGTTCTATAAATGAAGGTAATTTCAAAATGATGAATTCTCAGCAGTTGGCAGAAGAATGGCGTAAGATGGGTAAAGAAGTTCCTGAACAGGCTGAAAAAGTAGATTTCAACTGGTGGGATGCTGCAACTCAAACTAGTTTGACTCAGGATTATACAATTTCTTTCTCTGGTGGTAATGAAACTATTCAGTCTTATATTTCTGGTGGATATTATTCTGAAGATGCAACCATTAAAGGATTGAAGATTCAGCGATTCAAAGCTTTGGGTAATCTTCAGTATAAGCCTACTTCATGGTTGACTCTTAAACCAAGAGTTCGTGGCTCTTATGGTGACGATGTAGACCATAATACTCCAGACCTGCATGAATTGTATGCTCAGATGCCTTGGGATTATCCTTACTATGAAGATGGTACAGTTATTAATCCTCGTAATTTAAGACCAGGATATACTTGGTATGGTCGTGATAGAATAAACACTTTCTATGATGCTCAGTATAATTATAGCAAGACTACTTCGTTGAATGTAGAAGGTGGTTTTGACTTTGATATTCGTATTAATAATTACTTGACATTCTCATCTACAAATAGTATTAATTTCACTAATACTAAGTATTTCAATTATGAAGACCCTCGTTCGGTAGCTGCTGCAGCTGTTAAGGGTAGAATGCAGGAAACCTGGACTAAGTCTAAGTCTAGATTCGCTAATCAGATGTTGCGATATAACCAGACATTCGGTAAATTGAATGTTGTAGCTTTGGCTGCTTATGAATTTAACGATTATGTGGTAGAACAGACTAGTGTAGAAAAACAAGGTTTCTTCCCTGGTTCTGAAGTGTTGAATAATGCAGCCAATCTGAATGCTATCAATGGTAAGAAGTTAGAATGGGCATTGGGTTCTGCTCTTTGTAACTTAAATCTTGCTTATGATGCGAAATATTTTTTGCAGGCTTCTGTAAGAAATGATGCTTCTTCTCGCTTTGGTAAAGATAAACGTAATGGTGTATTCTTCTCTGTAAGTGGTGGATGGAATGTTGCTCAAGAAAACTTCTTCCAAGAATCAGCTTTGTCAAAGGTAATAGATGACGCTAAACTAAGAGTGAGCTATGGTGGCGTTGGTAACTTGCCTACAGACTATTATCCTCATTTAAATCTTTACGATATTAAAGGCTCATATAATGGTATAATCGGTGCTTTCCCTTCTCAGTTGGGTAACAGTCACTTGTCTTGGGAGAAATCATACGAAACAAATATTGGTTTGGATTTGCGTTTGATTGATCGTATTAACGTGTCATTAGATTATTATATCAAGAATACATCGGGCTTGGTTTATTTCGTGACATTGCCAGCAGTAAGTGGTTTTACTGGTTATTGGGATAATATAGGTGCTGTACGCAATAATGGTTTTGAATTGAGTATTGATACAGAAGTATTGAAGAATACTCCGTTTAAATGGAATCTTGGTTTGAATTACAGCATGAACCGTAATAAGATTGTAGAACTTTATGGTGGTAAGGATGTGATTTCTAATTGGCAGATTAGACGTGAAGGTGAAGATATCAATACTTTCTATTTAAAGAAATGGTTGGGCGCAGATCCTGAAAATGGCGATCCTTTGTGGGAAAAGGTAAATGCTGATGGTACAGTAGAAGCAACTAATAATTATAACGAAGCAACATTGCAGGTTGTAGGTAAAGCAACTCCTGATTTTACAGGTTCTATCAATTCGCTGATGTCTTATAAGAACTTCTCACTGTCAATGAACTGGAACTTTGTTGTTGGTAACGATGTATATCATTACAGAGAAAACTTCGATTCAAACGGAGCATATCCGACTTATAACCAAATGGTCCCTATGAGTAATTGGAAAAGATGGGAAAAACCGGGTGACATTGCAACTCATCCACGTCTTGTAGATGGTGGTAACAAGAACTCTCAGAGAAACTCTTCTCGTTATTTGGAAGATGGTTCGTATATTCGTTTGAGAAATGTACAGCTGTCTTATCAGATTCCTTCTTCATTGACTTCTAAACTTGGATTGAAATCGACTTCTGTATATGTAAGCGGTGATAACTTGCTTACATTTACTAAGTATCCAGGTAGAGACCCAGAAGTAGGTGAAAGTGATCAGGATACTTATAGCTATCCAAATATCCGAAAAATCGTCTTTGGTTTAAATGTTAAATTCTAATAGGGTATGAAAAAGATTCTTTTATCATTAGCAATAGCTTGTTCAATTACATCTTGTGATATTGAACGTCTGCCTTATGACTCGGTAGACAGTAATGTAGCCATCTCTGACCCCAATTATGCATCTAATGCATTGGTGGGTATTTATGGTAATTTGAAAAGTAAGTTGTCAAATTCATGGATTAATGAAGCGCATCGTTTGATGGAGTATAACGGTGATAATGTTTCACTTAGTGGTACTACAGGTGATGATCTTTTCTATATTTATAATTATCATCGCATAGATAATGGTGGTCGTGTGAATCGTTTTTGGGTGAAATCTTATCAAGTTATATATGGAGCAAATGCAGCCATTGAAAATATAGCTGAAGGAGTAAATGTTGAAAATGATAACTATCTTGGTGAAGCTTATTTCTTGAGAGCAATGATGTATCTTTATCTTTCTAATGCATTTGGTAAACCTTACACTTTAGCTTCAGAAACAGACTTGAGTGTGCCTTTGAAATTAGATACGGACATCTCTAACATTCCAGAACGCTCTACAGTTAAGAAGGTGTATGGTCAAATAGAAAAGGATTTGCTGAAAGCTGCCGATTTAATGACAATTGAAAAGAAAGCAATTTTTGCAACTCGTGAAGCTGCTTATGCTCTGTTATCTAGATTGTATCTGTATATGGGCAATAACGGTGAATGTGTAAAATATGCAAATAAGGTAATTGACAGTAAACGCTTTAGTTTGTTGAGTGCTGAGAATTTCCGCAAGATGAATACATTGATTCCAGAAAACAATTCTGAAGCAATATTCTCAATCAAGTATCTTTCTGGTATTGAGGAAGGTTCTTTGAATGATGTTGTAGGTGGTTTTTATTCAACAATTGACGGATTAGGATGGGGCGAAATGTATGCTTCAAGAACATATATTGATGCTGTTAACTATTTCCCGAATGACGCACGTCAAGCATTTATTGTTCCGCAATATGCGCAAGGAACTGATATGGAAGCTGTTTGGGTAGAAGATGTTAATGTAGAAGGCACAGGTATCCCTACTTATCAGTTTGGGGTATATCATGCTGATGGCGAAGGTGGTTACATGACTACATCGGATAATACTCGTATTGATTTAAATAAGGAAACAACTGCAACAGGGGCTGTAGAGTATTCTTTTGAAAAAGCTGGTCATAAGGTTCAGGTTTACGTAGACAAGAAGATGACAAAGAGAGGTAAATATCCTTTGTATTTTATTACTAAATGTTCATTACAGGAAGGAAAGAACCACGCTTGGTCACCTTGTATCCTTCGTTATTCTGAAGTCCTTTTAAATAAGGCAGAAGCTCTTTGTAAATTGAACGACCCAGATGCAGTAAATGTATTGAACGAGTTGAGATCACATCGTGATTGTCCTAACTATACTTCAGGTGATTTGGTTTCTGGTAGAGGTAATTCTGATTTATTGGATGTTATCTTGGATGAACGTAGAATAGAATTGGCTTATGAAGGTCATCGTGCAATGGACTTATACCGTAATAAAAAGAACTTGAATCGTAATTATCCGGGTAGCCATTTGGTAAATAAAAATTCATTTAAGGAAATCAAGTGGTCTGATAAGAATATTATTCAGTTGATTCCTATTAATCAGATTAATGCACAAGGAAATCTTGTACAGAACGAAATCTGATAAAGGTTATTATTAATATGGCTATAAAGCTATAAGTTTGCTATATATAAAGTTCCTATGAATAGGTTTGACTAATTGTCTTTTACTGATTCATAGGGACTTTATTTATTGTTTTTATTATTATTTTGCATAAGTTGATATATAATGAATGTAATTCGATGTATGTATAGTTGGGCTGTGGCCCTTTTGTTTGCAGTAGCTCCCGTTTACGGACAGACAGATTATGAAGAGTTGACTGTTGATGAACCTGTAAACATGGAAGCTTGGAACCGTTTGCCAAGTGGAGTACATGTTTCTTGGGCAAATACAAATGTGCGTTATGCACAGTCTGAAGTTCCAGCTATTAAGAAAAATATGGTATGTAGCCTGAAAGGTTGGAAAGGAGAAAAACTAAGTGCTTTGTTGGCTGTTTGGAATAATGAGGCAGATTGTACTTTGTCTTTGAAACTATCAGATTTGAAAGGAAATAATGGAAATGTTATTTCAAAAGAACAGTTGAAGGTTGGCTTTGTTCGTTATGTTATGACGGACGAATTTATCCGTAAGGGAAAAACAAGTTGTGGATTTAGACCGAATAAGGCAGAATGGGATTCTTCATTAGTGGCTGATGTTATTGACGTTAAAGAAAAACATGTTTTGAAAAAACATCAAGTATCTCCTATATGGGTGTCTGTACAGGTTCCTCAGAATGTTTCTAAAGGTAAGTACACGGGAGAAGTGATTGTATATTCGAATGCGCACGAATGTCAGCGTTTAAAATTGCAGGTGGAAGTTATGAATAGAGAGTTGCCTAAACCTTCAGAGTGGGGGTTCCATTTGGATTTATGGCAAAATCCCTATGCTGTAGCACGATTCCATAATGTGAAAGTGTGGAGTAAAGAACATTTTGATTTGATGCGTCCTGTTATGCAGGCTTTAGCAGATGCTGGTCAGAAGGTAGTTACTACAAGTATAATGCATAAACCTTGGAACGGTCAGACATACGATTATTTTGAATCTATGATTGTTTGGCGTAAGACATTGAGCGGTGAATGGAAATTTACTTTTGATGTATTCGATAAATGGGTTGAGTTTATGGTGTCTTTAGGCATTGATAAGCAAATCAACTGTTATTCGATGGTGCCGTGGAGCTATTCTTTCCAATATTTCGATGAGTGTACTAATAAAATGCAGGTGGTGAAATGTAAACCAGGTGAACCGGCTTACAATGAGATGTGGACAGCTTTCCTTACAGCTTTTGCAAAGCATTTAAAGGAAAAGAACTGGTTTGATAAGACTTGTATCGCTATGGATGAACGCCCTATGCCGGTAATGAAAACCGTTATTTCATTGGTGAAAGGCGTTGAAAAAAATTTTAAGCTTGCTTTGGCTGGATTGTATTATGAGGAAATTGAAAAGGATTTGTATGACTATTGTATTTCTACAGACCAATCTTATCCTAAGGAAGTAATTGAGCGTCGAGCAAAAGATAAACTAGTTACGACATATTATACTTATTGTGCAGATTGTAAGCCTAATTGTTTTACATTCTCTGATCCAGCCGAATCGTCTTGGATGCCTTTGTATTCTGCTAAACTTGGAATCGGTGGCTATTTAAGATGGGCTTATAATAGTTGGGTAATCAATCCTTTGCAGGATTCAAGATTCCGTCAATGGCCGGCAGGTGATACTTATTTAGTTTATCCTGGATATCGCTCTTCTGTGCGTTTTGAAAAAATGATTGAGGGTATTCAATTGTATGAGAAAATTCGAATTCTGAAGGAATCGTATAAGAATAATCCTAGTGTTTTGAAGCGCATTGATAAGACCTTGCAAACAATGAATATTGAATCATTGAGGCAGGAAGGTCGCGCGGCTTCAGATGTGAAAAAGATTATGGATTTGACAAATAATTATTAAGGCTGATTATTATTATCTGTCTTTGTATAGAAGAATCAACGGTAAGCAGGTTGAATTAGCTTGCTGTTGATTCTTTCTTGCATGTATTCATTCAGATGGAGCAGTCGGTTGTTGGCAGATTGTAGTTGTTTTATTATTTCCCCTTATATATTCTTCTGATGATTTTGCGGTTAGCATCATTTATTTGCGAAGTATCAATAGAGTCTAGATACGTCTGTGTAGTCTTGTACGAGTGATGCCCCATCCCTTCGCTGATAATGGCTATAGAGAAATTCATGTTTCGGGCAAGACTAGCCCATGAATGGCGTGCCACGTACGACGTTAGCGGGATTTTCAGTCCTATCATTTCGCCTATCTTCTTCAGGTTACGGTTTACACTTTCTTGCATCAGCCGGTACTGCCTATACTCAGTTCCGTCTTCACGCAGAATAATAGGTAGCATGTAGGGTGTATTTTGGGTTAGCGGTGCGTAGCGCTCTACTATTTCCTGTTGCTCACGCTCCCATTCTATGGTAAGGAATTGATTGTTTTTCTTGCGACAATAGCTAAGCATACCATATCTTAAATCGGATTTCCGCAGATAGGCGATATCTACAAAAGGCATTCCCCTCATGTAAAAGCTAAACATAAAGATGTCGCGTGCAAAGGCGATAGGCGAATTCTTTGGTAATATCAGTCGCTTTATGGCGCGAATGTCGGCTTCTGAAATAGCGCGTTTTCTTGTCTTTACAAACGAAAGATGAACCCTGTCGAAAATCTTATTGTCGGGTGTAACTCCTTCAATTACTGCTTTATGGTAGAGAGTGTTAAGAGTGCGCAGATAAAAACGGATGGAATTTTGTTGTAAGCCACGGTTGGTGAGCCACGCTTCGTAATGCTCCATCATATCGGGTGACAGCTCGTCGAAAGTGAGGTCCTTTGATTGTCTGAACTCACGGAAACGGCGATAGGCATTAAGATATGTATGCAGTGTGCCTAGTCTACCCATCAATTCTTTCTTCTCTATTTGTTCTAGTAGAAAAGTGAAGACGGTTTTTTCTGATGAATGTTTCATGAAGGCGTTGCACATATCGTCTATCGTATAGTCTATTCCTTCATTATTCATCTTTTCGGCGATTTCTTTGTATCGGCTTAGTTCTTTGTGTGCGGATAAGCGGATATTCAGCAAGTGATACTTTCGTTCGCTATTAGTGGCTATGAGAATGTCCTCTCGTTCATTATCCCATTCTTCCGGAAAAATATGATAGTCGCTGCTCATCCGGCGAACGTTGCGTTGGTAAATTACCTGATAGTAAAGTGTGCCTTCTGCCCCTTTTACGGTAGAAGGACGGAATTTCAATTTTATAGTTGTCATATATACGTATAAATAAATTGGAATATGTCTCATATTTTAGCAAAAACAAGACATATTCCAATTTATTACAGATAACGCAACGGTTTGTGGCGATATCCGTCTATATGATGTAGCGTTATAGCTTCACGCTTTTCTTTACTGCTTTAGATTCGTTTTTCAATCGGTTTAGTGCAGTAACCACGTACTTATATTTTGAATCGCCGTTGGTGTAAGGCAACTTATAGAACGTGTTGCGTGTTATGGTTACAATGTGTGTAGCGTCGTTCAGGTTGATTTTTTCTTTCTTGCCGAATCTGTACACTACATATTCTATGGCTTCGTCCATTACGTGTTTTGCATTAGGAGCAGTCCAGAATAGGATATAACCGTCGGGGGTCCATATCGGTTTCAGCTTTTTAACTTTATCGGGAGCCTTAGAATAGATGAAAGGCGATGCCGGTACTATTGCCGGGTATTTGTGATATACGCTTGTCAGCATGTCGCGATATCCACCTTTGTTTTCTACCACAGCGGCTGCATACCATTGGCAGCTACCTTGTACGGTAGGGAATGCACGTTGTAATTTATATTTAGCTGGCATTTGGTTTTGGTTGGGATTCTGTAAATCCGCTTTCGTTACTGTACGCACTACATCTTGACCGATAAACAGCGGACGTGCTGATGAGTTACGTGCCCACCAACGAATCAGCTTGTCATAATCAGCTGCCGGATGACCAATCTCCCAGTATATTTGAGGTATGTTATAATCTACCCAACCATTGTTTACCCACAGCAGAACGTCGGCATACAGGTCGTCGTAGTTCTGAAGTCCGTTGGTATCGCTTCCGTTAGGATTAGATCTCTTGTTACGGTAGATACCGAACGGTGACACACCGAATTTTACCCACGGTTTGCAGGCGTGTATTGTTTCGTGCAGTTCTTTCATCAGCACGTTCACGTTATCACGACGCCAATCGCCACGGTTGCTGAATCCGCGTCCGTATTCCGCAAAGCTCAGGTTATCTGGAAAATCTACTCCGTTTACAGGGTACGGATAGAAATAATCGTCTACATGGATGGCGTCTACATCATAGCGCGATACGATGTCGCGTACTATCTTACAGATGTACTTGCGCGATTCGGGATATCCCGGGTCGAAATATAGCTGACCTCCGTATTCTACAAACAAAGACGGGTTCTTTTTATACGGATGTATTGGCGAAAGTGCTGTTGTACCTTTAGTCTTAGCTCGGTAAGGGTTTATCCATGCATGAAGTTCCATGCAACGCTTATGGCACTCGTCTATCATAAACTGAAGCGGATCCCACATGGGGCTTGGCGGAAGACCTTGCACTCCTGTAAGGAAACGGCTCCACGGTTCGTATTGCGACTGATATAGCGCATCGCATTCGGCGCGTACCTGAAAAATCACAGCGTTAATGCCGGCACCTTTCAGATTATCGAGCTGCTTAATCAGTGTAGATTTCATTACTTGGGGCGACATGCCCTGGAATTGTCCGTTTACGCATTGTATCCATGCGCCTCTAAATTCACGTTTAGGATAAGCCTGTTGAGCTGTAGCACTGATAATGCAGAGCAGAAGCAATGCCGACAGCACGCTGAAAAATCTTTGTTTCATCGGTTTAAAACATACATATATTAATTATGCAGACAAAGATAGATAAATAGAATCAGAAACGGAAAACTTGTCTATATCAAAAAAGATGGAATAAAAATCTTATCTTTGCAATATAGATATATAATAAAGAGTACTAACCTGATTTTTACAACACATTAATTATCATTATGCTTATTACTACAATTTTAATTCTTGTTGTTACGGCAGCATTCTTTGTTGCCGGAAAATTACGATCCGATTTGGTGGCGCTATGCTCATTATTGGCTTTACTTATATTTCAAATATTGACTCCCGAAGAGGCGTTGTCGGGTTTCTCAAACTCAGTGGTCATCATGATGGTGGGGCTGTTTGTTGTGGGAGGAGCGATCTTTCAGACAGGTTTGGCAAAGATGATAAGTAGCAAGATTCTGAAATTAGCCGGCACTAGTGAATTGAGACTGTTCTTGTTGGTTATGTTGGTTACTGCTTCTATCGGTGCGTTTGTAAGCAATACCGGAACTGTGGCATTGATGCTTCCTATCGTTGTAAGTATGGCGGTAAATGCGGGAAGCAGTCCGCGCCGTTTGCTTATGCCGTTGGCCTTCGCCAGCAGTATGGGTGGTATGATGACGCTTATCGGTACGCCGCCCAACTTGATTATTCAGGATACATTGGTTCACGCAGGGTTTCCGTCGCTTTCATTCTTCTCATTCCTGCCTGTAGGATTGGTTTGTATCACCGTGGGTATATTAGTGTTGTTGCCTCTTACCCGTTGGTTCTTGGCTCCGAAGAAGAAAGAGGGCGCAATGCACGATTCTGGAAAGACATTAGACCAATTGGTGAAAGAGTACGGATTATCGGATAACTTGTTCCGCTTGAAGGCGATAGCAGATTCGGAAGCTATCGGTAAGACTGTTGTCGACTTGGATGTGCATCGTAAATATGGCATCAATATATTGGAAATTCGTCGCGACAACGGTTCTCAGCATCGTTTCCTTCGTACTGTAACTCAGCAATTAGCTTCTTCGGATGCTGTGCTTGAGGCTGGCGACGTGCTTTACGTATCGGGCGATATCACCGATGCCCAGCGATTGGCTGCAGATTTCGGATTTAAAATGATGGATATCAGCAGTCCGGAAACAGGACACTCTAATCCGTCGCTCGATTTCTATGATATAGGTATTGCCGAGATTCTGCTGATGCCTTCTTCATCAATTGTGGGTCAGACGGTAGTAGAAGCCGGATTCCGCGCTAAGTTTAATATCAATGTATTGGGAATCCGCCGTAAGAAAGACTATCTGCTTAACGATTTGGGTAGCGTTAAGTTGCACAGTGGCGATGTATTGCTGGTGCAGGGCGACTGGAAAGACATCGCTCGCTTGGAGCACGAAGATACAGAATGGGTGGTATTAGGACAGCCGCTTAAGCAGGCAGCCGAAGTTACCTTAGATTATAAAGCACCTTTGGCAGCTACTATTATGATTCTTATGGTGGCGCTTATGGTGTTCGACTGGATTCCGGTGGCTCCGGTAACAGCAGTTATGATAGCCGGTGTACTGATGGTGCTTACCGGATGCTTCCGTAGCGTTGAGGCTGCGTATAAAACCATCAATTGGGAAACGATAGTATTGTTTGCCGCTATGCTACCTATGTCGCATGCGTTGGAGAAGACTGGAGCTTCGGCTTGGATTTCGGATGCGTTGGTACAGAGCATGGGCGGTAGCGGACCAATCGTTTTGTTGGCAGGAGTATATTTCACAACCTCGCTCATGACCATGTTTATCAGTAACACTGTTACCGCTGTGCTGATGGCCCCCATCGCATTGCAGAGTGCCATAAGTATAGGCGTTAGTCCTGTTCCATACTTGTTTGCAGTAACCGTAGCCGCAAGTATGTGTTTTGCTTCGCCTTTCTCTACTCCGCCTAACGCATTGGTGATGCCTGCCGGACAATATACATTTATGGATTATATAAAGGTGGGACTTCCGTTGCAGATAATTATGGGATTGGTTATGATAGCCGTACTTCCGTTGCTATTTCCGTTTTGATTTGGTACTTGAATAAAAGATTAGAGAAGTAAAAAATGAAAAAGTTCGCGTTATTGATTCCTGCAATAATCGCATTGATAGTCTGTTCCGCTTGTTTCCATAAAGGCGGAACAGATGCTGAGGCGATGCCTGGCGATACGCTGTCTATGCGTTACGCTCATTATGTAAGTATTGTAAAATACCCCGATTTCATAAAAGCCGATGTGCGTAACCCATGGGATACGACGCGTGTGCTGCATACTTATGTGTTGGTAGAAAAGAGTAAATCTTTGCCCGACAGTTTGCCTAAGGGTACGGTGGTGCGTACGCCGTTAAGCAAATCTTTGGTTTATTCTTCCGTGCATTGCAGTCTATTATCTGAATTAGGAGCCGAAAATGCGATAGGTGGCGTGTGCGACTTATCGTATATCTCTTTGCCCTTCATTCAAGAAGGTTGCCGTCAGGGTAAGATAATCGATGCCGGAAACAGTATGAATCCTACCATCGAAAAGGTGATTGAGATGCAGCCCGATGCCATTCTGCTTTCTCCGTTCGAGAACAGTGGGGGATATGGCAGAATAGAAAAATTAGGAATACCCATAATAGAATGTGCGGATTATATGGAGCTTTCTCCGTTGGGCCGTGCCGAGTGGATGCGATTCTTCGGCTTGCTATACGGAAAGGAAACGCAGGCCGATTCGTTGTTTAACAATGTAGAAACTGCTTACTGCTCGTTGTGCGATAAGGTGAAAGACGTAAAAGAACGAAAGACTGTTTTTAGTGAACTGAAAAGCTCATCGGCATGGTATGTACCAGGCGGAAAAAGCACTATGGCTCGTTTGTTTGCCGATGCCGGAGCCGATTATATTTTCTCGGACACACAGCAAAGCGGCTCGATACCATTATCGTTCGAGACTGTGCTAGACCGTGCGCAGAAAGCCGACTTCTGGTTGATTAAATATAATCAGGCTAAAGATAAGACTTATAGCGAATTGAAATCCGACTATGAACCCTATACACGCTTCGAAGCATATAAGAAGCGTTGTGTTTACGGATGTAATACTGGGCGCATTCTGTTTTATGAGAACACGCCGTTTCATCCCGAACGCTTGCTGAAAGATTTGATTTCGGTATTCTATCCAGAGAAACTGGAAGGCTATGTTCCGGTTTATTTCTCTAAACTTGCAGAGTGATGAAAGGCGTTAAGATGGGAAAAGGCTACGCATATTCTTTGTTGCTGTTGGTAGTAACGGCTCTGTTTTTTGCCGCCAATTTATTTTGGGGAGCGGTAGACATACCTTATGGCGCCGTGATAGACATATTGAGCGGACGTGAGACCGACCATCAGAGTTGGGCGTATATAATATGGGAATCGCGCTTACCACAGTGTGTTACAGCGTTACTATGCGGTGCTGCTCTGTCGGTTTCGGGACTCATGCTTCAAACCGTCTTCTATAACCCGTTGGCAGATTCTTCCATCTTGGGCATAAGTTCTGGCTCCAGTTTAGGAGTAGCCATTGTGATGCTGATAGGTGGAGGCAGTTTGTTTTCAGGCGATTTTGTTTTGTCGGGCTTCTGGGCACTTGTTGTTTCCGCCTTCTTAGGAGCCGTTGTAGTGATAGCTATTCTGCTTTCTCTTTCGGCATTGATAAAGAACAGCGTTATGCTGCTCATTGCCGGCATTATGATAGGCTACGTAGTATCTTCCGTCATATCATTGATGAACTTTTTCTCTACCGACGAAGGCGTACACTCTTTCGTTATGTGGGGATTAGGAAATTTCAGCGGAGTATCATTGTCGCGGTTGCCTTGGTTCTCAGGCTTAATCTGCGTAGGATTACTCTTGTCCTTATTGCTTGTAAAACCACTTAACGCCTTGTTGCTTGGCGTGCGCTATGCCGAAAATTTAGGAGTCAATATCCGTCGTACTCGCAATGAACTGCTTTTCGTTACCGGTTTGCTTACTGCGGTTACTACTGCCTATTGCGGTCCTGTGTCTTTTATCGGCTTGGCGGTACCCCATATAGCCAGTATGTTGCTCGGCTCGTCAAATCACAACTCACTGTTGCCGGTTTCATTGATGGCAGGTAGTTCAGTAGCCTTGTTCTGTAATCTGATATGCGTATTGCCGGGCGAGATGGGGATTATACCTCTTAATGCAGTTACCCCTATAGTCGGTGCTCCTGTAGTTATCTATGTAATTATAAACCGTCGCAGGTTGCAGTATTTTAATTAATCAACGCAAATAAAATCTCATGAAAGAATATCCGCTTATAGCTGAGGCTCATAATTTGTCGATAGGATATAAGGGCAAGCGTGGTGCTAATGCCGTGGTTCATTCGGGCATCAACTTTAGTCTGCATGGAGGCGAGTTGGTTTGCCTGCTTGGTGCCAATGGTGCCGGAAAATCTACGTTGCTCCGTACTATGGCTGCCGTTCAGCCGGCATTGGTGGGCGATATATCACTGATGGGTAGCCCTTGTCAGAGCTATAGTGAACGAGAGCGTTCGCGACTGATAGGCATAGTACTTACAGAGCGCACTCATGCCGGCGGACTCACCGTTCGTGAGTTGGTTGCCTTAGGGCGCCAACCTTATACAGGCTTCTTCGGCAGACTGAACAAAGTAGATGAAGAAAAGATAGACTATGCGATACAAGCCGTAGGCATGTGTAATAAAGCCGGTAGCTATGTAGCCGAACTCTCTGATGGAGAACGTCAAAAAGCGATGATAGCCAAAGCCTTGGTACAAGAGTGCCCGCTCATTTTGCTTGACGAGCCTACAGCCTTCCTCGATGTGGTGAGCCGTATAGAGATAATGACCCTGCTGCATAAGTTGGCGGTAGAAGAGGGTAGAGCTATACTTCTGTCTACACACGATGTAGAGCAAGCGTTGGTCTTGGCTGATAAGCTATGGCTCCTTTCTAAAGAAAGCGGATTAGTGTGCGGAAATACCGAAGACTTGATTCTTTCTAACGCAATGGATAAGTTGTTCCCCCACGAAGAAATTTGTTTCGATTTACTTCACGGTGGATACTCGCCCGTAGTGCATGGCGATAAATGTTTATTGCTTACCGCAGCCGATGATGTATTGCTACACTGGACTCGCAACGCCCTTAACCGAAATGGTTGGCTTGGTGCTGATGCCCGTAATGAAGAATCGGCACAAGATATGCCTCGACTGGAAGTTCGTTCCGCAGATTGCTTATTGCTTACATCAGAAGGAAAGACACATATCTACACCACTTTTCAGCAGATGCTTGATGCACTGAAGAATCTTTATTCCGAATAAAGAAGGTACTTCAGTCTTATCTGTCGGTACGCTTCGAGCTGTTTCGCCCATGTTGCTTCTATTTCTCGGTAATCCACGCCTTGCATCATGGATTTACGTACTTTGTCGGTACCCATTAGCAGGTCGAATGTTTGCGAGCGACTGAAGAACGTGTTTCCTAATCCTTTCTTTGCATACATTTTATAAATGCCGCATACATAGCGTAGCGTGAATCCGCATGGCGTATCTTTAGTGAACGATATGCCATAGCAAGTCTTTCCCTGATGCATGGGATGCTTATCCCAGCCTTTTAATGGGATGGGAGTAAACGATATAGTATCAGTCTCCGGAAATGCGGTGAGTAATGTCTTCGATTGATTCTTAAGCACCGGACTGCCTATTCTGCTGAACGGATGATACGTGCCTCTGCCCACACTGACTGCCGTACCTTCAAAAGGACAGAGCGAGGCGTAACAAGCTATAGACTTATCGTCTGGAAGATTAGGCGATGGCTTTATAGGCAGAGAGTAAGGCTGATGATGTTTCCAATCCTTGACCGTAACCACTTGTAGCTTACACTTCAGAGAGTCGCCAAGCCAGTGCTCGCCGTTTATCATTTGTGCCAATTCGCCCACAGTGCATCCGTGTAATATCGGTATGGGTAACATTCCCACAAAACTCTTGAATTTTCTTTCACGTATCGGTCCTGCTATATAATCGCATGGGTTGGGGCGATCTAATACCATAACCTCTTTGCCATATTGTGCGCAAGCCTGCATTACATAATATAAGGTGCTGATGTACGTATAAAATCGTGCGCCCACATCCTGAATATCGAACACCACTATATCCGTCTTCTCCAGTTGCGCATTCGTAGGCTTCTTATGAGTACCGTATAGAGAGTAGATAGGCAGATTGGTACGTATATCGCGTCCGTTGCTTACGGTTTCTCCGGCATCGGCATTACCACGAATACCATGTTCCGGAGCAAAAAGAGCGGTTAGTTTTACACCCGAAGCCATAAGCGTATCCGCCAAATGCGTTCCCGCTACAACCGATGTATGGTTTACTACCAACGCCACACGTTTTCCTTTTAGAAGAGGAAGATAAACCTCTGTTTGTTCTGCGCCCATGCGAGGCTGAGCATAAGTTGCTTTGCCCAATGTAAGGCAAAGGAAAAATATAAGATATTTTATGGCTGTTTTCATGGTTATTCCTACTTTTGTATACAAATGTATAAATTAATTTCAATTGAAAATATGAATCCGCTTACTCTGATTGATAAATATTACCCCGTAGAAAATGAGTTGAAACACATTCTGCTTGTACATAGCCAGTCAGTTGCCGACAAAGCCGTGGCATTAGCTCGTAAACATCCGGAATTAGATATCGATATTGATTTTGTTTACGAGGCAGCTATGCTTCACGATATCGGCATATTCGAGACCGATGCCGAAGGCATTCAGTGCTTTGGTACTCATCCTTACATCTGTCACGGATATTTGGGAGCGGAGTTGGTACGCAAGGAAGGTTTCCCACGCCACGCCTTGGTATGCGAACGTCATACGGGAGCAGGATTATCATTGAAAGAGATTGAAGAACAGAACCTTCCTATTCCGCATCGCGATATGTTGCCTGTTAGTCTGGAAGAGCAACTGATATGCTTTGCCGACAAGTTCTTCTCTAAAACCAAACTCGATAAAGAAAAGTCGGTAGAGAAAGCCCGTAAGAGTGTAGCCAAATATGGAGAAGACGGAGCGGCACGTTTCGACCATTGGTGCGAGTTGTTTTTATAAGTCGATAACTCTAAAAAATACATTAAAAGGAATCCTTTACAATGTTTATTGACGGATAATGCTTACTTTTGCAGGCGTATTGCGAAATGATAGTAGCGAAAAAAAGAATAAATGACGTCGTTTAGAAAAACAACATATCTATTTTTACTCCTGTTGTGTATGGGAGGCATCCTTTCTTTGTCGGCAGAAGCCCAGCGTGCGAAAGGTCGCAGGGGCAGATATAGCAATGCCGAGATGAATCGTGGAGATTCTTTGAAAGGATTTGTCGAACAAGCAGACTCTTCACGTGCTGTAGGTGCTATGCGTAGCACTGCGGCATCCGATACCCTTGCGGCAGATACTACGCAGCGCAAGGAAGCTATTGATGCACCAGTTATTTATGAAGCATCCGACTCAATCGTCTTTACTAAAGGCGGTTTGGCGCATCTGTATGGTAGCGGTAAAGTAAACTATCAGAATATAGAACTTACTTCGGGCATTATTACCATGAACATGGATAGTAGTACCGTTTATGCACGTGGTATAGTCGATACTGCCGGGGTAGAAACAGGCAGTCCGGTGTTTAAGGACGGAGATACTCCGTACGAATCTAAGACGATGCGCTACAACTTCAAGTCGAAGAAAGGTTTCATCAATAATATCGTTACTCAGCAAGGCGAAGGATATGTAACCAGCCATAACGCCAAAAAAGGTCCTAACGATGAAATCTACATGACCGACGGTATTTATACCACTTGCGATAATAAGGATCATCCTCACTTCTATCTTAAACTGTCTATGGCTAAGGTGCGCCCCAAGAAAGACGTAGTCTTCGGTCCCGCTCACTTGGTGGTAGAAGATGTACCTCTGCCTATCGCCATACCTTTCGGATTCTTCCCGTTCAGCAGTAGCTATTCTTCGGGATTTATCATGCCTACATACGGTGACGAAATGAATCGCGGTTTCTATCTTCGCGACGGTGGATATTATTTCGCCATAAACCGCAAGATGGACCTTAAGTTGCTTGGTGAAATATATACCAAGGGTTCGTGGGGCCTCTCGGCTGCCTCTACGTATAAGGTGCGCTATAAATACAGCGGTAACTTCAGCATGAATTATCTGGTAACAAAGACAGGCGAGAAGAACATGTCCGATTATCAGGTGTCTAAAGACTTCCGTTTGGTATGGAGCCACCGTCAGGACTCTAAGGCTAATCCTAACAGCGATTTCTCTGCCAGTGTAAACTTCTCTACCAGTAGTTACGACCGCCAGAGTCTTAGCTCTATCTATAATCCATCGGCTTATAGTAACAATACCAAGGCGTCAAGTGTAAGCTACACACGCCGCTTCCCCAATATCGGATTGTCTATAGGAAGTTCGTTCAATGTTACACAGAACACGCGCGACTCTTCTATAAATATGACACTTCCGAGTCTGGATATACGTTTGGACGCTATCTACCCATTCAGAAGAAAGAAGGCTTCGGGCGATGAACATTGGTATGAAAAAATCAAGCTGTCGTATACGGGTAACCTTACTAACAGTGTGAATACTAAGGATAATCTTTTGTTTAAGACTCCTATGTCTCAGTGGAAATCGGGTATGAAGCACAGTATTCCGGTCGACGCTAACTTTACATTGTTTAAGTATATAAACATCACTCCATCGTTCAACTATACAGAGCGTTGGTATACTAATAAGGTGAAACAGCATTACGATGATAGAACACGTACCGTGGTGAAAGATACCATCAACGGCTTTAACCGTGTGTTCGATTATAACATGGCTGTGTCATTGAATACCAAACTGTATGGTATGTACAAGCCCTTGTTCATGAAGAGCAAGGAGATTACTATTCGCCACGTCGTGACACCGAGTGTAAGCTATACATATACTCCCGACTTCGGAACCTCGCATTTCGGGTATTACGACACCTATACTTATACCGATGCCAACGGTGAAGTGCGTATGAAGGAATACTCTCTGTACGAAGGGGCTCCTTACGGAACTCCTGGTAAGGGCGTATCGCAGAACGTAAGTTTCTCTCTTAAGAACAATGTGGAGATGAAAATGGCGTCGCAGAAAGATACTACGGGATATAAAAAGATAAGTCTGATAGACGATTTATCGGGTAGCTTGAGTTACGACTTGGCACGCAAGCGTTGGAGCGACCTCTCTATCAGTGCACGCTTAAAGCTGACAAAGAGCTATACATTTAACATGAACGCCACTTTCGCTACATATGCATATAAGTTCGATGAAAACGGTAATGTAGTGGTAGGCGACCGTACGGAATGGTCTTACGGACGTTTCGGACGATTCTCGGGTTATAGCGGTTCATTCTCGTACACCTTGAATAACGATACCTTCAAGAAACTATTCGGAAAGAAAGACGATGCCGAAAAGAATAAGGAGAAAGACAAGAAGAAAGATAATGACGATGATGAAGATGAAGACGACGAACACGTAAACGTGGTGGCTTCGAACACCCGTAAGCAAGAAACGGCTTCTACCGATTCAGATGGATACCTTGCCTTTAAGTTGCCTTGGAGCTTGAGCTTGAGTTACAGCTACAGCATCCGCGAAGACCGCAGCAAGGATATCAACATAAAGACTATGCGATATCCTTACTCGCTGACTCATTCTATGAATATTTCGGGTAACATCAAGATGGGTAGCCGTTGGAATGTGAATTATACCAGTGGTTATGACTTCACATCAAAGAAGATGTCTATGACCACCATGAACATAACCCGCGACTTGCACTGCTTTAACATGAGTTGCGGCTTGACATTCGGTCCGTTCACTTCGTACAACTTCTCAATACGCGCCAATTCAAGTATGCTTACCGATGCATTGAAGTGGGATAAGCGTAACAACAGCGGTAGTGGTAATGGGGTACAGTGGTATTAATGCCCCATTTACCAATTGATAGGTGTTTCTCCGTGCTCTATAAGATAAGCGTTGGCACGGCTGAAATGCTTATTGCCGAAGAATCCGTGATAAGCCGATAGGGGAGACGGGTGTACCGAAGTGAGAACCAAATGCTTCTCTCTGTCTATGAACGCTCCTTTCTTTTGTGCGTACGCTCCCCATAATATAAACACCAGATGTTCACGTTGTTCTGCCAATGTACGTATGGCGGCATCTGTAAATTCCTCCCAACCTTTTCGTTGGTGCGAGCCTGCTTGATGAGCGCGTACCGTAAGCGTAGCGTTCAGAAGTAATACGCCTTGTTCCGCCCATCGGGTCAAGTTGCCAGTATTGGGGATAGGGCTTCCCAAATCTTCGTGTATCTCTTTAAAGATGTTTTGCAGTGATGGCGGAAAAGCCACACCATCGTTTACCGAAAAGCATAAACCATGCGCTTGTCCCGGACCGTGATAAGGGTCTTGTCCGATAATCACCACCTTGACCTTATCGAACGGACAAAGGTTGAAAGCGTTAAATATAAGTTTCTCAGGAGGATATATAGTAGTGGTGCTGTATTCATTCCGCACAAAGTCCGTCAGTCTTACGAAATAGTCCTTTTCAAACTCAGGCTGCAATACCTGTTTCCACGATTCTTCTATCTGTACATTCATGATATATATGTTATGTTTTGTTTTTCTTTTCTTATGCAAAGATAGAATAATATTGCCGTCTGAACTTCTTAATTCCGCATAGAAAAATCTGTGTCTTCACATTCAATTCTATATCTCTAGGTTAGGTATATATATTCTTAGCCTAAGTTTTTATATACTTAAGCTAAGTATATAAAAACTTAGGCTAAGAATAGAGTTTGTATGTTAATGAGATGGGGTTTTATTTGATTACAAAAATGTATTTTAAGTTTTAGAGGTTTTTTATTTATAGTTTTAGATGTATTTTATTTGTAATTTTTGCGGTAAAACGTTTGGTGTTTTTTCGGAAAACATTCATACGCATAGCCTTTGCGACAAAGTTAAATAAAAAGCCGAATGCTTTAAAAACACTCGGCTTATATATTCTTTAAATCAATTGCATTCCTATTTTAGCGCATTCCTGACGCATATCTTCAGGCCAGATGCTGGCTTGAATCTCCCCGATATGCCCTTTTTGCAAGTACAGCATACAAAGACGCGATTGACCTATACCACCACCAATGCTGAGCGGAAGACTGCCTTCGAGCAAACGCTTGTGGAAATATAGTTTAGAACGCTCTTCTTTTCCTGCCAGTTTAAGCTGACGCATCATGGCGGCCTTGTCTACACGGATCCCCATTGACGACAGCTCGATAGCTCGCTCCAATACCGGGTTCCAAACAAGGAGGTCGCCGTTTAATCCTGGCAATCCTGTTTCCGGGTCGATGGTAGTATAGTCATCATAGTCTGGAGCACGAGTGTCGTGAGGCTCGCCGTTACTAAGCTGAGAGCCGATGCCGATGATGAAAACGCTTCCGTAGCGTTTTGTTATCAGGTTCTCGCGTTCCTTAGCTGTTTTATCAGGATACATATCGAGCAACTCTTGCGAGTGGATGAAATGCAGCTCTTTAGCAAGGAATGGCTTTATCTGCGGATATACTTCGCAAATCATATACTCCGTGCGCAGCATAGCCGAATATATTCTGCTTACAGTATCTTTAAGGAAAGCTACTGTGCGATGTTCGGCGGTGATAACCTGTTCCCAGTCCCACTGGTCAACATATAGCGAGTGCAGATTGCCTAATTCTTCGTCGGCACGGATAGCGTTCATATCCGTATAAATGCCATATCCCGGATCCACTTTATAGTCGGCCAATGTTACTCGTTTCCATTTGGCGAGCGAGTGAACCACTTCTGCCTGCTGGTCTCCTAAGTCCTTGATAGGGAATGACACCGGTCTTTCCACACCGTTTAAGTCGTCATTGATACCCATTCCTTTTAATACGAACAGTGGCGCAGTGACACGTCGAAGGCGAAGCTCGGACGATAGGTTCTGCTGAAAGAAATCTTTTATTTGTTTGATCCCCAACTCGGTTTGTTTCATATCGAGTAGGGGCTTATAATCTTTCGGTTTAATCAGGTAACTCATTTCTATATTAAATTTAATTGTCCGCAAAGATAGATATTATTTGCTAAAATGCAACCAAAATAAATTATTATGTTTACAAAATGTATCTTTTTAAGCGGCGTAGCGTTTATTGTGATAATTAATATTGTCGATTATTTGCAATATGGAAGTGATTTTTTGCAGTTTAATATTAGGTTTGAATGCAGAATAATTGTATTTTTGTCGAGCAAAACAGAAAACTATGCGCCCGTAGTTCAATGGATAGAATAAAGGATTCCGGTTCCTTCGATTGGGGTTCGACTCCCCACGGGCGTACATGCTAAAGCCTCACTATAACCACTTTCGGTTTGTAGTGAGGCTTTTCTGTATGTATAATGATTAAGATTTGCATTTCTTCAGTATGCGTTATTCTTTTCGCAAGAGGAAAAAAGCTTGTAAACTTAGTTGCCTATCCTTCTAACTGTAACCGTATCTGCGTCTACATTGAAAGATGTGACAGCCGAAGCGTCTACATTGTCGAAACTTTGTGGCGATGACATAATACCGCCACGCCCTATGCCCGACGTACCACTGTTGGTGCGGATTATACCGTTACACAGAGCCACATCCCAGTCGGTACGGTCGTGCCATGCTTTCTCGGCATCAGTGTCACCGAGCTCGCTTGTTCCTACTATCTTTCCGTCGGATAACGATATATATGTCCATGTGTCAGGCTGAATGTTAACGCTCATGGCATTGGTGGTAGAAGTTGAACTGTTGTCTTCATCGCCTTTGCTACACGAAGCGAGAGATATAAGCGAAATCACAAATACAAAGATTATGCTTATATTTTGTATCTTGCGTATAGTGCTATTTCTTTCTTTATCCATAATAATTATATTGCTAAAACAGATATTTACTTATAACGAATGTTTAGCGTCCGTCCGTCGGACGATAGATTGCCGAAACTCATCTTTACGGCTTTACCTGTGGCGGTGCGCACTATAAATGTACGTGGTGACAATGTACCGTTCTCCAAATATTTGTAAGATGAAGCTGAAAGTTTATATCGGTCGGTGCGGTTGTCGGAAGGTCGAACCCAAAAACCTGTGATGCCGGGATTTACAGCTGTCGGAAAAGAAGAAGAAATACACTTGTGCTCCACTGGAGTTTCGCCACGGTAGTCGTCAAGTGAAATAGCTTCAACTGTTCCATTGCCTACGGTTTTACCGATAGCCGCTTTCTTGACAGCTATGAAATAAACCTCGCCATCTGATGGCTGTGCGCCATCTACGGTGGCATCAATGGCTATTTCGATATCATCGCCAAGAAATTGTCCTTGCATGGGGTAGTCTCCTCCGGCATTGAAAAAGGCCTGAGCATAATTATATTGCGGAGTTGACGATGTGTTACCGTTATCACGGCGTGCTGTGCCGAAAGATAGATCATTGCGAGAACTGTATTTCAGCTTTACTTTAAATACAACCTTTGGGTCGTATGTGGCTACTCGCACCGCCTGTATTTTGCTTGATAGCACAATGTCTGTGTGTTGGTGATCTGTAAAGAACCAATATGGCAGGTAGAAACGGCCTTGGTCATGAGAGAATGTACCCCATGTGTTGCATACTATGAAGGCTCCCTTATGCTTTTGTCCGTCGGTATCACTGAACTCTACAAGATCATCGTAGCCAACAATTGTCATGGCGTGCGCCCCGCTTGTAGCGAGATGCGTAAGTAGAGAGTGGTATCCTGTATTAGATGGTCCGTTGTAGTTGTTGTTGATAGTCCATCCGGTAGATTGAGATGAGAATGTGAGCAGACCACCCTGTGCACTGCCATCGGCGGCATCGTAAAGCCATCTCTTTAGCGATGGCAGATCGGCGGCATCAAACGAAAGGATTTCCTTAACCCTGTAGCGCATGGCATTCAGGTATTTGTCATAGCCAGAAGCCCAGCGAAACTGATAAATGCCCGATGTGCCATAGTCGGCCTCGGTCATCATGCCGTAACGCTGCGCAAGATAAAAGCCCTGTTCGGCAAAACCGCCCTGATCTTCTCCATCGTTGAGCATGTTCCATGAGAACTTGTAGGCGAAACGATTGTCGGCAGAGGCCGATGCGTCACGGTCAAGCAGGCGGTTAATTTCATAGGTGAATACGTATCCTATACTCGACGCCTGTGCGCACGATCCTCCGTCTTGGTTTATGACAGGTGGAAAATACTTATTTTTTGAGTTGTCTACAGCCTCGGGCAGTGTCACGTTAGCCTCATTTACATGCATGGGCTTTATGGCAGAGCGTATGCGCCGTACCTCGGGCGTTACCTTAGGGGCAGGATATGCCTTGCGCGTCAAGGTTTGCGCCATTGTTGCCGATGAAAGCAGCATGAGAAGTAACATTATAGATTGTCTTGTCTTCATATTAACTGTGTGTTCTCTTCTCTTTATTCTACTTATGTGCTAATCTTGCAATGGTTTTTCGAGCTTCTTCTCTAACGGCTTCGCTGTAGTGTGTGTCGGTTGATATTGGGCTTATGGCTTCTATCATACGAGGTGCCATATAAGAATATGTGTGCCAACCTAACATCTCAAGCAGGGCAATCTGTGTATCGGTATCGGCAGAGGGTAGATAGTTTAACAGTGTTGGAATCAGAGAGTGTACCATATAGTTGCGTGTTTGGCGTATTAAGCGCAATCGTTGCTTTGCTGTGATAGTAGCATCTGCAATCTGCTTCATGTCGGCTGTCCACATGTCGGCCTTGCGTTCTATGGTGCGCTTTATTATGCTGCGCACACTGTCCTTATGCATGTAACATACCTTCGGGTCGTCAAACTGCCGTGCGAATTCCTCTAGCAGTTTTTCTTTTGGGAAGACACTGAGATCTACCATGGCGTTAAAGTTGCAGCGATCTGATGTGTTGTTGGTGATGCATATCTTTATGAGAGCAGGAATGAGGCGTTCGTCTCCGCTCTTGCCTATAAGCCGTATGGCTTGGCGTTGTACTAACTCGTGACTGTCTTGCGAAGCTTCCTCAAGAACGGCAATGAAGTTGTCATCGCCAATAAGGGAAATCTTTTCTAACGCTTGCAAGCGAACAGTTGCAAACGGTGATGTTTCATATATATCACGCAGCTGTGCCGATGATAGCAGACCGTGTCGGCAGAGATGTTCGATGGCAAGCGACTGTAGGTCAGGATGGTCATTATGGAGTAATTTCTTCCACATTGAAGGCTTATCCTCGTTGATGATGTGGTCGATATCGAGCGTCTTGCTGTCGGCTGAAGCAAATCGGAAGGTAGGGTCGCCTATGATGTGCGACTCAAGATAAGTGCTGTAGCGTACAATGTCGCCAGCGCATCCGCCGTTGCTTATCAATCCAAGCATACGGTCGCTCCACTTGTCTTGAAGAACATTTACTGTGTTAGCGATACACACCACTGTTCGTCCTGGCTGAAACAGATACTCGTTGGCTATGCAGTCGTCTTGATGGAACGAGCCGCAAAAACAGGCGTCAATTACAACCACCGGCACATTGGGTCGATAGCCGTATCCATTAAAATCTTCAAGATGTAAGTCGGCTGCAGCTTCTGCCAGTGAATCTTGTTCGGCAAGCGTCGTGGAGAGCGCATTTGCCAACCACGATTGCGGAAGGTCGAATTTCTTTTCCAGCGCTATACGTAATGAGTCGGCGTTCTTACCACGCTGCTTGGCCTCGTATATGTGCTCGCGACAATTGCGCATGATAAAGTCCTTGGCTTCACGTACGGTTTGCGGTTTTACAATGTTGTTTAGATACTGTGTGTTCCAATATCCATGATGGTGAAGCACAGCCAAGTCTAGATCTGTACGCATTAACTCGTCCATCAGCATTGTCTTTACGGGATTGCGGTCACTGTGGTCGAGATAGCCAATTCGGTTAGTACGCCCTTTCAACTCTGGAAAATGTTCAAAATACGAGCTCTTTTCATCGATGCGTGCCACTTTAGATTCGCTTATGTATCCATGTCCGCTGAAGTAGAACATCTGTTGCAACTGGCGTTGGATACGCTTTTCATCTACTAACTTGGTAAGATAGGAACGTAGCTTTTCGTAACGTGATGTACCTCCGGCATCGGTGGGACGTATGCGTCCGCTATAGATGGTAGGTTGTAAGTGCTGCCTACTGTCGGCGGTTAGCGAATAGTAGAAGTATGGCTTCTCGTCATCTTTGCCGAGCGAGCGGAACCGCAGTCCGAAGTCGTCATAATATCGGTCGGAAGGCACCGACGACTCATGACGGTCGCGTTGTTGGTCCATCTTGAATGCGCTTGTCATGTGCTGTGCATCGCGCACCATTGGTACAGGTATATCTCCCACAAACACGGCACCTATTACGGGGTCTTGTTTCTGCGAGTGCATGCGGATAAGTGTGGCACGTATACTGTCGGGTACTTGCCAACGGTCAATAACTATATACGATTTCATGCCATGCAGTTGCTCTACTGCTGCGGCGTAGGCATCGACCTGTACCTTAGCTTCATTGTAGCTCTTCTGATCAATGACAATGGCGAATCCATCGCGTGCTTGTGTATTGATGAAGCAACCGATAGCTACCATTGATAAAAATATTTTCTTGTAGTTCATTTTTTATAAGTTAAGGGGTTTATATAAAGGTGTGCGGTAAATATTAACATATTTACATCTCTATTTTTTCGATTCTGAGAATTGTGCGTAGGGCTTCTTCTCTTACATATATAGGCAATGACGTATCGGCGTTAATCTTGTGTGCCGCATCAAGGCATATGTTTGAGGTGTAGGCGTTGTAGTGCCATCCCATGACATCAAGCAGAGCCTTTTTTAAATCATTGTCTTCGCAGCGGAGAGTATAGTCTGCCACTTGCGGAAGAAGATAAGCAGGACAATAGATGCGCATGTATCCTGCTTGACGTAGAGCATGTTTTTTGTCGAGACTGTCACTACAAAGGCTCAATATGTCATTATCCCAACGAGCTCCCATTTTTTCCACTTGTCCGCGTATGGCATTACAAAATGAGTCGGGCTTGACAAGATGATCTTCAATGACGTGCAATTCTTTTTCCAAAGCCTCTGAAAGTAAGCGTTTATCAAAGAATTGTATTGCCTGATCGGCGTTGAAGGCAACACGTTTAGACAGGTTTGGACGCGTGAGCAGACGGGCAAAAGCTGGGATTAGTTTCGGACTGCCACTTTTTGACATCATGTTTACGGCGAAACGTTGCAACATTTCGTAGTTATCACTTAGCGCTGTAATAATGGCATCTTCTATAAGGTCTGATTTACGGTTACACAGCATAGTGAAAGCCTGCAGACGCACTGTAGCGAGAGGGGAAGAGTGTAGGATGTGGAGTAAAGTCTGGTCGTTGTATCGTTGCGTATGCTCAAGCATGTTATGGCAAAGGAGGTCGGCAGACCCTTTGACCGGCGGTGTGGGAATGAATGCGAAAGTGGGGTCGCCGATTACATGCGATTCAAGATATGCGGTGTGCTGGTTTATATAGCCTATGCTTTTGCCGCAGGCAAGCAAACCGAGGTAGTGATCATACCACTTGTCTTGAATGATGTTAACGCTACCTGCAAGGGTAGCAACGGTGGCACCGCTGCTGAATATGTATTGGTTGGCTATACAGTCGTCGCGATGAAACGAGCCGTTAAAGCAAGCATCGAATACCACACAGCGGGCATTGGGGCGAAATTTATATTTCGCGAAATCGTCAATGGTGAGATTATCGCTAGACCGCATATTGAGATATTGTGTGTCCCAGTCGCCATGATGGTGTAACACAGCTAAACTGAGGTCTGGACGCATCAACTCATCCATCATGCGAAACCGTATGGGAGTAGCGTCATTATAGTCCATATAACTGAATGCGTTTGGTATAGCCGATAACTGTGGAAAATGCTCCATCAACCCACGAAACTCATCTATATGTGCTGGCTTAGACTCTGATATGCTGCCGTCACCGGTGAATACGAATACGGAACTCATCTTCTCAGGCTGAGTTTTAGTCGCAGTAGCTTTACGCAGATAAGCACGCAACTTGTCATAACGCGATACTCCGCCTGCATCAGTAGGGCGTATGCGCCCGCTAAAAATATCAGGACACACACGTTGGTGGCCATCTGCAGAAAGCGAGTAGTACCAATAAGGTAGCTCCGCATCATTGCCTAGCGACTTGAACTTAAGTCCGAAATCATCATAGAATCTATCGCTTGGCACTGATGATTCACGGCGGTCTCTACTCTGATCCATCTTGAAGGCTGATGTAAGATGTTGTGCATCACGCACCATCGGTATCGGTATGTCGCCAATGAGCACAGCGCCCACTATGGCATCGCGTTTCTTTTCATGCAGACTGATAAAACGTGTGCGTATACTATCTGGCACCTGCCATTTGTCAACCACAATATATACTTTATAATTCTGTTTTTTTTCCAACGCATGCACATAGCCATCGAGTTCCGTGCGAGCCTTTTCATAGCTAACAGCATCAATGACCACTGCTAAACCATCCTTTGCCGAGGCCGACAATACAGCAAGGCAAGAAATGATAGCAAGGTAGTATGTCTTAAATATTTTTTTCATAATAATGGTTTTCAAAAGTTGACATACACACCGAACTCGCCACTGGTGAGCGATGTGGATTTAAAGTAGGCATAATACTGTGCGTCATCTTTGTAGGACGTAGACAGAACCTTACCGAACAGACCTAGGCGTACGTCTTTTGCTACAGGAAAACAATAGTCGGCAGAACCCCCTAAACTTATACGCTTAGCCGATGCATACTCAAATTGACGTGTTACATAAATGCCAGTTATGTCATCGGAACCTGTCACGTTAGTGCCAGTGGCAAACTGGCGGTCTTTTATCGGCGTAACATATCCTGTGGTAATCTGTGCGCTAAGAATGCCATTGCCAATGATAAAGTGTTTACCTAAGGTGAGATTGAGCGCAAGGTTAGTCCACTGCTGCTTTTGCGTACCGTTGTCATTGTAGTGCTTTAATGTGTTGTTGGTAAGTGCTGTAAGTAACGATGCGTAGAAATCGCACTGTCCATCGGTTAGATGGTCGAATCGATACTCGGCAGTAACGGCCATGTCTTTTTGTTTCTGTATGCGCGTCTTGCTCAGAACCTCATAATATGAGATGTTTCCATGCTGTGTGTCGGTAAGTTTCTTTTGGTCATACCAGTCGGAGTTACCGTTAGCTATTTCGGCCCCTAATATGATGTTGTGAAGCATACGTTCGTTATGTGAGAACATGAGGCGGTCTTTCACATTGAGACAACTAAAATAGTAGTCGCCGCCCTTGAATGTATAGGCAGAGCCACCGTCGGTAGCTTTTTCGTTACCTGCTGAGGCTTTTAACAGCACAATGTTCTGAAACGGAGAGCCTGATGGCTTGAATGTTACCGACAGTTCACCTGAAAAAGTTGTACCCTTATAGTCGCGCTGATAGCCCGAATCCTCACTGCTTGAACGGCGATAATAGTCACCCATACCTTTCAGAAGGAAATATCGGTGATTTATAAGCGGATTGACCACAGTGTAGGAAAGATTACTACTAAGCAACTCTAAACGTGCTGCCAATCCGAGTACCCATGCCGATGATATGGTAGCATCGGCACCTGCCGTTATGTTGAAGCGCGACGTGTTTGTTTTTGGACGTGGGTCTGTTTGGTCGCTCATGCTACCTACTGTTAGTCCTGCCCCTAATCCTCCTTTTATATTCTTGGTGAAACGATAAGCGAACTCTGCACCCATGGCGAATGTTTCAGCGTTTCCGTTACTTGCTACTGAGTCGGCAAGCACAAAAGGATTTTTAGGGATAAGAAAAAGAGTTGAGTTCCATACCTGATTCTTATAGCTTGTATTTATGTAACGTATGTATCCAGATACGTCTACACGGTCAAAATGGTGAAGTCCCCCAAGCTGTACATTAATATTATTGACATTGCCAGCCGTTCCAGCATCGTAAAAGTCTCCACGTGTGAGAGCGTAACTCACGAAAGCCTCGCCTGTGGTTTGAATGCGGTTGTACGCAAGGCGTGTGGGATTGATGCTATGGTAACGTATGTTGAATAATTCGTTTACCGCACCCTCATGTCCCTGTTTTGCTGCATTGCCAAACTCGGTTTGTGCCGCGACTTGTGCCGCACTGGCAGCCATGACACATAACATAAAATATTTATTCATTATTTTTCGAAGTTAACGAGTTTATGAGTTGACAAAATATTGAGATTGCAAGTTTAAAGCAAACGAGTTGGTAGCTTTGAATCTTTATGTTTTCTAAAGATGTAAAGCTATCAACTCGTTAACTAAATCACTTATCCACCTCAGTTGGCTTTACGCCTGGTGTAAGCGGCTGATTGTTAAGAAAGTCATTAGACGAGTTGTTGGTGTCTTGATAATAGGCACGTCCGTTAACAATTTTAGAAACCTTTCTTCTAATGCATTTGCCTACCCATGTTTCAGAGGCAGATACACCCTGTGCGTCATCTTTTGGTAGGAATGTAGGATAATGTGTCTCATTGTCATTATTCCAGATGTCTACGGCATCGAGCACATATTTGCTCGGTATCATAAGAAACTGCATTGTGCTGGTGCTGTTTGGAGTTGTCTGCAAGTTTGCAGGATCAGCGGCATAGGCCTCAGGAGTCATGCCGTTAGGCAGTTTTGCAATGATATAGGCACGTCCAAAAAATCCTAGACCGAATGCCTTCATATAAGTGTTGTTTTGGAAGATAATGCTTAGGTTAGGGGCATTGTAATCGGTCTCGCCTTTGACGTTGGAAATGTATATTTCCCAGTCGGCACCCGAAAGATCTACGCAGTGGTTGCCTTCAGGGGCTAGTTTACTATGGTCTGCAGCGTCTTGTGCTACGACTACGCTTTCACCAGGCTGAAGAGGATATTCCTTGCCGCCACTAGTACCAGGGAAAGCAACAACGGTACCTTGGCCACAGGCATAGAGATCGGTTATACCGGCAGCTTGCCATGCATTCTTCTGAGTTTGCTGACCTGCAGGTGCAGACATTACAATACCATCAAGATACTGAATTTCGTCAGAGTTGTTCACGATTTCAAAATATCCATCAACCATGTAGCCCATTACGCCGCCAGTAGTGTAAATGGCTTTGAATACAAGAGGCGACTGATATACGGTCTGCAAGGCAAGCGCTACGGTTTGGTTTGCATACACGTCGGCAGAGCCTGTGGCCACTACACGAGCTGTAGCGTCATCTTTTATCTTACCGCTCACGGAGAAGGAGTACTGGCCCTGTGTTAGCGTTATCTTTTCACTTGCCGACTGCAACTTGATGGTGTCATTAACTGAGCCTTTTGTTGTGACAAGTTTAAGGTCTTCTACTGATGTAGCGTCTACGCCATCAGGCATAGTGATGTTAACTGTTACTTCATAGGATTTTACTTCTGGCTCGTCATTGTCAGAGCATGATACTATGGGCACAATAGCCGCAATGGCAAGCAATGCCCAGATGGTCTTTAAAATAGCTTTCTTCATTTTCTTCTATTATTATATATGTTATGTAGTTAAAAATGTTCGTTCTTAAATTCAAAATTTAAATTTTACCTCTGCCCCAAAATACATGTCTGGATAAAGTTGGCGTTTGGCTAGTGTATGTTTGTTTGTATGCCACTTGCGCTTGTTCGTGAAATTGTTGGCCGTGAACGATAGTTCTGCTATGCGTCCAAGTTCTTTTGTGAAGCGGAAATTAAATAGTGCCCACGGTTTCACAACATCCTTCTCGAAAGCATAAGTCTGGAAGCGCTGCATCATCAGACAGAGCGTTGCGTCATTTGCCATCTGCGGTTGCCAATCTGTATAGTGTCCGCCTCGGTCATAATAACCAATTGGGTCAACAGCCAGATAGTCGCGACCTTGATAGTTTACGATATGTGTGCGGGGGTTGCCAGAAGCGTCATTGTAGACCATGCGCTCACTATCATACCACACCACCTGTACAGTTGTTGTGAAAATCATTTTCACAGCAGGCAGGTGAGTGATGAAGCGGAACGTTGTGTTAAAGCGGTCTTTTACTGTACCATAACCAGATGGCATAACAGCCACATAGTCGAAATTACGATTGATATAGTTTAGCGATGTCTCCTCCTCTGTGCGCGACACATGGAACCATGCGCCGTTTATGCTTAGTGAGGTGCGCAGTGGTTTGAATACTCCGAGGTCTAAGCCATACTCTATGCCATGCTTAAGCGAGCGTGAGTTGTTGGCTGGCCGCCCCCATGTAAGCATGTCTGTAATCTGTGTTTTCTGTGCCTTTAACTTTTCATTATTATACATATATGTAACGTCGCCGGTAGAAGCATCATACATAGGGTCTGTAGCCGTGGCCGGCACATCGTAGCGCGTATAGTTAGCCCAGTAGAGCTGCGAAGCAAAACCGAACTCGTGGGTGTGGCGCTCGTTGAAGTATGTTACGTATCCATTCACTTTTCCCTTACGGAATGATAGTCCGCCCTCTAATTTTCGTGTGTGCGCTGGACGAAGGTTGTGGTTTGTGGTGTTGCTAATAACATCTGTGGTGAGTAGGGCCAGTCTGTCTTTTGCATTGTCTCCATATTTGCTCAAACTTACGTTGTCGTAATACACATTATCTGGATAGAGGTAGAGTAGCGTAGGCATCTTATTACTCAGACCAAATCCTCCTGTGAGCGACAGGTCGTCAAAGAATCTGTTGTTGCTCTTGTTGAGCAGATTAATTGTGGAGTTAATACGTGGCTCGGCTACAAACATTCCTTTATTGCCGCCACTTTTGTCGGCATTGAGGAAGAGGTTACTGAAACGCACGCCAGCCTCTATTTCTGCTCGTGTTGTTCCGAGAGTTAGCGACAACTTGTCGCTAACAAAGCCTGAGAGAGTGTGGAGAGCTGGAATATCATTAAATGCCCTAGGACGCAAAGTCTGCGCACCCATAGCTTGTGGAGGGTTTTCCATGTCGAAAATCAATCCATCTCCCTTGTTGGTATCGTAGGTATATTCGGTACCGAGTTTTAGTGTCGTGTGATTGGTACCTCCAAGTCCCACATACTTGTTGGCCATAAGTTGTGCATAAATATTGACCGGTAATCCGTCAATGCGGTATTCTGAGTGATAACTCTTGTTCTTGAATACCGCTTCATGCACGCCTGATTTGCGCACGTCGGTGATGACACCATCAGGATTGGATATGAGGTCATAGTGTTCATCGCTAGTTTTTGACACTTGTGCTGATAGATTATAGTCAATGCGTGTGATAAAACTCTCACTTGAGGTATAACTACCATTGAATGAGAGGCGTGCGCCAATGTTCTTGTTTTTAAAATGCAGGTCCTGCTCCTCATATTGCTTATCTTGCTTGCGGTTGTTTATGTTGGAGTAAACTGCTCCTTTAACGTTAAACGATAATCCATTCCAGCGATTGCTGTATCCAGCCGTAGCAGTCATGCGGTCATAGCCAAGATAGTGGCGACGCGTGTCGCCCCACGACTGCGACCAGTCTACACTGAAATTGATGGCTCCACCTCCATCCAGCGCGAAGCCCTTTCCTGCATATACTAGCTTTGAGTAAGGGTCGGTTTGTACTTTTGCCTCCCATGGTGTACGTCCAGATTTGGTCTTTACAATAACTAATCCTGAAGTTAGGTTGCCATATTCAACACCCGGAATACCACGCACTACTTCTACCGACTCTATGTTGCCGGCACTTACTGTACGTAGTTCGGCACCCTGTCCAGCTGTCGTTTGGTCACTCATTCCGTCACTTTGAGCTCCAGAGTTGGAGCCATATCGTGTTGGTGAAAGGGCCTGTAGGTTTGCATTGTTGCTAAGCGGTGTGCCGTCTACCACCACTCCTGTTCCTAATGCGTTATTCTTGTCGTTATCGTCAATTTCTCTTATATGGGCTTGCGACAACTTGTTGAGATTAGGATTTTGGGTAAGGTTGCCTGGAATAAGTTGTAGTATGTCGCTCACACTCTTTGGCTGTATGTGGCGAATAGCGTCCTCACCGACAATCGATTTCGATCCCATTTGTACTTGTCGTGCAGTTACAACAACATCGTTGAGTTGCAATCCAAGTTCATTGAGTGTTACGTTTATGGTGCGGTCGGCATCTACAGTGATTGTACCAGTGACGGTTTGGAACCCCACGAAAGTAACCTTGTATGTGTATGTACCTTTAGGTACGTTGCCCAACACAAACCGGCCTCCAGTACTCGTACTGGTAACAAGATCATTGTTTAGGATGACGGTAGCAAGTTCCACGCCATTGCCCTTAGTGTCTTTGACTGTTCCAGACACCTTGAAAGTCTGTGTTTGAGCGTTGACCGATACTGAAATTGCTATGAAGAGCGATGAAGTTAATGTTTTGAAATTCATATGTTTACCAAATAAGTCTCAAACTGTTCATATTTAAATATGCTTGGTTTTGGACAACTCTATAATTTAGAATGCAAATGTATTTGTTGGGTAACTGCTACACAATACCCAAAAGTGGCTATTTGGGTTTAGTTTGCATGAATTGTGCTTAAAAAATTGATATAAGTATGAAATTGTCGCTAAAAGTGATAAAAAACTAACATTTTATTTTGTTATATTGAATTAATCTATAACTTTGCGGCCATGTAAAACGAAAAAATAGATGAATACATTGTTTATACATATTTTGCTATGCGGTTTGATTATTCTATTGGTGAAGCCAGTGGGAAGTGAGTCGCATGCTTAATAATGTATAACCAATATGATATAAAGCCTTTCTCACTTCCCTGTGCGAAAGGCTTTTTGCATATTAAGAAAACAATAAAGAAACGAGAATATTATGAGTGACAGATTATTTATTTTTGATACGACATTACGCGATGGCGAACAGGTGCCAGGTTGTCAGTTAAACACAGTAGAGAAGATTCAGGTTGCAAAGCAACTGGAGAGTCTGGGTGTGGATGTGATAGAAGCAGGATTCCCTATATCGAGTCCGGGCGACTTTAATTCGGTTATTGAAATTTCGAAGGCTGTTACATGGCCTACCATCTGTGCTTTGACACGTGCGGTGCAGAAAGATATAGATGTGGCTGCCGACGCGTTGAGATTCGCCAAGCATAAACGTATACATACAGGTATCGGAACTTCTGACTCTCACATTAAATATAAATTCAATTCTACTCGTGAAGAAATTATTGAGCGTGCGGTAGCAGCGGTTAAGTATGCACGCCGTTATGTAGACGATGTAGAGTTTTATGCAGAAGACGCTGGCCGTACAGATAATGAATATCTGGCCCGTGTGGTAGAGGCGGTTATTAAAGCCGGAGCTACCGTGGTTAATATTCCAGATACTACCGGATATTGCTTGCCAAGCGAATATGGAGCAAAAATAAAATATCTGGTAGACCATGTAGACGGCATAGACAAAGCCATCATTTCTACGCATTGCCATAACGACATGTGCATGGCTACCGCCCACACCATCTGCGGTGTGCTTAATGGAGCACGTCAGGTAGAGGTTACTATCAACGGTATTGGCGAACGTGCCGGAAACACGGCACTCGAAGAAGTGGCTATGATTCTTCGCTGTCATCATTCTATCGATATCGATACTAATATCAATACTCAGAAAATATATCCTACAAGCCGTATGGTGTCGAGCTTGATGAATATGCCGGTTCAGCCCAACAAGGCTATAGTAGGACGTAACGCTTTTGCTCATTCTTCGGGTATTCATCAGGATGGAGTTTTGAAGAATGTTCAGACTTACGAAATTATAGACCCTAAAGATGTGGGTATTGATGATAACGCTATCGTATTGACTGCACGCAGTGGACGTGCGGCTTTGAAGCATCGTCTGCACGTATTAGGCGTAGAGATGAATCAAGAGAAACTCGACAAGGTATACGAGGATTTCTTGAAGTTGGCTGATAAGAAAAAAGATATTTCGGATGATGATATCATGGTATTGGCTGGTGCCGACCGCAACGTAAATCATCATATCAAATTGGAATATCTGCAGGTTACAAGCGGTGTTGGCGTTCGTTCGGTAGCAAGCCTCGGCTTGAACATTTCGGGCGAGCACTTTGAAGCTGCTGCTACAGGTAACGGTCCGGTAGACGCTGCTATAAAGGCGGTTAAGCAGATTATCAAACGCCAAATGACATTGAAAGAATTTACTATCCAGGCCATCAGCAAGGGTAGTGATGACGTAGGTAAAGTACATATGCAGGTAGAATACGACGGACAGATGTATTACGGCTTTGGCGCTAACACGGATATTATCGCCGCATCGGTTGAGGCTTATATCGACTGTATCAATAAGTTCAAGAAATAATAACGAATAAATAAATCCTAAACGAGCGAGAAAAATATGGCTAACACTTTATTTGATAAGATATGGGATGCACACGTAGTGCAGAAGGTAGAAGACGGACCAACCCAGTTATATATAGATCGTCTTTATTGTCATGAGGTAACCAGTCCGCAGGCTTTTGCGGGTATGCGTGCCAGAGGGTTGAAGTGTTTTCGTCCGGAGCGTATCTACTGTATGCCCGACCATAATACTCCGACTCACGATCAGGACAAACCTATTGAAGATCCTGTATCAAGAACTCAGGTGGATACTTTAGCTAAGAATGCAGCCGATTTCGGCTTGGCGCATTTTGGCATGATGAATAAGAAGAATGGTATCATTCATGTGGTAGGACCGGAGAGAGGACTTACCCTGCCGGGAATGACCATAGTGTGCGGCGACTCGCATACATCTACTCACGGAGCGATGGGAGCAGTTGCTTTCGGTATCGGTACCAGCGAGGTAGAGATGGTAATGGCTTCGCAATGTATCTTGCAGTCGCGCCCCAAGACTATGCGTATCACCATTGACGGCAAGTTGGGCAAGGGCGTAACCGCTAAAGATGTGGCTCTTTACATGATGTCGAAAATGACAACCAGCGGCGCGACAGGATATTTCGTGGAATATGCAGGCGAAGCTATCCGTAGCCTTACTATGGAAGGACGTCTTACACTGTGTAATCTGAGTATCGAAATGGGAGCGCGTGGCGGTATGATTGCCCCCGACGACGTAACCTTTGAATATATTAAAGGACGCGAGTATGCTCCAAAAGGCGAAGAATGGGATAAGGCTGTAGCGTATTGGAAAACATTGAAGAGCGACGATGATGCCGTTTTCGACAAAGAAGTTCGTTACGATGCCGCTGATATTCAGCCGATGATTACTTACGGAACAAATCCGGGTATGGGCATGGCTATAACAGACCACATCCCCGTTACTGACGGAATGAGCGATGTAGAGAAAGCATCTTTCGAGAAATCATTGAACTATATGGGCTTTAAGCCGGGTGAATCTTTGCTTGGAAAGAAAGTAGATTATGTATTCTTGGGTGCTTGTACCAACGGTCGTATAGAAGACTTCCGCGCTTTTGCTTCTATAGTAAAAGGACGCAAGAAAGCGGATAATATCATTGCTTGGTTGGTACCCGGTTCTTGGATGGTAGACGAGCAGATTCGTGAAGAAGGACTCGATAAGGTATTAGAAGAGGCTGGATTCGAAATCCGTCAGCCGGGATGTTCGGCTTGCTTGGCTATGAACAATGACAAGATACCAGCCGGCAAGTATTCGGTATCTACCAGCAACCGTAACTTTGAAGGTCGTCAGGGACCAGGCTCACGTACCTTGTTGGCAAGCCCGCTTACAGCAGCGGCAGCAGCAGTGACAGGAGTGATAACCGACCCCAGAACATTACTTTGATTTTCTTTAATACGTAGAAAGATGAAACAGAAATTTAACATCATAACCAGCACTTGTATTCCACTTCCTTTAGAGAATGTAGATACCGACCAGATTATACCGGCTCGTTTCTTGAAGGCGACCACACGCGACGAGAAGTTTTTTGGAGATAACTTATTCCGCGATTGGCGTTATAACCCCGACGGAACTGTAAACGAAAAGTTCGTACTGAACGACCCTACTTACAGCGGCCAGATATTGGTAGCCGGAAAGAACTTCGGTAGCGGTTCCAGTCGTGAACATGCGGCTTGGGCTATCGCCGGATATGGCTTTAGAGTAGTGGTATCGAGCTTCTTTGCCGATATCCATAAAAACAATGAGCTGAATAACTTCGTGCTTCCGGTAGTGGTGAGCGAGCCGTTCTTGAAAGAATTGTTCGATTCTATTTATGCCGACCCGAAGACAGAGGTGGAAGTGAATTTGCCAGAACAGACTATAACCAATAAGTCGACAGGAAAGAGCGAGCATTTCGAAATCAACGCTTATAAGAAACATTGCTTGATGAACGGCCTGGACGATATCGATTTTCTTGTACAGAATAAGGATAAGATAGAGGCTTTCGAGCATAACCGATAGGGTTATCGAATAACCAATAAGAAACAGAATAGAGATGAACGAGAATCCGAGAATAGAAATCATGGATACAACACTCCGCGACGGTGAACAGACCAGCGGAGTGTCTTTCGTGCCTCATGAAAAACTGATGATAGCGCGTCTGCTGCTCGAAGAATTGAGGGTAGACCGTATAGAGGTGGCATCGGCACGAGTGTCGGAAGGTGAGTTCAACGCTGTGCGGATGATTTGCGATTGGGCGGCGCGCAAGAACTTGTTGTCGAGGGTAGAAGTACTTGGATTCGTAGATGGTAAGACTTCTGTCGATTGGATTTATAATACTGGGTGCCGGGTGATAAACCTCTTGACCAAGGGTTCTGAAAAGCATTGTACTTTTCAGCTTAAGAAGACGTTGCAAGAGCATTTGGCTGATATCCGACAGACTGTGGCATACGCCATCGATAAAGGGATGGATGTAAACGTGTACCTTGAAGACTGGAGCAACGGTATAAAGGATTCGCCCGATTATGTGTTCGGCTTGGTAGACGGGCTGAAAGATACAGGCATACGTCGTTTCATGTTGCCCGATACTTTGGGTATCCTCAATCCGCTTCAGGTGATAGAGTTCATGCGTAAGATGAAGAAACGCTATCCAGATTTGCATTTCGATTTCCATGCGCATAATGATTATGATTTGGCGGTAAGTAATGTACTGGCAGCCGTGCTGAGCGGAGTACGAGGACTTCATACCACCATTAATGGCTTGGGCGAACGCGCGGGCAATGCTCCGTTGGCGAGTGTGCAGGCTATTCTGAAAGATCATTTTCATGCTATCACCAATATAGACGAGAGTCGCCTTAATGAGGTAAGTCGTCTGGTGGAATCGTATTCTGGTGTTAGTATTCCGGCTAATAAGCCTATTGTTGGCGAGAGCGTATTTACGCAGGTTGCTGGGGTACATGCCGATGGCGACAATAAGAACAATCTGTATTGCAACGATTTGTTGCCCGAACGATTTGGCCGTGTGCGAGAATATGCCCTCGGAAAGAATTCTGGAAAGGCTAATATCCGCAAGAACTTGGAAAGCCTTGGTTTGGAACTCGATGAAGATTCGATGCGTAAAGTCACTCAGCGCATCATCGAGTTGGGCGACCGTAAGGAACAGGTTACGCAAGACGATCTGCCTTATATTATATCGGATGTGCTGAAGCACGACTGTATAAATAATAAGGTGAAGTTGCTAAGCTATTTCGTAACCTTGGCAAAGGGGCTGAAACCGATGGCTACACTAAGCATAGAAATAGACGGACAGGTATATCAGGAAAGTTCATCGGGCGATGGTCAGTATGACGCTTTTGTACGTGCACTCCGTAAGATATATAAGGAGGCACTGCATCGCAAGTTTCCCATGCTTACTAATTACGCCGTGTCTATCCCTCCGGGCGGACGCACTGATGCCTTTGTGCAGACGGTGATCACATGGAGTTACGAAGACAGGGAGTTTCGTACACGCGGACTTGACGCTGACCAAACGGAAGCTGCTATTAAAGCTACCATCAAAATGCTAAATATAATAGAAGAATAAGATATAAAAAACAGAATAAGATTATGGATTTTAAAATTGCTGTATTACCGGGCGATGGTATCGGTCCCGAAATTTCAATTCAGGGAGTAGATGTCATGACTGCCGTTTGTAAGAAGTTCGGACATAAAGTAAGTTACGAATATGCTATCTGTGGAGCTGATGCCATTGACAAAGTAGGCGACCCATTCCCAGAAGAAACTTATCAGGCTTGTAAGAATGCCGATGCGGTATTGTTTTCTGCGGTAGGCGACCCTAAGTTCGATAATAACCCTACTGCTAAGGTTCGTCCGGAACAAGGTTTGTTGGCTATGCGTAAGAAATTGGGCTTGTTCGCTAATATACGTCCGGTGCAGACATTCAAGTGCTTGCTTCACAAATCTCCGCTTCGTGCCGAATTGGTAGATGGTGCCGACTTCCTATGTATCCGTGAACTTACCGGCGGTATGTATTTCGGTGAGAAGTATCAAGATAACGAGAAGGCTTACGATACTAATATGTATACTCGCCCCGAGATAGAACGTATCTTGAAGGTTGGTTTTGAATATGCCATGAAGCGCAACAAGCATCTTACGGTTGTAGATAAGGCTAACGTTTTGGCTTCATCGCGTTTGTGGCGTCAGATTGCTCAGGAAATGGCTCCTTCATATCCGGAAGTAAAGACCGACTATATGTATGTTGACAATGCGGCTATGCGCATGATTCAGGAACCTAAGTTCTTCGATGTAATGGTTACGGAAAATACTTTCGGTGATATCCTTACCGATGAAGGTTCTTGCATTAGCGGCTCTATGGGATTGTTGCCATCGGCTTCTACCGGCGAAAGTACTCCTGTATTCGAGCCTATCCACGGTTCTTGGCCTCAGGCTAAGGGATTGAATATCGCTAATCCGTTGGCTCAAATCTTGTCGGTTGCCATGTTGTTTGAGTACTTCGACTTGAAAGAAGAAGGCACTTTGATTAGAAAGGCAGTAGATGCTTCGCTCGACGCTAACGTGCGTACTCCGGAAATTCAGGTAGAAGGTGGAGAAAAATACGGTACAAAAGAAGTTGGCGCTTGGATTGTAGATTATATTAAGAACGCTTAATAACACCTAAGATTAATTCGTTTTTATAGAATAGGTGATAGAGTGCGAGCGGTCTGTATGACTTCTCGCACTTTTCTTTTATAATACTCCTTTTAGATTTGATTCTTATGCCATGCGCGTTAAGTATTTGCACTTTATTTGAGGGCATAAAAAATCCCCGACCGAACTTTCGTTCAGTCGGGGGCTTTATCAAGTATTTACAGATAGCAAAATTAAGCTTCTTCTGCAACAACTTCGAAAGGAATTTCAACAGAAACTTCCTTGTGAAGTTTAACGATTGCTTTGTAGTGGCCAACTTCTTTAACCTGTTCCTTAACAAGGATGATCTTACGATCGATGTTATGACCCAACTTAGCCAATTCGTCAGCGATCTGGATGTTAGTAACAGAACCGTAGATAGCACCTGTTGCGCTAACCTTAGTCGGGATAGTCAAAGTTACATCTTTCAATGATTCAGCAACTGCTTCAGCATCTTTCTTAATCTTTTCCAATTTGTGAGCACGCTGTTTCAATTCTTCAGCCAACATTTTCTTTGCAGCTGGAGAAGCGATCACTGCCTTGCCTGTCGGAATAAGATAGTTACGACCATAACCAGACTTAACGGTTACAATATCATTTTTGTAGCCCAAGTTAGCTACGTCTTCTTTCAAAATAATTTCCATACTCTTATTCCTCCTTTATTATTTCATCATATCTGTAACATAAGGCAGTAAAGCCAAGTGACGAGCTCTCTTAACGGCCTGTGCAATACGACGCTGGAACTTCAATGAAGTACCTGTAATGCGGCGCGGAAGGATTTTACCCTGTTCGTTCAAGAATTTCTTCAAGAATTCAGGATCTTTATAGTCGATATACTTAATGCCACTCTTTTTGAAACGGCAATATTTTTTCTTTTTAACGTCTACAGTAGGCGGAGTTAAATAGCGGATTTCTGATTGTTGCTGTGCCATGATTAGTTTTCCTCCTTTTTAGTTGATTTAATGATTCTTCTCTTAGCAGCGTATTCTGCAGCGTACTTATCCATCTTGAAAGTCAAGAAACGGATTACACGTTCGTCACGACGGAAATTGATTTCCAATTTAGCGATTACAGACGGTTCTGCATTGAACTCGATCAGTTGATAAAAACCTGTTGACTTCTTCTGGATAGGATAAGCCAGTTTCTTCAATCCCCAGTTTTCTTCATTGATGATCTCCGCTCCTTCCTGAGTCAGGACAGCTTTGAACTTCTCTACCGCTTCCTTCATCTGAACGTCAGACAAAACGGGAGTTAAAATGAAAACGGTTTCGTATTGATTCATACTATTCGTTGTTAAATAATTAATAATAAATTTCTAAATGCGGTGCAAAGGTACGTCTTTTTATTTAGAAAACAAGTGTCGCAATGTTTTTTATTGATAAATAATGTTATTTCGGTGTGCAACTTATATTTTTTCAGAGAAACTGTACTAACTTTGCGAAGTTGCTTAAACAATAATTATATGATAGAACAGTTTAATTTTGACATACAGCTGATTTTCGCCATTCTGAATGGTAAGGTATCGGCGGCGATAAACCGTAAGTTGATACGTAATTTTAGGCAGAATGGAATGGAGATAACTCCGGAGCAGTGGACGGTGTTGTTATTTTTGTGGGAGAAGGACGGAGTGACTCAGCAGGAGTTGTGTAACGCTACTTTTAAGGATAAGCCCAGCATGACGCGCCTAATAGATAATATGGAGAAACAGCATCTTGTGGTTCGTATTAATGATAAGAAAGACCGTCGTACCAATCTGATTCACCTGACCAAAACGGGTAAGGACTTGGAAGACAAGGCTCGTTTCATAGCCAACAAAACGTTGAAGGAGGCTCTGCATGGTCTTACACTTGAGGAATTAAGAGTGAGTCAGGAAGTTCTTCGTAAGATATTCACAAATATCAAGGATTGAGCGCCTGTTTTTTTCTTAAAATAATTTCTTCAATACAGAAATTATGCCTTAATTTGTAACCACTAACGAAACAATAACAATATATTAAATATAAAAAAAGAACACACATGAAAAACTTATTAAAGAATCTGGGAGTGATATTGGTGGTTCTCGGTGCCATTATCCTTATCGCATGCTATTTTACAGGCGATGTAAACAATAATGTGATATTGGGATCTGCAATGACTCTTATAGTTGTGGGTCTGTTGTCATTCATCATTCTTAATAAACGTATTACAGATTGACATTTACCCCTGTTGTTTTAGAAGCAGAAAGCCGGAAATACTCAAAGTACTTCCGGCTTTCTGCTTATATGAAGTAGCGAAGTGGAATTATTCCTTTTCGGGTGCGATGAGTTTATATCCTTTTCCGTGGATATTTATAATCTCAATGCTTTCGTCTTCTTTAAGGTGCTTACGCAGTTTGGTGATATACACGTCCATACTACGTGCGTTAAAGTAGTTGTCGTCTATCCAGATAGTCTTCAGCGCAAAGTCTCTTTGCAGAATTTCGTTGGCGTGTGCACAGAGCAATCCCAAAAGCTCAGATTCTTTAGTAGTCAACTTGGTCTGTTTGTCGCCAATGGTAAGCAACTGCTTCTGTGTATCGAAAGTGAAGCGTCCTATTTGGTACAATGTACTTTCTTTAGAACGTTTTCCGCGTACTCGGCGCAATATAGCTTCGATACGTAGAGTTAATTCTTCCATACTGAACGGCTTGGTGATATAGTCGTCGGCACCAATCTTAAAGCCTTCGAGTATATCTTCCTTCATTGTTTTTGCTGTCAAAAATATGATAGGAATATCTGCATTGATTTGTCGGATGTCTTGAGCCAAAGTGAATCCGTCTTTTTTAGGCATCATCACATCGAGCACACATATATCATATTTGTTTTTCAGGAAAGCCTTATATCCGGCTTCACCATCGGGGCACAACTCGGCTGCATAGTTTTTAGCTTGCAGATACTCCCGCAGTAGCATGCCAAGATTTTCATCATCTTCGCATAATAAGATACGCAATTTTTCTTCCATGATTATTCTTCTTTAAATAAGGGTAATACAATAATAAATTTAGTTCCTACATTCAGTTCACTTTCGGCGCGTATAGAGCCTTGGTGATCTGTAATGATTTTCTTTACATAGGCCAGTCCTAATCCGAAGCCTTTCACGTCGTGACGGTTTCCGGTATGGACACGGTAGAACTTGTCGAATATTTTTTTCAGGTTTTCTTTCTTGATACCTATACCATTATCTTCTATCGAGATATGTAGTTTTCCGCCTTCGTTCCATGTGCGTACTTTAAGCTGTATGTTTACATCCGGCTTCTTATACTTCAACGCATTGTCGAGCAGGTTGAATATCACGTTGGTAAAGTGCATCTCGTCTACGTATACAAATGGGTCGTCAGCGTCGAACGCCACATCGAGTGTTCCGTTGCAGTTCTCCACTTTCAAGCGGAACGTGTTGGTTACATTGTATATAATCTCGTTGGCATCTACTTCCTTCTTCTTAAGGGTGGCTTTTTGCCGTTCGAACATTGACATCTGTAACACCTTTTCGACCTGGAATCTTAAGCGTTTGGTTTCGTCGTTTATTACTCCCGATATATGCTTGAACATGGCCGGTGATTTTCCTACCGCCGGGTCGTTAAGCATTTGCGCTGCCAATGAGATTGTAGAGATAGGTGTTTTGAACTCGTGAGTCATGTTGTTGATGAAGTCGTTCTTTATCTCCGTGAGTTTCTTTTGGCGGAAGATGATGTAGATGGTAAAGATGAAGGTTACCAGCAGTACCAGCGTAAACACGATAGAAGGTATCATAAAGCGAACCGAACTGAAGATATAGTTGTCCATTGTAGGAAAGAAGATGTTTACGAATCCCATTTTTGCGGGAGGGTCTTTTTCGAACAATAGGCGTGAGTAAATCTTCTCGTTGTCATATACATAATCCGAGCAGCGATATACTTCTTTTCCGTCGCGGTCGGTCACTGTGAAGTGGAACGGGATATCTATTCCGTTGTTAAGTAGTTCGGCTTTCAAGAAATGGTCTAACTGCTTAAAGTTGACTCTTTCTTTCAGTGGCTTGTCGTTAGGTGTATACAGAATACTGTAAACTACCTCGTCCAGCAAGGCACGCTGGTATATGTATCGTTCCTTTAGAATCTCTTGCAAGTTGCGCGAGGTTTGCTGAATGTTATTTCCGTTAGAGAATATAACCTTTGGAACTCTGGACGGACGGTTGATAGTAGTTTTGAGTTCGAAAGTAGAAAATGTACTTCCGTCAGAAGAGGTCACCGTATACCGATGAAATTCGCCGATGTTGTTATCCGAATTATTTCCTTGCATCTGCTGTGCGGCACGTTCAGTGGCGGCAACGTCTTGTTCCAGATACTTTTTCGTTTCTACCAATTCAAGATTATGCACCGCTTGCGCAAGGCTACGTCCTACATTTTCTTCGAACTGTTCTTTGCGCATTTTGACCATCTCCTCTATATAGCTTACTTGCAGATAGAGCAGGCTGAGGAAAGATAGTCCCATTACAATACCTAATATCCAAATTGTCGTCTTTTTCATGAAGACAAAATTAAAAGCGATTCGGTTACTGTGAAGTGCGGTTAACATGTTTTAAACCGTGTTTCTTTTATATTAACCAAATCTTAAATTTAACATATCAAATAACGAATTTCATTGCTGAGATGAGATAGTTACTTTGCAAAAATAATAAAAAATTAATCAAACGGCAAAGTGTTACGGTCTAAACTTTAAGCATTGTTAAAAAGAGAAAGAGAGACATTGAACTGTCGGGAAGTTAATTCCTTCGGGTTCGATGTCTCTCTTCAATTATAAAATAGGAGTAGAAATAGAGGTTCTATCAAGCCTCTTCTTTTTCTTGCTCTTCAAATTCTTTCATCAACTTGTTTTGAACGTCGGTTGGTACAAGTTCGTAGCTAGCGAATTTCATGATGAACGAAGCGCGTCCGCCTGTCAGTGAACTGAGGGCTGTAGCGTAGTTCGACATTTCTTTCAATGGTACTTTGGCAACCATCTTTTCATAACCTTTTTCTGAGTCCATACCAAGAATCATACCTCTACGTCCTTGCATATCGCTCATTACGTCGCCCAACTTTTCGCTTGGTACAAATACTTCTACGTCGTAGATTGGTTCCAGAATCTTAGGACCAGCGTTCTTGAACGCTTCGCTGAATGCGTGACGGCCTGCCAACATGAATGAGATTTCATTTGAATCTACCGGGTGCATTTTTCCGTCGTATACAATTACACGTACGTCGCGAGCATAAGAACCTGTAAGCGGACCTTGTTCCATACGGCTCATGATACCTTTCAAGATAGCAGGCATAAAGCGAGCGTCGATAGCACCACCTACCACACTGTTGATGAATACTAATTTACCGCCCCATTCCAAGTCGATAGTTTCTGTACTCTTTACGTTAATCTTGAATTCTTGTCCGTTGAACTTATAGGTATCTGGAGCAGGCATACCTTCATAGTAAGGTTCAACGATTAAGTGAACTTCACCGAACTGTCCGGCACCACCAGATTGTTTCTTATGACGATAGTCGGCACGAGCTGCCTTAGTAATAGTTTCGCGATAAGGAATCTTTTGTTCGTAGAACTGAATTTGGATCTTTTCATTGTTTTCGAGACGCCATTTCAATGTACGCAAGTGGAATTCACCCTGTCCGTGAACCAAAATCTGGCGAAGTTCCTTCGATTGTTCTACTACCCATGTCGGGTCTTCCTCGCGCATACGGTTTAGTACGGCCATCATCTTTTCGGTATCAGCCTCGTTAAGTGGCTTGATGGCACGTGTATATTTCGGGTTAGGATATTTAATGAAGTTGAAACGGTTGTCGCAATCTTTACCGTTAAGTGTATTACCTGTCTTAACGTCTTTCAGTTTCACTGTACAGCCAATATCACCCGCACGCAGTTCGTCAACCTTTTCGCGAGTAGCTCCGGCGCATACATAAAGCTGAGCCATACGTTCTTTCGAACCACGGTCGGCGTTAGTAAGATCATCACCTTCGTGTACTACACCGCTCATTACTTTAAAGTACTGCACATCGCCGATATGCGGTTCAACTGCGGTTTTGAAGAAATAAAGAGAAGTAGGTCCGTTTGGATCGGGTGGAACAGGAATACCGCGAGTGTTATGTACAACCGGCATTTCGTCAACGAACGGCACTACGTTTCCTAAGAACTCCATCAAGCGGCGAACACCCATATCTTTTCCGGCGCATACGCAGAATACAGGGAACATACCTCTTGCGGCCAATCCCTTGCGGATACCTTCGCGCATTTCGTCTTCGGTAAGAGATTCTGATTCGAAGAATTTCTCCATCAGTGTCTCATCGTGTTCGGCAGCGGCTTCTACTAGTGTCTTGTGCCACTCCTGAGCTTTTTCCATTTCTTCCGCAGGAATATCTTCGATAGTAGGTTCGCCACCATCAGGTCCCCACGAATATTTTTTCATTAAAAGTACATCAATCAACGAGTTGAAATTCGGTCCTGTACTTAGTGGGTACTGCACCGGAATTACTTTAGAACCATAATTCTCTTTCAGCTGTTCCAGAACTTGGTCGAAGTCACATTTTTCGCTGTCGAGCTGGTTAACGAGGAAGATGACCGGCTTACCCAACTTTTCGGTGTAGCGGAAATGGTTCTGTGTACCTACTTCCGGTCCGTATTGTCCGTTGAGCAGCAATATAGCAGTGTCGGTAACGTTGAGTGCTGTCATGGCAGCTCCAACAAAGTCGTCACTTCCCGGGCAATCGATTATATTCAGCTTTTTTCCGTTCCATTCTACATGATATACAGTTGAGAATACTGAATATCCATATTCTTGTTCTACCGGAAAATAGTCGCTTACCGTATTCTTGGCAGTGATTCTGCCGCGGCGTTTTATGATGCCACTCTCATAGAGCAAAGCTTCTGTGAGGGTGGTCTTACCTGATCCATCATTGCCAAGGAGTGCAATGTTTTTGATTTCGTTGGTTTGGTATACTTTCATGGTACTTCAAGATTTAATAAAATAACGAAAGGATATGCTTTTCATATCTCTTTATCTAAGTGAGGCGCAAATTAGAAAGAAAAAACTAGAAATACAATTTTTAAGTAGATGTTACAAAACCGTGTTGTAGGACATGTTTAATGCGTAATGTCTGTAATCGTGTGCTTTATGATGGCTTGTTGCGGGTGTATTAACGGCCTGTTGTATAGTATTACAGCTGGGTTTCTGCTAAAAAAGAAAACGCTTCAAGAAATTTTGTGATTCTCGAAGCGTTTAGCTTATATATTTATGTTATTATCTGTTTTTGTACATATTTTCATAATAATTCTGATAGTCACCGCTGGTTACGTTTTTTACCCAGTCTTGATTGTTCAGATACCAGATTATGGTTTTCACTATGCCGTCCTCAAACTTTGTTTCAGGATACCAGCCAAGCTCGTTCTTTATTTTTGTAGGGTCAATAGCGTAGCGCTGGTCATGCCCCAAGCGGTCTTTCACGAAAGTGATTAGTGAATCGTTTATCCAGTCTATGCGTATCTGTCCGTTTTCGTCGAGTTCTTTTTTCTTCAGCGTCTGTCGGTATGCCGGTTCCTCCTCCATCAGTCGGTGTATGGTTGCTATGGTGAGTTTTACAATTTCGATATTTTGTTTTTCGTTATGTCCGCCCACATTATATATCTCACCATTCTTTCCGTTGCATACTACCATATCGATAGCTTTGCAGTGATCTTCTACATACAGCCAGTCGCGCACGTTCGTTCCGTCACCGTATACAGGCAGGCGTTTTCCCTCTAATATATTTTTAATAATGAGTGGAATCAGTTTTTCGGGGAAGTGATACGGGCCATAGTTATTAGAGCATCTGGTAATGGTGACAGGCATTTTATATGTGTCGCGGTATGCGATGATTATAAAGTCGGCGCTGGCCTTTGATGCGCTGTATGGGCTATGCGGACAGAGAGGCGTTTCTTCGGTGAAGAAGCCTTCTGCACCAAGTGAGCCGTATACTTCGTCGGTAGAAACCTGATGGAAGCGTACATCCTTTCTCCATGTGGGGTATCCATATTCATCTTTGCCCGTTACCCACGCACGGCGTGCTGCGTCGAGCAGGTTCTGCGTACCCAATATGTTGGTCTGTAAGAAGAGTTGTGGGTCTTCTATGCTTCGGTCTACATGACTTTCGGCTGCGAAGTTTACTATATAGTCGAACTTATAGTCGGAAAACAATTGGTCGACAAGGCTGCGGTCGCAAATGTTACCTTTTATAAAGAAACAACGTTCGTTATCTATATCTTTCGATATAGTTTCAAAGTTGCCAGCGTATGTCAGTGCGTCTAAAATCACAACCCTGATGTCTTCGTGTCTCGATAAGATGTATTTAATGTAATTGGAGCCGATAAATCCGGCAGCTCCTGTAACCAGATAAGTTTTCATTTTCAGGTAGTCTTCTTTTTTACAAGCTGCAAATTTCGGAAAGTTTTTTGATTTCGCAAAGCATTCTTTTCATTTGTTTAATTCAATTACTTCTAAATTAGAGCAACCTCCGTTGTGCAAGTCTACACGTATCAGTGTTCTTACTGCTTGCTGTCCGTACAGTCCGGCCGCTCCTGGGTTAATGTGAAGCAGGTGCAGCTTGTCATCGTACATTACTTTCAGAATGTGCGAGTGTCCGCTGATGAAAAGCGATGGCGGGTCTTGTCTTAGTATTTCCTTTACCGAAGCGTCGTATCGTCCGGGATATCCGCCTATGTGTTTCATCATAACATCCACCCCTTCACAGTCGAAGCGGAGAGTTTCTGGAAACATGATTCTAATATCCCTGCTGTCTATGTTACCGTATACAGCTCTAAGCGGGCGGAAGTTCTGAAATTTCTCGGCCACTTCTACCGATCCGATGTCGCCGGCGTGCCATATTTCATCGCATTCTTCAAAGTATTTGTAGTATCGGTCGTCCCAATAGCCGTGGGTATCCGATAATATACCTATTCTTTTCATCTTTTTTTTGTTTATATGAACAAAGGTAGTAATTTTGAAGAAACCTTAAAATGTTTGTGTGAAGATAGACTATGAGTAACAATTATAGATATTTCAAGCGCGATATCAGTTGGCTGTCGTTCAATCATCGTGTACTTCTTGAGGCCGATGATGAAGAACTTCCTATATATGAACGGATAAATTTCATATCAATTTATTCGTCTAATCTGGAAGAGTTCTACAAAGTACGTGTAGCTGAGCATAAGGCGGTGGCTTCTGGCGGAAAGAGCGAGGATGAGACTGTAGATGAGGCTCACGAGATTATTCACGAGATAGCGAATATCGTCAACCTTCAGCTTGATGACCGTGTGCGCATTTACGAGCAGGGCATATTGCCTACTTTGCGTAAGAATCACATTATATTCTATCAGTCGAGGCGTGAAGTAGAAGAGTTTCATAAAGAATATCTGCAGCGTTACTTTACCGAAGAGATATTTCCGTTTCTGCAGCCCGTCAAGGTAGAGAAAGATAAGGTGCGCATGTTCTTGCGCGACCGTCGTCTGTATCTGGCCGTGCGTGTCATTTCGCGCGAAAGCGGCAATCCCGAATATTACATTATAAAAATGCCATACAGTAAGGCTCCGCGTTTTGTGCAGTTGCCCTCGCACGATGGCTATTACTATATGATGTTTCTTGAAGATATCATAAAAGACCATCTGCAGGAAGTCTTTTTCGGCTACGATGTAGATTGCAGCTTCTGCTGTAAGATATCGAGAGATGCCGATGTGTTTGTAGACGATGTTCCGGCAGAGAACGTGGTAGAGAAGCTGAAGGAAAAGGTAAAGAAGCGTAAGATAGGTGCGATAGCTCGTTTTGTGTACGACCGTAATATGCCTGCCGACTTTCTTGCGTTCCTTACAGATGCGTTTGGCATTAGTGAGGAAGAGTTGGTGCCTGGCGATAAACATCTTAATTTGGAAGACTTATCGTCTTTGCCTAATCCTAATCCAGACTTGCCTGGCCTTGTTAAGCCTGTGTCTATGCATCTTGACGGACTGGAGCATAAGCATTATATGTTCAGACGTGTGGCTAAGCGCGACTTGCTGTTGTTCTATCCGTACCATAGTTTCGATCATTTCACTCATTTCTTATACGAAGCCGTGCACGACCCGTCTTGCCGTGAGATTATGATAACTCAGTATCGTGTGGCAGAGCATTCCGAGGTGATAAACGCCCTGATAGCCGCAGCCCGAAACGGAAAGCAAGTCACCGTGTTTGTTGAACTGAAAGCTCGCTTTGACGAGGAGAACAACTTGCAGACGGCAGAGCAGATGCGCAATGCTGGTATACGTATCTTATTCAGTATACCGGGACTTAAGGTACATGCCAAAGTGGCTCTTGTACTGAGGCGTAACGCTCAGGGCGAGCCAATACGCAGCTACGCTTATGTAAGCACGGGTAACTTCAATGAGCAGACCGCAAAGATTTATGCCGATACGGCTCTTTATACTTGTAATCCTACGTTGGTTAACGATTTGCATCAGTTATTCCGTTTCTTGTGTGGCGAAGAGAATAATCCCGAATTCCGTCAGTTGCTTGTGGCGCGCTTTAATTTATTGCCAGAGTTGAAACGGATGATTCAGTACGAAATTGATATCGCTCAAAGCGGTGGACGCGGACGCATCGTGCTTAAGATGAACGCTCTTCAAGACATTGCCATGATAGACGAACTTTACCGTGCCAGCGAAGCCGGGGTAAAGATAGACTTGATAGTGCGTGGTATCTGTTGTTTGGTTCCGGGAGAAAGCTTCAGTCGCAATATCCGTGTTACTCGTATTGTAGATACTTTCTTGGAGCATTCTCGTGTTTGGTATTTCGGTAATGGCGGCAACCCGAAGGTATTTATCGGCTCGCCCGACTGGATGCGTCGTAACCTGTATCGTCGTATAGAGGCGGTTACACCTATACTCGATGGACGCTTGAAACAGGAACTGATAGACAAGCTCGATATTCAACTGCGGGCCAACTGGAAAGCATGTAAGGTAGACAGCAATCTGCAGAATATCTTCAAGCGTAATCCGGATGAGGCCAAAGTGCGTGCGCAGTACGATTTTTATCAATATTTGCAAAACCGGTTAGACGAAGATAGTTGAAAAACTGTATCTTTGCGACGATAATGCTTTAAGATTGATGGATAAACAATTGCGCTATAATGATTTCTCTAACTTCTTGTCGGAATATTTTCCGTACAAGGTGCAAAAAATATCGTTGAATGCCGGATTTACTTGTCCCAACCGCGATGGCGTGAAAGGATACGGCGGCTGTACGTATTGCAACAACCAGACTTTCAATCCCGCTTATTGCCGTACTGAGAAGTCGGTTACTCAGCAGCTCGAAGAAGGAAAACAGTTTTTCGAACGGAAATATCCGCAGATGAAATATTTGGCTTATTTCCAGGCGTACACCAATACGTATGGTGAGCTGGAACGCCTTAAGAGCATGTACGAAGAAGCCCTGTCGGTAGATGGGGTAGTAGGGCTGGTTATCGGTACCCGTCCTGATTGTATGCCCGATTCTTTGCTCGACTATCTGGAAGAGCTTAACAGACGTACGTTTCTGCTGGTAGAGTATGGCATAGAAAGCTCCGACGACCGTGTACTTCAACGCATAAACCGTGGGCATTCGTTCGCTTGCTCGGCAGAGGCTGTAGAGCGTACGGTTATGCGTGGCATTAAGACCGGAGGACATATTATAATAGGTCTGCCGGGCGAAGCGTATACTCATGGCACACCAGATGAAAGAAAAGAAGCATTAAATGTAATGTGCGACCGTCTGTCTGCCTTGCCTCTTACTACTCTGAAGCTGCATCAGCTGCAGTTGATATGCGGCACCCGCATGGCGCACGAATACGAACAGAATCCCGAAGATTTCAAACTGTATACTGCCGACGAATATATTGACGTGGTGATAGACTGCGTAGAACGCTTCCGTCCAGACTTAATACTGGAACGCTTCGTTTCACAATCGCCTAAAGAGCTGCTCATAGCTCCCGATTGGGGACTGAAAAACCACGAGTTTACAGATAAGGTAAAGAAACGCATGATTCAGCGCGATGCTTGGCAAGGAAAATTTTGGAAAACTAGTGATAATAAATAACAAAAGCTATAATTTAAACATATACGATTATGGAATTAAAAGGAAATGTACATTATGTGGGCGTGAATGATAGGAACAAAACATTGTTCGAAAACTTGTGGCCGTTGCCCTACGGCGTGTCTTACAACTCATATCTTATAGCCTACGACGATGCCGTAGTGTTGGTAGATACAGTAGATGTAGCCTTCTTCGAAGTCTATCTGAAGAAAATTCGTGCCGTGATAGGCGACCGTAAGATTGATTACTTAATCATCAACCACATGGAACCAGATCATTCAGGCTCTATCTCACTGATTAAGCAATATTATCCCGACATCGTTTTGGTAGGAAACAAGAAGACCTTCGATATGGTAGACGGATACTACGGTGTAGGTGGCGAACGAAAAGTAGTAGCCGAAGGCGATTCTTTGAAAGTTGGCCGTCATGACTTGCACTTTTATCTTATCCCGATGGTACACTGGCCCGAAACAATGGTAACATTCGATTCTACAGACGGCATTCTCTTCTCGGGCGATGCCTTTGGATGTTTCGGCGCACTTAACGGAGGCTGCATCGATAAGAATATCAATACAGAAATTTACATGGGCGAGATGCGTCGTTACTACTCTAACATCGTGGGTAAGTTTGGTAACCCTGTGCAGAAGGCATTGCAGAAATGCAGCGGACTCGATATAAAGATGATTTGTCCTACACACGGACCGGTATGGGAAGAACAAATCTCTGAAGTAGTGGCTATGTACGATAAGTTGAGCCGTTACGAAGCCGAAGAAGGTGTAGTGATAGCTTATGGTACCATGTACGGAAATACCGAACAGATGGCAGAGGCTATAGCCGAAGAACTGAGTGCTCAGGGCATTAAGAACATTGTGATGCATAATGTCTCTAAGACTCCTCATTCTTTCATTTTGGCTGATATCTTCCGCTATAAGGCATTGATAGTAGGATGTACCACTTATAATATGCACCTTTATCCCGAAATGGAGGCTTTGCTTAGCAAGGTTGCCGCACGCGATATGAAGAACCGTCTTATTGGTTATTTCGGATCGTTCACATGGGCAAGCGCAGCCGTTAAGAAATTAGGCGAATATGCGGCTCAGCTGAAATTCGAAGTTGTAGGTAATCCTGTAGAGATGAAGCAGAGCATGTCTGCTAACAACGAGCAGCAGGCACGCGAGTTGGCGGTAGCTATGGCCGACCGTTTGAAAGCTGACCGTAAATAATTTGAGTTATGATTCAGAAACTGTATTCAAAGAATAACGATCCGGCAGTGCTTCAGCATATTGTGGACGTTCTTAATGATGGTGGTATAATAATTTATCCTACCGACACTATGTACGCTATGGGATGCCATGCCTTGAAAGAACGTCCTATAGAGCGTATCTGTAAACTGAAGGGGATTGATCCGCGTAAGAACAATCTCTCTATCATCTGCTACGACTTGAGTAATATCAGTGAATATGCCAGGGTAGACAACGCTACGTTTAAGTTGATGAAACGCAATCTGCCGGGACCGTTTACCTTCATATTGAATGCAGACAGCCGCCTGCCAAAGATATTCCGTAACCGTAAGGAGGTGGGCATCCGTGTGCCCGACAATAATATCATCAGAGAGATATGTCAGTTGCTCGATGCTCCCATCTTGACTACCACATTGCCGTTGCGCGATGGTGAGGACGTAGAATACGCTACCGACCCTGAGCTGATAGACGAGAAGTTTGGTGACGATGTAGATATGGTGATAGACGGAGGAATAGGCGGCTTAGACCCTTCTACCGTTATAAATTGTTGCGACGGAGAACCAGAAGTGGTGCGTCAAGGCAAGGGCGTGTTAGAGGAATAAAAGACCATATTTAATATACAATTATTTGGAGATTTATGTTATTGCAGATATTGACCGTAGCCCTCAACGTTACTAAGGAAGCTGATGTGGCTAAACTATTGGATAGATTAATAAATTGGAGTATAGAAGTAGGTAAGGATGTAATTGGCGCACTCCTTATATATATAATAGGTAGGTTCATCATTAAGCAGATAAGCCGCTTGTTGGCTAAGTTGTTAGAGAAACGTAAACTGGAAGTCAGTGTGCAGACCTTCCTCAAGAGCTTGGTTAACTTGTTTCTTAATATGGTGATGGCGTTTGCCATTATCGGTAAGTTGGGAGTAGAGACTACCAGTTTCGCTGCTTTGTTGGCTTCTGCCGGTGTCGCTATCGGTATGGCACTTTCGGGCAACCTTTCTAATTTTGCCGGTGGATTGATAATCTTGGTGTTCAAACCGTTCCGTGTAGGCGATTATATCGACGGACCGGGTGCCAGCGGTACGGTAAAGGAGATTCAGATTTTCCATACCATCATTGCTACTACGGATAACCGTATAGTTTTTGTTCCTAACGGACAGATGAGCAGCAATGCTGTTACCAACTATAGTAAAATGTCTACCCGCCGCTTGGAGTGGACTTTCGGCGTAGAGTATGGCGAGGACTTCGACCGCGTAAAAGCTGTATTGCAGAAAATCATCAGCGCCGATAGCCGTATACTTACTACTCCCGAACCGTTCATCGCGTTAGGCGAGCTTGGTGCCAGCAGCGTAGATATCAAGGTACGTGTATGGGTAAATGCTGCCGATTATTGGGATGTCCACTTCGATATGAATAGGATAGTGTATGCCACATTCAATAAAGAAGGCATCGGATTCCCTTATCCTCAGCTTACAGTACATCAAGCAAACGATTGATAAAACGAATAAAAGCCTGCTTCGGCAGGCTTTTACTTTTTCTTCTTCCTCAACTCTTCCGCTATGCGGTAATGTAATTCCGCTTCCGATTCTTTTCCGGCTTTTTTCAGTGCATCGGCAAATATCTCGTGTCCTCCGGCATGTTTTGGCTTTAAAGATGTAGCCTTGTCGAGGTCGGCTATTGCACCTTCCGTGTCGCCAGTGTATAGGCGTAGCTTGCCACGGTTGTATACCGCCTTGAACTCTGTGGGGCGAAGTTTTACGGCTTGGTTGAGGCACTCAGCGGCTTCTTCCATCCTGTTCTCGTTGAATAGCGTTACACCCTTGCGTACCCACGCATCCACATATTCAGGATACATTTCTATCGCCTTGTTATAGTTGGCCAATGCCGCTGCTGGGTTATGCGCTTGTGTAATACACTCGTTGCCCATTTCATAATATTCAAAAGCATATTTTTTCACATCCTGTTTTTTCTCGCGCATCCGCTCTTTCAGTTGCCGGTTTTCTTCTTTCAGTCGGTTTATGATATTCAGCTTGCGACGTATAAAGCGTTGCTGTAGCGGTTGTTCTATGTCGTAGCGAGAATGGATAGCTTTGAAGAAATGCTCCAGACATTGCTCAAACTGACCTTTGTTGAACGCCTGCACGCACGCCACATACTCCTCGTCGGCTTGCGCCTGCTTCATAGCTCTGTTTACAGCCTGACTGTCGTTGAAGCGTTTTGCAAAGCTTACTATTTCGGGGCGAACAAATATGTCCGACCTTGATACGGCTTTCTTCAGACAAATGCCTTCTAGCGAGGTGCATCGGCTTAGCGCTACGTAAGTTTGTCCGCCGGCAAACACTCCTCCGGTGAAGTCGATTACTACACGACTGAATGTCAGCCCCTGGCTCTTATGCACGGTGATGGCCCATGCCAGACGGATGGGATATTGGGTGAATGTGCCCAACTCTTCTTCCTCTATTTTATTCTCGGTTTCGTTATAGTGATATCGAATATTACTCCAACTCTCCTGTTTTACGTCGAACTCATTTCCGTTTTCGGTCACTACGTATATAGTTCCGTCTTTATCTATGCCCGATATGGTTCCGATGGTACCGTTCACCCATCGCTTGTTGATATCGTTTTTTATGAAGATAATCTGCGCCCCTGGTTTTACTGTCAGCTCCATCAGCGTAGGGAGACTGTTCTCGGGAAAGTCGCCTTTTATTTCCCCTTTCAGTAAGATTGGTTCTGACGGAAGTTCTGCCAGTCGCTTTTCGTTTATGTAGTCTACGTTGTCTCTTTTGGTAGCCAGCGTGATGTACATATCGTTTTCTCCCTCGTTAGTGGGCGTGCCGTATCGTGTGTTAAGCAACTGAAGGTCGGCGGTAGAAGCCATGTTAGTACGTATATGGTCTAATATGCTTACAAACACCTTATCCGTTTGGCGATATACCTTGGTCAGCTCTATAGCTACTAACTCCATCTCCTGAAACACCCTTGCCGAAAAGAAGAACGGGTTGGGGTAGAAGCGGTTAAGTATCTCGCGCTCGTCGCTCTTTACTACCGGCTCCAATTGAAACACGTCGCCCACCAGCAAAAGTTGCTTTCCACCGAACGGCTCGCGCATGTTTTGCGAGTATACACGCAGCACCTTATCTATAAAGTCGATAATGTCTGCCCTCACCATAGAAATCTCGTCGATGATGACCAACTCTATGTTCTTTATCAGCTTGCGGTGGTCGGACGAATATTTCAGGAAATCATGCAGTCTTTTCCCTCTAAGGTTCGGGTCGTCGGGCAATAGCGGGTGAAACGGCAACTTAAAGAAACTGTGCAGAGTGCTGCCTCCAGCGTTGATGGCGGCTATGCCCGTAGGAGCCAGCACTACATATTTCTTCTTTGTGTTTTGGCATACATACTTCAGGAACGTAGATTTTCCAGTACCCGCCTTACCCGTCAGGAAGACCGAGTGCCGGGTATACTGGATGAGTTTCAGAGCATTCTGAAATTCAGCGTTATCTGTGTCAATAGGTGTGTTTGCCATGCCGAAACAATGATTTAATAAATGCCTACGTTGTTTGTTCCTTTATTGAAGTTGTCGAAGTTTCCGTTTATTTGCTTTTCGTTTTCCGGGTTCAGTTCGATAGCCTTTTTCATATCTTCTACCGATCCGTCCTTGTCGCCCTGTACCAGTTTTATGCGTCCGCGTGCTTGGTAGAACTTGGCGTTCTGCGGCATCAACTCTATCGCTTCTGTATATACGTCGATGGCTTTTCCCGTTTCTTTCTGTTCGCTAAGCAACTCGCCTTTCAGCAGATAAGTCTTTTCGTTGAACGGGTTGATTTCCGATACTTTGTCTAACAATGCCAGAGCCTCGTCAGCCTGTCCGGTGGCAGCCATGATACGTGCCTTCAGCAGCAGTGCGTCTTCGTCTTCAGCGTTTTGTGTTAGAATAGCTTCTATGTCGGCCAATGCGTCGTTAGCCTGACGCATACCCCACAGTACTTCGGCTCTCAACTGCAGTGCCGGGGTGAATGTCTCGTCTTGCGCTATGGCTTTGGTCAGCATTACGATGGCCTGGATCTCGTTGTTCATGCCGCGTGCTGCACGTGCTGCAAGGAAATATGCCATGATATTCTTTCCGTCTGCCTTTATCGCTTTTTGGCAAGCGTCGTCCATGCTCTCATAATCTTCTTGAATGAAGCAGATGTTAGCTAGTGAGATGAGCGATTCCACATTGTCGGGGGCTATGTTCAGCACCTTGTCGAGTGTGATGCGTGCATCGTCCAATCGTTCCGATTCGGCATATGTTGCTGCCAGATATTGCAGTGCTTCTACGTCTTCTTTAATTGCGGTAGCTTGCTCCAGACATTTTATGGCATATGGCAGTTGGCGCATGCTGCGTGCCCGTATGCCGTCGTATTTTAGTATTTCGAAGTTTTTCTTGTCTTTTTTTTCTTGTTGGCTTTCGTTGGTTTTGTTTCCTCCGAACAGTGATGATAGTAAACCCATAGTGTTTTTAAAGTTGATGTTTTCTTAATGGGTCAAAGATAGTGCAAACCGCGTGGACTTCAAAATTTAACGCTTTTATTGTTCTCGTTTCTATTTCCTGTAAGATGTTGTGACTGTTTGTTCCACGCCATTCACTCTAACCTTCACTTCGCGTGGCTGTGGAGAGTAGAGTTTCCAAGAAGTTACCTTTCCGTCTTTCCAACTGAAGTCTACCTCTATGTTGCCCCTTGCCTTTAGTCCGCGTACGTTTCCATTGCGCCATTGCGGGCATGAAGCTGGCATAAGTTCTATAATATCGCTGTGCGACTGTAAGAGCATTTCAATCATAGCCGCCGCAATGCCATAATTGCCGTCTATCTGCAGAGGTATCTTATGACTTGTAAACAGATTGTCCAGCATGTTATACGAAATAAGTCCTTCTATCATGTTGTGTGCCTGTTCTCCATCATGAAGTCGTGCCCAAAGCAGACTGCGCCATGTCCATGCCCAAGAGCGTCGGCTGTCGCCCGTTGTTTTTCTGAACATCAGTGACTTGCGAGCTGCCTCGGCCAATGCTGGCGTTTTATCGATACTTATGGTGCTTCCGGGGAAAACAGCGAACAAGTGCGACGTGTGACGATGGTCGGTCTCTGGGTCGCGGTCTATCATCCATTCCATCAGGTTGCCTTTCTTTCCTATTTGCGGTGTGTATAAATGGGCTGCCATATCTTGCAGCTGTTCTGTCCATGAATCGTCAACGCCAAGAATTTGCGCAGCCTTTATGGTATTCATGAAAAGTTCAGCTACTATTTCTTGATCGTGAGCCACACCGTCTTCTCCTCTCGGACCATGCTCTGGCGACCATCCGAAAGGAACAACCAATGTGCCTTCTTTAACACTCTTCAGTTCTGGATATTTACTTACGTCAACAGGCTGATAGTTGGAACAAAAACCTTTGCCACCTTCGCCTAAAGACTTCAGATGTTTCTGCCAATAGTGGCAAAGTTCTTTCATCATGGGATAGGCACACTGTCGCAAGTATGTAGTGTCGTTGGTAAACGCATAGTGTTCCCATAGATGAAGCCCGTACCATGCGGCTCCAGGCAGATTGACTTGCCATCCTCCAGCTCCGAATGGATTGTGCGATGTGTAAACTATCCATCCGTCATTATCCGGAGTTGTATTTACCGGCTCTCCTATAGCCTTCAGATACTCTTGGGTATTCTCTTTGAAAGGCTTGCGCATAGCATTGAGATAGTCGAGCATAGGCATATGGCATTCCGAAAGATTGCCAACCTCGGGTAACCAGTATACCATCTGGAAATTTATGTTGCTATGATAGTCGTTTCCCCATGGTGCCGCTATCATTTCGTTCCAAATGCCTTGCAGTCCGGCAGGCAGACTGCCAGGACGCGAAGTCTGAATCATAAGATAGCGTCCGAATCTGAAAATCAATTCCTCAAGTCCATTGTCCGCGTGCGTCTCACGGTAGGCAGCCAAACGTTTAGGTATGGGCAGTAAGCTGTTGCTGTCTGTTGTGTTGGCTATATTTAATTCTTGTCGCTGGTAAAGGTTTTGATAATCGGATATATGTGCTTTTAATAGTTTATCGTATGAGCGACTTGTAGCTTGTGCCGTCTGTTGTTTAAGTCGCTCTTTTGCCGAAATGCCCCTAAATCCATTTTCGGCGTTCATCTCATAGTTGGTTGCCATATATATTAATAAGGTGCAATTATCGGCGCCTTTCAAATGTAAACCATTTTTGTCGGATGTCAATTGTCCTCCTTCATGTGCAACTTTCACAAGCGTTTCGCACTCCATACCGTTTTTTAATCGACTATAGAGCGATAGTTCCCGGTTGTGCGTTGTGGTTATATCCTGCTTTCTTTGAGTAGCGAAAGAAAAGTGCAAGTCGAGTTTCTTACGCTTTTGCGATTCATATCGTATCACCATCACCTGATTTGGGTAGCTGCAGAATGCCGAACTGCTGATATAATTTCCGTTCCTTTTTGCCGACGATTCTACAATGCCTTTATCAAGAGTAATCTGTCTTACAAAACCAGATTGCACTGGAGCATTGAAGTCTACAATCAGGTCGCCCACCGGTTGATATGAGCCAAAGCCATCATCGTTTACTTCAGGACCGCTAACGTCATATCCTTTATCGCCCTTATTGTTTATAGTTCCCGCATTTCTTCCTCCCGACCAGAACGATACCTCGTTCAGCGAGTAACGGTCTCTCAAATTACCATGAAAAACCGAAGCTGCTAATCTTCCGTTGCCTATAGGATAAGGTTCCGCTTCCCACAACCTTATTGGGTTAGGATATTTTCCGTGTGTGATACTGTCGCAACTCTTGAGCAAGTAGTTCGTACCTTCTCCTTCATGCCATGTTTTTGCAGGCTTCTCTTTCCTAATACCATCATCTTGATTCTCAAACAAAACGGTATATGCTGGAGTGTCCGACCACACCCTATGGTTGTCGGCATTTTGCGCATTGGTAATGCCAATGTTGAGTAAACAGAAAACAATTAAAGCGTAAATTTCTCTCATATTTCTTCTTGCTGTGTTAATTAATAATTTATCGGAACTATTAGTAGCTATCATCATGAAGGATTACGGATAGATCTATATTTTTTCTTTGCCATATTATAAAACATTTCATATTACAAATATAATGTTTTATCATGATAATCAATCAAAATGTCTTTTCTTGATTTCTTTATGCTCATTACGGCATAATACATGAATTTACATATCTTCCATCGACAAGCCTTTGTATTCGATTTTGTATCTTTTAAACTTTCCGGTAGCTTGGAAAAAATGCCCGGCTTTTTCTTTGCTTTTCTATCCTTATTTTTCTTTTATTTCCGAAACAGCGGTTTCGGAAACCGTGGTTTCGGAAATTATTCTAATGTTTATCGTTTGAATTATAGATTGTTATTTGCTAATATTTGATGCATGCTTTTGTATCTGAAAAATGTGTTTTTCCGAAACGGCTGTTTCGGAAGTTTTTTATGCCATTTTAAATAGTCTGTTAGTTCTTGGGTTTTGTTGTTTTTGTGTATGTCGTATCCTTTTACTAAAAGCGAAAAAACTCTTTTTGCTCATTGCTGAGGCTATATCAGAAAATCTGTTTTTTGAACCACGCTAAGAAGTCTTCTGAGGCCGATACTTACTCTATTGTGATGCAAGAAAAAAAGATTTCGATGCTTCAAACAAACCATCGCAATGTTTCAAGTGAACCATCGCAATGGTTTACTCGCTTTATTCCGATGCTTTAAGCACGGATTTTATCTGCTCGGTTTTTATTGAGGATAAGACGTGAATAAATCGTGATATAGAACAAAGAAGTCTGTAAAACGAGAATAAAAAATAAGTTTTGGGGAATAAATATAAGAAGTGAGCCGAAAGCGGGACTCGAACCCGCGACTTACTCATTACGAATGAGTTACTCTACCAACTGAGTTATTTCGGCTTTTTAGGGCTGTCCGGATGTTTTTTCATCCGAAAGCGATGCAAATTTACTGCTTTCTTTTTATCTGCAAAATGAAAAAGAGTTTTTTTTTGATTTCGGACAACCTATCCATCATAGCCGGGAAAATGTAGTATCCCGGGCTATGACGGTGCTATTCTTTAGGGCTGTACAGAGTCAACTTCTTTCAAGCTCTTTTCTATATCTTCTTCGCTCAAAGAGAAGTTGGTAAGGTTGCCGCTCAGGTATTGATCGTATGCGCTCATGTCTATCAGTCCATGACCAGACAGATTGAAGAGGATGACTTTTTCTTCGCCTGTTTCCTTGCATTTCAACGCTTCTTGCACTGTAGCCGCTATGGCGTGACAAGATTCTGGAGCCGGGATGATACCTTCGGCTTGTGCAAAGAGACATCCAGCCTTAAATGAGTCGAGCTGCTGAATGTCAACGGCCTCCATCAGTCCGTCTTTCAGAAGTTGCGACACTATGACTCCGGCACCATGGTAACGCAGACCGCCAGCGTGAATGTTGGCAGGAGTAAAGTTATGTCCCAATGTAAACATAGGCAACAACGGAGTATATCCGGCTTCATCGCCAAAGTCGTATTCAAATTTTCCTTTTGTCAATTTAGGACAAGAAGCAGGTTCGGCTGCTACGTAGCGAGTCTTTTTGCCTTCAAGTATAGAGTGACGCATGAACGGGAAGCAGAGACCACCGAAGTTAGAACCACCACCGAAACAAGCAATGATAACATCAGGATATTCGCCAGCCATTTCCATCTGCTTCTCGGCTTCCAGTCCGATAACGGTTTGGTGCAAGGTAACGTGGCTCAATACAGAACCGAGGGTATATTTACAGTTGGGAGTGGTACGTGCCAATTCGATAGCCTCTGATATGGCAGTACCCAGTGAACCCTGATGATTAGGATATTTGGTAAGAATATTTTTTCCGGCACGTGTAGACATAGAAGGCGACGGAGTAACCTGTGCGCCGAAAGTCTGCATAATGCTGCGGCGGTAAGGCTTCTGCTCATAGCTAATTTTTACCTGATAAACGGCAGCTTCCAATCCGAACAACTTTGCTGCGTATGAAAGAGCGCATCCCCATTGTCCGGCACCGGTTTCGGTAGTGACGTTGGTAACGCCTTCTTTTTTGCAGTAGTATGCCTGCGGAATGGCTGAGTTCAACTTGTGCGAACCTACCGGGCTTACGCTTTCGTTCTTAAAGTAGATGTGTGCAGGTGTTCCAAGAGCTTTTTCAAGTCCGTATGCGCGTACCAGCGGAGTGCATCGGTAGTTCTTATACACCTCGCGCACCTCTTCAGGTATTTCAATCCACGCATCCGTTTGGTTCAACTCTTGCTTGCTGGCTTCTTCTGAAAAGATAGGATACAAGTCTTCCGGTTTCAGTGGTTGGTGAGTAGCCGGACTGAGCGGTGGCATGGGTTTGGTTTTCATGTCCGCCTGAATGTTATACCAATATTTAGGGATTTCCGTTTCCGGAAGAATAAATTTTTTCTGTTTGGTGCTCATAATAGTATTTGTTTTCTTTTTGTTAGATTGACGGCAAAATTATGTAAAGAAATGATAGTAAACAAAAGAAATAGCTATTATTTTGTTATTGTGTTCCAAAAGACGTATGGTTTTGTCGTTGTTTTTCCTCTAAAACCATACTAAACGAAAGTTTTTTGCTGTAGAAAGTAAAAAATCGCTTTTTACATTTCAGACTTTTTTCAATTAATCACTATCTTTGTATCCCGAATTGTGATGTAACCAAAATGCAGCGTTTAGTGAAGCAGATAAAACATGAAGGTGTAAGCTCGCTTTCGGGGTGGCAACAGACACCTTTTGTTACGATGGAGAAGCAAGAAGTTTTCCATCGTGGTATTCTCTTTTCTTCATTTACGGGCATGTTGCTTCATCTCTTTTTTTATGCAACTAATATTTTTTATGATATATTGATACCTGGAATTGCCGATTGGTAAGTCCAGGTATTTTTTTATTTGATAGATAAACTAAAAGAATTATTACAATACAAATATATAAAGGAGTATATGGAACCACTAAAACATGAATGCGGTGTAGCTATGATAAGACTACTTAAGCCGCTTGAGTACTATCAGGAGAAATACGGTACCTGGATGTACGGGCTGAATAAACTTTATCTTTTGATGGAGAAGCAGCATAACCGCGGTCAGGAAGGTGCCGGACTGGCGTGCGTAAAACTTCAGGCCAACCCTGGCGAGGAGTATATGTTCAGAGAGCGTGCCTTGGGTTCCGGAGCCATTACCGAGATATTCGGCACTGTGCATTCTAACTTTAAGGACCTGACAGAAGAGCAGCTTCATGACGCAGACTATGCCAAGCGTTATCTGCCGTTTGCTGGAGAACTCTATATGGGCCATCTGCGTTATTCCACTACCGGAAAGAGTGGTATATCTTATATACATCCGTTTTTGCGTCGTAATAACTGGCGTGCTAAGAACTTGGCTTTATGCGGCAATTTCAATCTTACTAATGTAGACGAGATTTTTGCCGAACTGACGGCTCACGGACAGCATCCGCGTAAATATGCCGATACGTACATCATGCTTGAACAGGTGGGGCATAGGTTAGACCGTGAGGTGGAGCGCATATACAGACAGTGTCTGGAAGAAGGACTTGAAGGTATGGATATAACTCACGCCATAGAAGAACGCATCGACCTGACTAATGTGCTTAAAACATCGGCTCCGCAGTGGGATGGAGGCTATGTTATTTGCGGTATAACAGGTAGCGGCGAGTCGTTCTCGGTGCGCGACCCTTGGGGCATACGTCCCGCCTTTTGGTATGCCGACGATGAAATAATGGTGCTTGCTTCAGAGCGTCCGGTAATACAGACTGCGCTGAATGTGCCTGCCGATAGCGTAAACGAGCTGTTGCCCGGTCAGGCTATATTGGTAAATAAGCAAGGAGAACTTAGATTAAGTCAGATTATAGAACCAAAGCAGAAGAAAGCCTGCTCGTTTGAGCGCATCTACTTTAGTCGTGGCAGTGATATAGATATTTACCGCGAGCGTAAGTTGCTTGGCGAGAAGTTGGTAGAGCCGATACTGAAATCAATCGACAATGATGTAGTACATACGGTGTTCTCTTTCATCCCTAACACGGCAGAAGTTGCGTTCTATGGTATGCTGGAGGGATTCGACAACTATCTGAACGAACTGAAGGTGCAGCGCATAGAGGCTTTGGGACATAAGCCAAGTCACGTAGAGCTGGAGCAGATACTGTCGCAGCGTATTCGCAGTGAAAAGGTTGCCATTAAAGATATTAAGTTGCGTACTTTCATAGCCGAAGGTAATACGCGTAACGACCTTGCCACGCACGTTTACGATATAACTTACGGCAGTTTGGTGCCATATCACGATAACTTAGTGATAATAGACGATAGTATAGTAAGAGGTACTACGCTTAAGCAGAGTATCATCAGTATACTAGACCGCCTGCATCCTAAGAAGATAGTAATAGTGTCATCGTCTCCTCAAGTGAGATATCCCGATTATTACGGCATTGATATGGCAAGCATGGAGCAGTTCATAGCTTTCAAGGCAGCCATCGCTTTGTTGGAGGAGAGAGGAATGCAGCATATCATTGAAGATGCATACCGTAAGTCGAAAGCGCAATTGGGACTCCCTAAAGAGGAGATGAAGAACTACGTGAAAGACATTTACGCTCCGTTCACCCCCGAAGAGATATCAGAGAAGATGGTGGCGCTGCTTACCCCGGCAGGTACACAGGCTAAGGTGGAAATTGTTTATCAAACCCTCGACGGACTGCACGAAGCTTGTCCGGAGCATCAAGGCGACTGGTACTTTAGCGGCGATTATCCCACACCGGGTGGCGTGAGGTTGGTAAACCAAGCCTTTATAGACTACGTAGAGCAAATATATCAATTCTGAATACATATATATAAATTATAGATCATAGATTATAATAAGAATGAGAAATGTAACATTAATCCTCGACGACGGGAGCCGCTTTCATGGCAAGTCGTTCGGTTATGAGAAACCGGTGGCTGGCGAAGTAGTGTTCAATACTGCTATGACCGGTTATCCTGAGAGCTTGACCGACCCTTCGTATGCAGGTCAGCTTATGACTCTGACATATCCGTTGGTAGGTAACTATGGTGTGCCTCCGTTCACTATTGAGCCGAACGGAATCCCTACTTTTATGGAAAGCGAAAAGATTCATGCCGAGGCAATTATTGTGAGTGATTATAGCGAAATGTATAGCCACTGGAATGCGGTGGAGAGCTTGGCCGACTGGCTGAAGCGCGAACACGTGCCGGGCATTACAGGTATCGATACGCGCGAGCTTACCAAGGTACTGCGCGAGCATGGTGTTATGATGGGAAAGATTGTATTCGACGATGAGCCGGATAACATCCCCGAGGCTACCTATGCCGGCGTGAACTATGTAGATAAGGTATCGTGCAAAGAGGTGATTCGTTACAACGAAGGCGGAGGCAAGAAAAAGGTAGTCCTGGTAGACTGTGGCGTTAAGGCTAACATAATTCGTTGTTTGCTGAAACGCGATGTAGAGATAATCCGCGTTCCATGGGATTATGATTTCAACAATCTGCAGTTCGACGGACTCTTCATCTCTAACGGTCCGGGCGACCCGGATACTTGCGACGCTGCCGTGCAGAACATACGCAAGGCTATGCAGAACGAAAAACTTCCTATTTTCGGTATCTGTATGGGTAACCAACTCCTGTCGAAAGCCGGAGGCGCTAAGATCTATAAATTGAAATACGGACACCGCAGCCATAACCAACCTGTGCGTCAGGTGGGAACGGAGCGTTGCTTTATCACCAGCCAGAATCACGGCTATGCGGTAGACAATAATACATTAGGCACCGACTGGGAACCATTGTTCGTCAATATGAACGACGGCTCTAACGAAGGTATACGCCATAAACGCAACCCTTGGTTTTCGGCACAGTTCCACCCCGAAGCTGCCAGCGGACCGCTGGATACCGAGTTCTTGTTCGATGAGTTTGTGAAATTGTTATAATCAAGAAGAAACGTATGAAAGATAATATAAAGAAAGTATTGCTATTAGGTTCCGGAGCTCTTAAGATTGGCGAGGCTGGAGAATTCGATTATTCAGGTTCGCAAGCTCTGAAAGCGTTGAAAGAAGAGGGTATCGAGACAATTCTTATCAATCCTAACATCGCTACGGTGCAGACATCAGAAGGTGTGGCGGATAAGATTTATTTCCTTCCGGTAACTCCGTATTTTGTAGAGAAGGTAATCGCTAAAGAACGCCCGGATGGTGTGCTGTTGTCGTTTGGCGGACAGACTGCATTGAACTGCGGTGTGGCTTTGTATCAGGCAGGTGTGTTCGAGAAATACAACGCTCGTGTGCTGGGAACTCCGGTGCAGGCTATTATGGATACCGAAGACCGCGAGTTGTTCGTTAAGAAGCTCGACGAGATTAACGTAAAGACTATCAAGAGCGAGGCGGTAGAAAATATAGAAGATGCGCGTAGAGCGGCTAAGGAACTTGGTTATCCGGTTATCATCCGTGCGGCGTATGCGTTGGGAGGTCTTGGCTCAGGCTTCTGCGATAATGAAGAAGAACTGAACGTATTGGCAGAAAAGGCTTTCTCTTTCTCTCCGCAGGTATTGGTAGAAAAGAGTTTGAAAGGTTGGAAAGAGGTAGAGTACGAAGTAGTGCGCGACCGCTTCGATAACTGTATCACGGTTTGTAACATGGAGAACTTCGACCCACTGGGTATTCACACCGGTGAGTCTATCGTTATCGCTCCGTCGCAGACACTGACTAATAGCGAATATCATAAGTTGCGTGAGTTGGCTATCCGTATCATCCGTCATGTGGGTATCATAGGTGAGTGTAACGTGCAGTATGCGTTCGACCCCGAATCTGAAGATTATCGTGTTATTGAGGTAAACGCTCGTCTTAGCCGTTCGTCGGCATTGGCATCAAAGGCTACCGGATATCCGTTGGCGTTTGTAGCTGCCAAGTTGGGCTTAGGATACGGACTGTTCGACCTTAAGAATTCTGTAACAAAGACTACTTCGGCATTCTTTGAGCCGGCACTCGACTATGTGGTATGTAAGATACCTCGTTGGGACCTCGGTAAATTCCACGGTGTAGACCGCGAGTTGGGCTCGTCAATGAAATCGGTAGGAGAGGTGATGGCCATCGGTCGCACCTTTGAAGAAGCTATGCAGAAAGGTCTCCGTATGATAGGTCAAGGTATGCACGGTTTCGTAGAAAACAAGGAACTGGTGATAGACGACCTCGACAAGGCACTGCGCGAACCGACCGACAAGCGTGTGTTTGTTATCTCAAAGGCGATGCGTGCCGGATATACCGTAGACCAGATTCACGCCCTTACCAAGATTGATAAGTGGTTCTTATATAAATTAGAAAACATCATGCATACTTCTAAGGAGTTGCATGAGTGGGGAAACAATCACAAGCAGATAGCCGACCTTCCTGCTGAGTTGCTCTATAAGGCAAAGCGTCAGGGATTCTCTGATTTTCAGGTGGCACGTGCTATAGGTTATGATGGAGATATGGAAGACGGCATGATGCTTATCCGCAATTACCGTAAGAGTCAGGGCATCGTTCCCGTGGTGAAGCAGATTGATACGCTGGCTGCCGAATATCCTGCACAGACTAACTATCTGTACCTTACTTATAGCGGCGTAGCAAACGATGTGAAGTATCTGGGCGACCATAAGTCGATTGTAGTACTTGGTTCAGGAGCTTACCGTATCGGCTCGTCGGTAGAATTCGACTGGTGCGGTGTTCAGGCACTTAACACTATCCGTAAGGAAGGCTACCGCAGCGTAATGATTAACTATAACCCCGAAACCGTATCTACAGACTATGATATGTGCGACCGTCTGTACTTTGATGAACTGACGTTCGAGCGTGTGATGGATATCCTCGACTTGGAGAATCCGCACGGAGTAATCGTATCTACAGGCGGACAGATTCCGAATAACTTGGCTATGCGTCTCGACGCTCAGCAAGTAAACATTCTCGGAACTTCTGCTAAGAGCATCGATAACGCCGAAGACCGCGATAAATTCTCGGCTATGCTTGACCGTATCGGTGTAGACCAACCCGAATGGAGTGCGCTTACTTCTATGGAAGATATCAATGAATTCATAAAGAAAGTAGGCTTCCCTGTTTTGGTTCGTCCGTCGTACGTACTGTCTGGAGCTGCTATGAACGTATGTTCTAACCAGGAAGAGTTGGAACGCTTCTTACAGTTGGCTGCCAATGTATCAAAGAAACATCCGGTAGTAGTAAGTCAGTTTATAGAACACGCTAAAGAAGTAGAAATGGATGCCGTGGCTCAGAATGGTGAGATAGTAGTTTACGCTATTTCAGAACACATCGAGTTTGCCGGAGTACACTCTGGCGACGCTACCATCCAGTTCCCTCCGCAGAAGCTGTATGTAGAGACCGTGCGCCGTATAAAGAAAATCTCTCGTCAGATAGCGAAAGAGCTGAATATCTCAGGCCCGTTCAATATTCAGTTCCTTGCTCGCGAAAACGATATAAAGGTAATTGAATGTAACCTGCGTGCGTCTCGTTCGTTCCCGTTCGTCAGCAAGGTGCTTAAAATCAACTTTATCGAGTTGGCTACACGCGTTATGCTTGGCTTACCGGTAGAGAAACCCGAAAAGAACTTGTTCGATTTGGACTATGTAGGTATCAAAGCCAGTCAGTTCTCGTTCAACCGTCTGCAGAAAGCCGACCCGGTGCTTGGCGTAGATATGGCATCTACCGGTGAGGTAGGATGTATAGGCGAAGACACCTCGTGCGCTGTGCTCAAGTCAATGTTGTCTGTAGGCTATCGCATCCCCGAAAAGAACGTTTTGATGTCTACCGGTACTCCGCGTCAGAAAGTAGACACCCTGTCGGCAGCCCGCGAGTTGAAACGGAAAGGTTATAACATATTCGCTACCGGAGGTACTTCTAAGTTCCTCACCGAAAACGGAGTAGAAAATACTCGTGTATTCTGGCCAAGCGAAGACGGACAGCCGCAAGCCCTGCAGATGTTGCATAATAAAGAGATAGATATGGTGGTGAATATTCCGCGCGACCTTTCAGCCGGTGAGCTTGACAATGGTTACAAGATTCGTCGTGCCGCTATTGACTTGAATATTCCGCTTATCACCAACGCTCGTTTGGCAAGCGCATTTATCCATGCCTTCTGCACCATGACTGTAGACGATATAGCCATAAAGAGCTGGGACGAATACAAATAATCGTTAGATTATTCTCTATAAAATAAAATCAGGCATTCGCAGCGTGTACGTTGTGAGTGCCTGATTTTTTATATGATGTATTTATTAGAAATTCAAGTTGACGAAGAGTAATGAAGTCACAATAAAAAATGAGGGTGTGTCGAAACGATGCATCCTCTTTTTGTATAAACAAAGCCCCGACTTTC
>ENA-OPMN01000033-OPMN01000033.1-human-gut-metagenome-genome-assembly--contig:-NODE-33-length-82839-cov-3.864938_pt1 | contig 82839 bp, 9 predicted proteins | sample MGYA00241524_ERZ501745 | MGnify/ENA primary metagenome ERZ501745 (study PRJEB25962, sample SAMEA2042567) | human gut metagenome | biome: human gut; feature: human-associated habitat; material: faeces...
TCAGAGGTTGTCAATCAGAACCGTCCCCATTGACAACCATTGACACCCTTTTGACAACTCATTGACCACCCTTAGTCAAAAATTAGGTCTTGAATTATTATTTTGTTATGGTAAAATAATATCAAATTTATAAATTTTTAGGAGGGTTAATTATGAACTTTAATAAATGTAAAAGATGTGGCTGTTTTTTTGTTGCAAATGGTGATACTTGTCCTGTTTGTACTACAAAGGATAATAATGATATTTCAACTTTAAATAATTATTTTTCTGAAAATGAAAATACTGTTTCAATTAATGATTTATCTAGTATTACTGGTATTTCTACAAAAAATTTAACTAGATATGTAAATGATAATAATTTTGATTTCAAAAAACAAATTAAATTATAAAAAAAGCCTGTAATTTTACAGGCTTTTTTCTATTTATTTCTATTTAGAATTTTATATATTTATTTGGATCTAGGCTATGACCTGAACCGCTTGCACTTCTTAATTCGAAGTGTAAGTGATGTCCTGTTGATGTTCCGTGATTTGGATCAGATTCTGCTCCTCCTTCTAGTCCTATAGTTTGACCTTGAGATACTTTTTCCCCAACTTTTACATTTATTTGTGATAAGTGTGCATAGAAACTATATACTGTTTCCCCATTTACAATATGTTTAATTTCAATGCAATTTCCATATCCATTTTGTGTTCCAGCATAAGTTATCTCACCGTCTGCTACAGCTAGAATTGGAGTATGCCATGTTCCTACTATATCTAAACCACTATGTAATTTTTCAACTCCTGAAATTGGATGAACTCTATATCCATATGCTGAAGAAATTCTATAGTCGCAATTCATTGGTAATATAAATCCATTTTCATTAGCGCTTTGGCTTTCGACTGCTATTTCTTCATTTAGGCTATTTGTCGCAATTTCATTATTAGTTGTAACTACATCTGGATCAACCCATTGGATAACTGTTGCTTTAGTATGATAATTTTTCTTTAATATAGCTCTATCTAACGAATTGACTATTTTATCCCCATTTAAGTCAAAACATTCTTTTTCAGCTTTGTTATCATCTGTAATTGAACAATAATTATCATTTAAAGCTACCAAGTCATCTAACTCAATTTCACCACTTCCGTCTACATCTCCACCTAGTAATTCAATGTCATCAAGTACTGCTCCTAAACCATCTTTTATATCTATTCCTGTGATTCTATAACTTAAGTATCCTGGTTTATTAAATACAATATCGTATTTTCCTGGCTCTAAAATAACTTCATAAGTTCCATCTGCATTTGTTTGTACACTGCTTATTACTTCTCTTGGATCTTTTATATCTCCCTCAATACGTGTATCATCTGTTTGATATACAGTAATTGTAGCATAATGCTCACCTACTATATTTGCATCTAAAACCTTACCTGTTATTGTAGTCTTTTTAATTAATGTTAATGAATATTCCTTAACAGTTCCATCTGGTGCAGTTACTTTAATTGTTCTAACAGTTGTTAGTGGTGTAGCAATTGTAGCTGTTACAGTATTTACATTTTCTGTTCCGCTATCAATTGATACTTTAGCTTTTTCATCTGCGGTTGTTACTTTAACATCTACAGAATTTACATTTTTAACAATATGTTCAAATGTACTTAAATCAACTTTTTCATCATTTACTAAAATTTCTTTTATTTCAGTATTATTAGATAATCTATGTAATTTTATATTATATGTTTTCTTTTCAGTTCCATTTTGTGCAGTTATAATTACTGGTATTACCACATCATCCACACCTTTTGAAATTTCTAGTATTGCTGTAGATTCTGATAATTCTTCATCTTCATCAGCAATTTTTACACTTGCCTTTTCATTTGTTGCTTTCACATATATTTTTACTTTATTATCTAACCTTTTAATATCTACTTCATATGGATCTGATATAACAATATCATTAACTTTTATTATTTCGGCTGAAGCATCAGCAGATTTTTTAATAATATTAATATAATATTTTTCAGTTTTTCCAGTTTCAGATTTTACCATCATTTCCACTTTTGTTATTTCATTTGTTGTATCTATATCTGTAATTACATTTCCTATATTAGAAATTTTATTAACAACTACTGTTGCATAATTACTATTTGCCATTACAGATAATGTTACTTCATCATTTTTTGCATCAATATAAGCTGTATATGTTTTTGTTGTTTCATCATAATTTTTACATTCGATTCCATCAACTAAAACTGTATTTATTGTATTATCATCTGAAACTTTTTTAATTGTTAATGTTTCTTGCATTATTTCTCCATTTTGTGAAGTGACTTTAATTAAAACATTTGTATATTTTTCTTTGCTTAATTCAACAGTCTTTTCAGATTGCTTAATTTCTTGTGCATTTTCTTCAATTTGAATACTTGCATATTCGTTATTTGCTACTACTTTTACAATTGCTTCTATATTGCTCTCTTCTACTTCTGCTATATAATTTCCATCTCCATCTTTTTCAACTAAAGTATCATTTACAAAAATTTCTTTAATTGTATTATCTTTAGAAATTTTAATTAATTTTATGTAATAAGTTTGAGATGCTCCATTTTCTGCAATTACATTAATTTCTACGGTTGTTTCTTCTGCACCGGCTGAGGAAGTTATACTCAATAAACCAATTGCTGAATTATCCCCATTTTCAATTGTAGCATATTCACTTATTGTCTTCACATCTATAGCTGATTCTGTACTATCAGCTGGAATAAATGTTGTATAAGTTTTTGTTTCTTCATTATATGTATTAGTGATATTATCTGAATTAACCTTAACATATTCTATTTCATTATTGCTTGATAATTTATTTATTGTAACAGGATATATTGTTTTACTTCCATCTTGTGCAGTTACTGTTATATTCAATGTTGTTGTCTTTCCACTAGATAGATTTACAGTTCTTTCAGTTTGTTTTAATTCTGCCTCTTCAGTACCCATTGCAACTGTTGCATACTCATTACTTGATATTGCTTTTAAATTAACTTCTGTTACATTTTCAGCAACATTTATAATATATGTTCCATCATCTTGTTCATCAATTTCTGTTTTATCTTTATACAACGAATCTAATGTACTATCATTAGAAATTTTTTGTAATACTATTGTATATGTTCTTACACTTCCATCTTCTGCTACAACGTCAACATTTACATTTGTAATATCATTTTCGGTTTCAGCTGTATATGATATTGTAGATTTTGATTCAAGTGAATCAATTCTTAATGTAGCATATTCACTTAATGCCTTAATATCAATTGTTGCTGATGTACTGTTATTTGGAATAAATGCTTTATATGTATATGATTTTTCATCATATTCTGTTAGCCCTGTGCTGTTTACTTTTACATATTCCAAATCTTTTATATCAGAAACCATATTAATTGTTAAAACATAATCTTTTACAATAGTTGTATCTTCTGCTGTTATTTTAATTGGAACAGTTATTACTTTGGCAGTTGTAGTATCTACACTAACAGTAGCATCACCTTTTGATGTTGCTGTTTCATTATTAATTGCAATCGTAGTATTTTCATTAGTTGTTTTTACTCTAACATCAGATGACTTAATGCTTTCAAGCACTTCTGCAGTATATGTTCCATCATCATTCGGCTCTATTTCTTTATTATTTACATATAGTTTAATAATTGTTGCATCCTGAGATAATTTTTTAATTACTAAATCTCTATTTTCAACTGTACCATCTTCTGCAATTACAGTAATTGTAAATATGTTTTCATCACTTATTGTTGTAACTTCTGCAGTTGCAGTATGTTTATTCAAATCTCCAGTATCAATTTTTACAGTTGCTTGTTCATTTTCTGTTTCTACATATATATTAGATACATCAACAGAATTATCAATTATCATTGTATATTTCTTATTAACTTCATCATAAGTTGATGTTACATCTGAATTATTAACAGTTAATTTACTAATATTTGTATTGTTTGATATTTGCTCTATTTCTAATGTATATGTCTTAGTATCAACATTATTTTGTGCTGTAATAATTATTGGTATTGATACAACCTTATTTCCATTAGGTAATGTACGTACAAAAGTATTTTCTTTTATAGATTTTTCACTTGTATCAATTTGAACATAAGCATACTGATTTGTTGCTATTGCTTTTATAGTTACTTCTGTTACACCTGGAGTTGCAGTCACATAATAAGTATCTTCATCTGTTAGTATTGCAGACTTGCCATCTACTGTTATAGATTGAATTCCTGTATCTGAAGATTCTTTTATAATATCAACAGAATACATTTTTATACTTCCATCTTCAGCTGTTACTTTAATATTTACAACAGCTTCTTGACTTGTCATTGATATATTTTTTGTTACAGTATGAATTACTTCATCGTCATCATCTAATTGAACTTTTGCACCTTCATGTGTTGTTTCTACATATAATGGAACACTCGTTAAGCTTGCTTTAACAAATGCCGTATATCTTCCATTAACAGCAACTACTTCTTCTCCATTTACTGTTACTTTATTTAACGTATTATCATTAGAAACTTTTTCAATATTTACAGTATATTGTTTTTCTGTACCATCTTGTGCCATTACAGTTACTATTACTTGTTTTGATTGTACTGAGCTTAAATCAATATTTAATTTATCTTCTCCAATAGAATACTCATTATTTTCTATTTTTACTTTAGCATATGCACTTACTGTTTTTACATCTAATTCATAATTTGTATCTTTTATAGGAACTTTAACAGTATATACATCTTCATCATTAGTACCAATTTGACCATCAACTTTTACATATTCAAGTTCTGTATTATTTGACTTTTTAATAATTCTTAATGTATGTTCAACTTGATCTTCTTCTACTGGTGAACTTATATTAATCTTTAATACTGTTTCTTCATCAGGAGTATTTACATTAAATGTTACACTTCCAACACCACTTACTATGTTTCCTACTTTTATGTTTGCTTTGTTTGAAGATGCATTTATTATTACATCAGCTTGAGAACAATTTGGATCTATCCAAGCAATATATTCTCCATCCGTATTTTCAGCTTCATTATCATTAACAACAATTTTATCTATTGTTAATAAGTATTTCTTAATTATTTCTAGTGAATATTCCTTTTCATTTCCATTTTCTGCTTGTACAGTTATTTTAACAATATTAGTGTCATCTGGAATTGTTAATTTTCTTGTTGTCTTATTTATTTCATATTCATTATCTCCTATTTTGACTTTTGCTACATCTTTAGAAGTTACAGCTGTTAAATCTATTTCATTCAAATCATTTGGTACAATCATTTGATAATTTGTTTCTGAAGTTTGAACAATCTTATCATCATCAATACCATTAGCTGATATAGATAATAATGAATTATCACTTGAATATCTTTGTAATATTACATGATGTACCTTTGTTGTTCCATCTTCGGCTGTTACTACTATTTGAACATCTTTTTCTTCATCTAAGACATTTACAATTTCAGTATTTTCTCTAACTTTATCTTCATTTCCGTCAATTGAAACTAAAGCTTTCTCATTTGAAGTAATTACATGAATTTCACCACTGCTGTTATTTCCAATTTTAGCAATATACTTACCATCTTCTACACTTATTAGAGCTCCATTTACATATACTTCCAATAAATCTGTATTATTAGATAATTTTTCTATATTTAGTTTATATGTTTTTTCTGTGCCATCTTCGGCTGTTACAATAATATTAAATACAGTTATATCACCTGTTAAAGATTCTTGTTTTATAACTTTATTATCTGTACCATTTTCATTAATTCCAACTTTAGATAATATATCATTTGCCATAGCTTCAATATTTACAGAATCTTTAGCACTAATTACTTTTACATGATATTCGCCATCGTCAGATTTTTCAACAATGTTTCCATCAACTTTAATGTATGATAACTCAGCATCATCAGACATTTGGCCAACTTCTAATATATAATCTTCATTTGTAACTCCATCTTGTGCTGTAATATTTACATTTACTGTTGTTATATTATTTGCTTCATCTTTATTTACTGTATTTGTTGAAGAACCGATACCTGATGCAAAGTTTCCAATTTTAACTTCAGCTAAATTATCATCTGCGATTGCTGATACAGCGAAATCCTTTGCAGATTTTGCAACCTTCGCCTGATATCTATTTGTATATGGAACTTGTATAGCTTCAATTCCATTTACTGTAATTTTACTTAATTTAGTATTATCTGGTAATCCATAAATAATTAAGTCATATGTTTTTTCTGTTCCATCTTCTGCTTTAACATTAATTTTAACAGTTATATCTTTAGAATCCATTGCCACATTTTTAGTAATTTCATTTACTTCATATGCAATATTATTAATTGCTATTTGAGCAAATTCATTTGTAGTTTTTGCATTAATACTTACTTCTGAAACTTTAGAATTTAAAGTAACTTCATATGTATTTTCCTTTGTTGTACTCAATGTTGCACTCAATTCATTAACTTTTACAAATTCTAATGTTGTATCACTTGAAGCTTTTTCTAGCACTAATGTATATTTTCCAATACTTCCATCTTGAGCTTTAACTTTAATTGGTACAGAATATGTATCTGATTCAAAATTAATATTTAATGAATCTTTTTCAATAATATATTCATGTGTATCAATTGCAACTTCTGCCAATTTGTAATTAGCAATTGCTGTAATAACCATATCTTTATATTTTTCATTTACTTTCGCAGTATAAATATTTGTACCTTCAACTCTAGTAGCTTTTACAGACATATCGTCATTAGCAACTATAATTTCTTTCAATATATTATCTGTTGATGGTTTTCTTATTATTAATGTATAATTTTGTACATTTTCTACATTATTGCTATCTGTAACAGTAATATTAAATTGATTTACAAGCTCTGGAAGGTCAACTTTAACTTGACTTCTACCAATTTCAGCTGTATTTGTTGCAATTTGAACTTTACTTGTTTCAACAGATGCAATTGCCAAAACTTCAGCTTCAACAGCATTTGCTGTAACAGTAACTTCATATGTATTATTTTCAGACATTTCAATTTCTTTACCATTTACATACAATAAACCAAGTGATGAGCCGTCTTTAGTTTTATGTATGTTTAATGTATATTCCTTTTCTTGTCCATCATATGAAACAACTATTTTAACAGTTGTTATATCTCCTGTTAATTTTATTCTTCTTGTACTTTCTTTAATTTCTTCACCTATTTTATTGATGTTTATTCCTGCAAGTTCATATAATGCAGACGCATTAACTTCAACTTCAGTTTTATCTTTATCAACAACAATACTATATTCTAAGAAATTATTTTTACTTGCATCTACTCCATCTACTTTTACAGACTCTAAATCTGTTACTGCAGATTTTTTATAAATTGTAAGTACATAAGTAATTTCTTTTCCACTTTCAGAAATTACCTTGATTGGAACTGTTTTTACTAAATTATCCTTTATTGAAATATCTTTAGTAGCTTCATGAATTACTTCAGCATCACCATCAATTCCAACTTTTGAAACAGCGCTTGTTGTTATTGCATCAACATTTGCAGTTTCACAATCTTCTAATATTACAGAATATTCATTTGAATTTACTGAAGTTGCCTCTATGCCATTTACATATAAATGCTCTAAATCTACATTTACAGATTGTTTTATAACAGTTAATGTATAATCAAATTGTGTTCCGTTTGCAGTTTCAACTTTTATTGGAATTTCTGTTTTTGCATCAACTAATTTTACTGTATCAATAAGAGTACCCTTTTCATACCAAATATTACCACCGTTTATACTTATTTTATCATTTTCATCTTTAGTTGTTATTAATAAATTACCTTCATTTTCATCTGTAGCTATTGTTACTTCATATTTCTTTGCACCTACAATTGATGCAGTAATTCCGTTTACAGATATCTTATTTATTCTTTGTGCATCTAAAGGCTCTACTACTACAACTACATCTTTAGATATATTTGAATCTTTGCTTGTTACAGTTATAGTGGTTTCTCCTTCAGCTACAGCTTTTATTTTTGCATTTTCTTCAATTGTAACTATATTAGTATTATTAGACTTCCATTCAAAATCATCGACATTTTTTAAATCTTGTTTTAACACATTAAATCTTTCAGAACTTATTTTAAATTCTTGTATATCATTAACACTCATTAAAACATTATCTGGATTGATATCGAATTCTTGCTTTCCAACTAATATATATTCATTTGAATTAATATTTGTTTCATTTCCAAGTGTACCATATGTATTTAGTCCTGAACCATATACTAATCCATCTGCAGTAATTACATATGTATTATTTACACCTGCGCCAACAGAAATTACATTTTTATCAATATTTACAGGTGTTGGAGAAGCTACAGCTGTATTATTTTTAGTTCCTAATTCCCCATTAGCATTTTCTCCCCATACATATGCTTTTCCTTCATTTGTTAATATCATATAATTTCCAGCTTTTGCAGATATATCTACTGCATCTTTTCCAGCATATATTGTAGAAATATTATTGTTATTTATTTTTACAACATTTCCATCTTTATTTATACCAACTAACTCATCTCCACAAGCTACTTTTACGATATCAACGAAATCTTTAATTACAGCAAAATTTTCATAATTTACGCCAACAATATTTGTAGTATTTCCAGAAATATATACCCTACCTTTATTATCAATCAAAGCTGTATAATCTTTTCCTGCTGATATATCAACAATTTTAGTTCCTGGTATATTTAATTTAATTGGTTCATCCGTTGTTTTTATATTGTCTAATCCTAATTGTCCATTACTGTTTGATCCCCAAACATATACTTCTCCATATTTATTTAATGCAACTGCATGATTATATCCAGCTGATATTTTTGAAACATCACTTATTGAACTTATTAATGTTGGTGTTGTATATGATGATTTATTACCCAAACCAAGTTGTCCATAACTATTATCACCAAAACTCCATACAGTTCCATCACTTCTTAATGCTAAAGTATATTGATTTCCAACAGAAATATCTTTATATGATTTTAAAATATTTATTTCTTTTGGAATATTAGAAGATTCTAATGATGAATTTCCTAATTCTCCATTTGAATTATATCCATAAGACCATATACTTCCATCAGCTTTTAATGTTATTGCATAATTATTACCAGCAAAAGTTTTAGGAGCATTTTTGTTATCTTTTTCACCTACTCTTACAGTACAAATTTGAACATCATTTGTATTGTTTTCAGTAACTTTAATCCAAGTTACTCCTATATTTTTACCAGTAACTATGCCATTATCATCAACTCCTGCAATATCATTATTTAAAGATTCATATTTATAATCAGAATTAGAAACATTATCTTTAAATACATTAAATTCAAATTGTGAATTTAGCTCTATTTGTTTAGTATTTTCTATATTAACAAATATATCATTTTCTTTTAATGAAAAACTTTGTTTTCCTACTTGAACAGGATATACACTATTTGATGATGTTCTCATTGTACTTAATCCGTGATAATAATCACCACAAGCCCATACAGAGCCATCATTTTTTATAAACATAGAATATGTATTTCCAGCAGTTATATAATTTACATCATTTATTGTATTTAGTAATTTAAATTCTTTGTTATAATCCTTTGTTCCATTTCCTAATTGACCTAAACTATTTAATCCTGTAGCATATACATTTCCGCCTTTTGTTAAAATCATAGAATGAGATTTTCCTGCTGAAATATCCATAATACCACTTATATTTAATATTTGTGTTGGTGTATTTATTGTCTCTACAGTGTTTATTCCTAATTGTCCATAAACATTGTATCCCCATGAGTACAATTTTCTTGAAGTTGTTAACGCTAAATTATGGTATTCTCCAGCAGATATAAATGCAACATTTTCTAGTGATTCAACTTTTTCAAATATATTACGTTTATATTCTGTTCCAGTTAAACTACCAAAACTATTATTACCTGTTGTATATACAAATCCATCAGTTGTAACCAATATTGCATGCGATTTTCCTGCTTTTACATCTAATACATTTTTAATATTTTCTACACTTATAGGTAATTTTCTGTTTTCATAATTTCCTATTCCAAGCTCACCATTTGTATTTAATCCCCAAACAACTAAGTTATTTGACTCCGTAATAGCAAAGCTAGAATTATATCCTGCTGAAATTTTTACTATTTTCTCTGCAAGATCAACTTTTATAGGTTCAGAACTGTTAGAAACCACATTGTTTCCTAATTGATAATAATTATTATTTCCCCATGCCCAAACAATTCCATTTTCATCTAATGCCAATACATGATTTTCTCCTGCTGATATTTCAACTATTTTAGCATTTGTACCAAATTTAACTTGAGCTAAATTATCATTATCAACTTTTGTTCCTGTACCTAGCTCTCCATTTGCATTTAATCCATATGACCATACAGTACCATCAGCTTTTAATATAACTTGTGTTGAATTTACTGTAATTGTCATTGGTTTTACTAATGCACCAGATTTTATAACACTTACTTGTATTATAGCTTTATTATCAGTACCATCTTGACTTACTGTTACTGAAGTAGTTCCTTCTGATAAACCTGTTACTTCACCAGTTTGAGAATCTACTTTTATTATTTGTTTATCATTTGACAAATATGTTAATCCATCTGAAGTTACTTCATTTTTCAAATTAAATGATTTAACATTAGCACTCAATGTTGCTTTTTCTGATTTTCTTAAAGTTAAATGATTTGTGTTTACAACAATATCTTCTGCACCAACTAATACTGGAGTTATAGAATTTGCATTAACACAATTTCCTAAAGTTCCATTTAAACCATTACCCCATGCATATACTTTACCATTTGAATTAACATATATTGCATGATTCTTTCCTGCTGATACTAATATTCCATTTGAAATATTAGTATTCTTTTTAGGTAATACCTGATCATTTGATTGATCTGTACCTAATTTATTTTGATCATTTGATCCCCAAGTATATACTTCTCCATTATCTAATACTGCCATTGTGAAATTATTTCCAGCTTTTATTTGTCTTATATTAGTTAAAGTTTCTGTTCCTGTACTATTTTTTATGATAGTAGGTACTAAGCAATTTACTTTAGTTCCATTTCCACATTGACCATTTGTATTTGTACCTAATGCATATGCAGTTTTATCTTTAGTTAAGAAAACTGTATGATTTTCTCCTGATGATATATCAATTACATTTTCTAATCCAGAAACTACTGCTTTTGTTTCCAAATTAATTGCCTTATTATCCACAGTTATTCCATAATTTCCAGAAACTTTTGTAACATTTTCTATATTGCTAATTTTTACTGCAACTTTTCCATATCCTTCGCCACATGCATATACATTTCCATCATAATCTAATAAATATGTTGCATTTTTATACGCTGTAATTTCTGCAATGTTGCTAATTTCTTTTCCATATTCATCAACTACACTTACTAATGTAGTTGAATTTGAAGTACTACTATTTCCTAATTGTCCTTGTGAATTTAATCCACTTGTTAATACCTTATTATCTTTTGTTAAAATTACTATATGAGAATCTCCTGTTGCAATTTGTCTTACTTTAGAGCTTAATTCAATTTGTTTTGGTTCATTTCTATTTTCAGTGTCACCTAATGCTAATTGACCACAACTATTTGCTCCCCAGCTCCAAATACTACCATCTGATTTTAATGCAATATTAAAATCATTATCAGATTTCACATCTATTACAGAATCTGAATTTTTATCTAATACTTCTACATAAATATTAGCTGTTTTTCCAGAAGTATTATGTGATACAACAATTGTTGTAAAACCACTATTGTTAGCAATAATTTCACCATTATTTATACTTGCAATGTCTGGATTAATTGATTTAAATGTAAATCCATTTGAATCAATTACATCTTTTCTTAAATTAAATGTATTATTTAAAGTTACATTTACATCTGATTTATTTCCAACATTCATTGTTATGTAATCATTTTCTTTAACAATTTTTACACTTCCAATTAATGTAGGAACTTGTTTTTCAACACGATCTGATTGTCCAAGTTGACCAACAGTATTTAATCCCCATGAATATACAAAACCATCATCTTTAACATATGTTGCAAAATTTTGACCTGCTGAAATTCTTTCAACATTTTCGCTTTCAACTTTTGTTGGTACAGAAATATAATTATCATTTACACCTAATCCTAAACTATAATTACTATTTCTACCAAAGCTATATACCTCTCCAGCTCTTGTTAATACATATGAATTATATTGACCAGTTTTAATCGATTCAGCTAATGGTATATTTTTTACAACACTTGGTGAGTTGTTCTTTTCTATATTACCACTACCTAATTGACCATATGAATTATTACCCCAAGCATACACCTTTCCTGATGCATCTAAAGCTAAATTATGACTGTCACCAGAAGCTATTTCTACAATATTTTGTAGTCCAGCTATTTTTTTGTTTAAATCTGTAATATTCCATACTGTTCCATATTCAGAAAGTATTAATTTTCCAGAAATATCTATAACCTTGCAATAGAAATTTAATTTAGTAGGTACTAATGAATATCCTTCTCCCCATACATATAGCTCTCCATCTTTATTAATTGCAAAACTTGTATTTTCATATGCAGAAATTTTTACTATATTTTCTAGACCTTCAACCTTGCCAATGTTTCCATTATTAATATTATTTCCATTTCCAAGTTGTCCACTTTCATTTGCACCGAAGCTATACACATTACCATTTTGATCAATTGCTAATGTATGATTTTTTCCAACAGCAATTTTTGTAAATTTAAGTCCTAGATCATTTTTTATTTTAATTGGTTCAATATGATTTTCATTTGACATACCCCCAATACCTAATTGTCCATAAGTATTATCACCAAATGTAAATAATGAACCATTTGTTTTTAATGAAACTGTGTGTTTATTTCCAGCTTTAGTATCCATTGCAGAAACTTCATCTTTATCTAAAACATTAACTTCAGCTCTTCTTGCAAAATTTCCTGCAACTACATCAATATAAGTTTTCCCTAAAGATTTCGCCATAACATTTCCGTCTTTATCAACTGATGCTATTTTTTCATCTTGTGATGAATAGCTAATTTCTTTTGAGTTTTTATAATCATATAGGTTAAATCCAAATTCATATTTTGAATTTATTTTTTGTGTTTGTCCAATATTATTAAATGTAAAATCTAATGTATCTACACTTAAAAGATCATTACTAATATTTTCTGGGATATTTATTGTAACTGTTGAAGAATTTCCTAGTTGTCCATATTCATTATATCCAGTTGCCCATACTTCTCCATTTTCTTTAGCAAACACACTATAATTCTTTCCTTTTTGAGCAATAAATACGCTATTTAATTCTGTATCTACAGATTCTTTTACATATACAGGAACTGATGTGCTTGTATTACTTCCATCACCAAGTTCGCCATATCCATTATTACCCCAAGCAAGAACTTTACGATCATCTGTTATTGCTAATCCACCATAATATCCACAAGATATAGAAGCAATATTTTTCATTCTATTTCCATCTATCCCAGATATTTGTTTTGGAATTGATCCACCGACATCTGTCAATGCACCAAGTGTTGCATAACCAAATCCCCAAACAGTTCCATCATCTTTTAATGCTAATGCCTGCTCTGTTGTAGATGCAGAAATATCTATAATTCCAGATAAATTTGTAACTTGTACTGGTTGTAATCTTGTAGTGTTAGTACCATCACCTAATTGACCATTTGAATTATATCCCCATGCATATAAATTTCCTTCATCAGAAATTGCATATACAGACTTATTTCCACCTTCTACTTTTGTAATATTCGAAATTAATGTTACCTTTACAGGCAATTTTTTATTTGATTTATCGCCTGTACATAATTGGCCATAATCATTTAATCCCCATGTAAATACATTCCCATCATTATCCAATGCAATTGACATACTCTTAGCAGTAGAAATTCCTTTAATATTTTCAATAAATCCATCTCCTGACTCATTTTTTACTTGAACAGGAACTGTTGAATTTGTATAATTTCCAATACCTAATTGACCTTTATCATTAGCTCCCCAAGACCATAAAGTTCCATCTTGTTTTAATGCCAATACATGGTTATTGCTTACTGCAATTTTAACAATATTATCTATATCAACTTTTGTTGGAGTTAATCTATTTTCATTATCTCCTAATCCTAATTGACCTTTATCATTTAAACCAAAGCTCCATACAGTACCATCTGATTTTAATGCAATAGTTGAATACTCTGTTGTTACAACTTGAGGGAATGCAATATCATTTTCCTCTAAAACATAAACATCAACATAAATTGTTTTATTAGTATTTACTTCTGTTATTCCAATTTTAGTTTTTCCACGTTTAACGCCTGTTATATTTCCAAGTCTATCAACTTTTGCAATATTTTCATTTTTACTTTCATATGAATATTGACCATTTGACATGCTATCATATAGTAAATTAAATCCTACACTTAGCTCTGGTTTTAATTCATAAGTTCCACCTATTTTATGTATTGTAATTTCGTTCTCTGGAACTTTTATTTTTATATTACTTATACATACCCATTCTTTTCTATTTGATGTTGTACCATCACCTATTTGTCCATAATTATTTTTTCCAGCTTCCCATACTGTTCCATCATCTTTTACAATTACAGAATGTGTATCACCTGCTGAAACTTCCAAAACATCTTCAAATAGATCTGCTGTTTTACTATATTTTACTTGAACAGGATTTAACTTATTAGATGTATCCTCATCTCCAAATTGATAATTATTATCAGAGCCCCAAGCAAATACTTTTCCATCATTTGTTTTAGCAATTACATGCTTAGATCCACATGATACATACTCAATATTTCCTAATTTAGATCCATCATTCATAACAACTTGTGTTGGTATATTTTTATTAATTGTTGTGCCATCACCTAATTGTCCACTACCATTTATACCAAAACTATAAACTTCACCACTTGTTGTTACAAGTACACTATAGTCTAGACCAGTAGAAATTTGTACTATATCTTTTACTGTTGATAAATTAGTTGGATATAAACTATTTACCTTAGTTCCAATACCTAATTGTCCAGATGTATTTAATCCCCAAGCCCATACATTACCATCTATATCTAATGCCAAGCTTGAATGTCTTCCTGCTGATATTTCTTTAATTCCACTTAATCTTCTTACTTTTACTGGGATACTTCTTCTTGTTGTTGTACCATCACCTAATTGACCATATCCATTATAGCCCCAAGCATATACTGTACCATCACTATTTAAAGCAATACTATGGTTTGCACCAGCATCAATTCTAATAATATTTTCCAAATTTTCTACTTGAACAGGTGTTGTTACATTTGTTGTTGTATTATTTCCAATTTGACCATAGTTATTTAAACCTGTAGCCCATACTGTTCCATCCTCTTTTAAGAATAATACATGATTGTTTCCACATGCTATATCAACAACATTATCAATATCTATTTTAGTAGGTTCAAGTTTTCTTGCAGTATCACCGACACCAAGATTTCCATATGCGTTATATCCCCATGACCAAACTGTTCCATCAGCTTTTAATGCTACAGTAAAGTCTATTCCGCTTTTAATCTTTGGATTTGCAATGTTGCCTTTTCTTACTATTTTAACTACTACAGTTGCTGTATCACCTGTTTCATCATTTGTTACTTCAATACGAGCATTACCATATCTAACTGCTGTTATTAATCCTTTTTCATCTACTTTTGCAATATTTTCATTTAATGACTTATATGTATAATTTTCATTTTCTAATGTTTTATATAAAATATTAAATCCTAAATCCATTGAGGCATTTATTTGTTTTTGCTCTCCAATATAATTTAATATTACAATTGGATCTTCTACCTTCAAACTTGTATGACTTATTCCAACTAGAGTTTTAGAAGTATCTAATGTACCATCACCTAATTGACCATATCCATTATAACCAGCTGTATAAACTCTTCCTAGCTTATCTGCTATGGCCATTGTATTATTAGTATTTCCAGTTAGAAGTGAATTCTCAAATTCGCCATTACCATACTCACCTAAAACTTTTGTATATAATTTGTTATTTACATTTGTATTATTTCCTGCATTTCCATATTCGTTATAACCAGAAGTCCATGTACTTCCATCTTCTCTTATAATAGAAGTTACATATTGTCTAGCATTAATATCTGTTGCATCTTCAATTATATTTCCAGTAGAATCTTTTGCTACAACTGGTATTAATCTTCTAGTTGTATCTCCTTGTGCTAATTGACCATATCCATTATAACCAACTGAATATATTTTACCATCTTCACTTAGCATTAAAGTATAATTAACACCTACAGATACTTTAATAATATTTGAAATATTATTTTTACCACCTTCATCCAATACTTTTACTGGAATAGTAGTATTAGTTCTATTATTTATTCCTAATTGACCATTAGTATTTAATCCTGTAGCCCATACTGTTCCATCAGAATCTAATAATACTAAATGATTTCCTCCTGCACTTATATCCATTATATTATTTACTTTTCTTACTCTTGAAGGTATTGTAGATTTTGTTGTTGTATTATTTCCAAGTTGTCCATATCCATTATAACCCCAAGCATATACTGTACCATTATTTTTCAATGCTGCCATATAATAGTTATTTGCAGAAATTGCAACTATATCACTTAAATAATCTAATCCACTTTCAGATTTAACTTGAACAAATGCATTTGTTCCTGTTGAGTTATTTTGACCTAATTGTCCATAGTTGTTTTGACCTGTTACCCATACTGTTCCGTCTTTCTTTAGAACAGCTGTAAAGTTACCACCAGCAGCCACATCTATAACATCAGTCATATTTGTAGCAGTAGGCTCTAACATATTAGATGTATTTCCAAGTCCCAATTGTCCATAATCATTTAGACCCCATGTCCATACAGTTCCATCAGATTTTAAAGCAACATAATGATTTAATCCTCCAGATACTTTTGGCCATGTTATTCCATCCCTTGCGGGAACAACAATTTTAACTGTTGTAGTCAAACCTAATTGATTATTTGTAATTTTAACATATGTTGTTCCAGCTCCTGTTGAAATTATATTTCCATATTGGTCAACCTCAACAACATCTTTGTTAAATGACTTAAATGTATTTGCACCAGCATCTACTGTAGCTGTTAATAAATTAAATCCACTTTCTACTTTTACATCTATTTTTTTAGTTTCTCCAATTTTACTAAATGTAATGAATTTCTCATTTACATCAAGTTTTGGATTACTAATACATTCAACAGTGCTACTTGTTACATTAGAATCATTTCCTAATTCACCATTACCATTATATCCAACAGTCCATACTGTTCCATCATTTTTTACAAATGTTGTATGATATCCTTCTGATGCAACAAGCATCAAATTATCAAAATCTTCATTTGTCTTATCAGATACAACACGTTTTGGTATTTTTACTGAAGTTGTATTACCCAATCCAAGTTGACCATAAGAATTATCTCCCCATGAATATGCAAGTCCATTGCTATCTATTGCATATGAAGAATAAAGTCCAGCATTTACATATACAATATTTTCTAAATATGCACTTCCATCTGAATTTAAAACTTGTTTTGGTAATGAACTATCTGTTTTATTGTTTATACCTAATTGACCATGTGAATTATCACCAAAACTCCAAACATTACCATTACCATCTAAAGCAAGAGCATACCATCCTCCCATAGATATTTGAATAATATTTGTTAACACACCATTACCGGCACTATTTTTTACTTGTTTTATTCTATATGATGCATTTGTATTTCCAATACCAAGTCCACCATTACAGTTATGACCTGTTGCCCATAATGTTCCATCTTGTTTTATTATTGCAGATTCACATTGACCAATTGCAATATCTTTTACTCCACTAACATTTCCAATTCCATTACTATTTAGCATATATACTGGAGTTGTTCTACTTGTTGATGTATTATCACCTAAAATTCCTTGACCATTCCATCCACAACCAACAACTTCAGTAGAATCAAGTAATGCAATCCATTGATGTCTTATAGCAGTAATTTTAGTAACATTTTGTAAATATCCAATTCCATTTACTCCCATTACCTGCATAGGCACTGTACTTTGTACAGTATTATTTTGACCTAATTGTCCATAATCATTATATCCCCATGCCCATAATGTTCCATCTGCTTTTAATGCCATTGAAAAATGATCACCGGCAGAAATATCTATTACATTATCAATATTAACTTTTGTAGGTACATACATACTTGTTGTTGTTCCAATACCTAATTGACCATATGCATTATAACCCCATGTCCATACTGTTCCATCAGATTTCAAAGCAATAGTATGGTTCTTTCCAGAAGCAATCTTTGGTGTTGCTATAGCACCATCTTCAAGAACATTTACATCAATTGTTACAACTTTTCCAGATAATTCATCAGTTCCTATAACTTTAGTAATACCTAGTTTTATTGCCTTAATATTACCATCTGCTGAAACTGTTGCAACATTTTCATTTAAAGACTTAAATGTAACTGATCTATTAAGTTCATCTTCAGCTTTAAATAAATTAAATGATTCCATTTTTACTGTAACTTTTTGCTCTTTACCAACTGTTAATTTTACAGTATTTGGATTAGCAATTATTTTTGAACCTATATATATAGGTAAAGCTGTACTTGATATTGTTGGATCACCTAATTGTTTTTGATCATTTAATCCCCAAACTTGTACATAACCATTATTATCAACAGCTAATCCATGATTTGCACCAGCACCTATATATAAAATATCATTTATTTCACTTTCACCAGTACTATTTCTTACTTTTACAGGAATTAATGCATTATTTGAACTACCATTACCAAGTTCACCAGATGTTGCAATTCCCCATGAATATACTTCTCCAGACTTAGATAAAGCATATGTCGTATTTGATCCAGATTTAATTGTTGTAATATTATTTAAAGGACCGTCCCCATTTTCGTTTAAAACTTGAACTGGTATTTGTTTTGAAACTTTTGTATTATCACCTAATTGTCCTGATGTTCCAAGACCAACTGATACTATTGTTCCATTACTTTTTAATATGTTTGTTGAATAATTTGTTGCAGAAATGCTAATAGCATCATTTATATATGAATTTTCATCTGCAAGTACTTTAACAGGAATTAATTTTGAAACTTTTGTGTTATCTCCTAATTGTCCATATGTGTTATCTCCCCATGTATATACACTTCCATCTGATTTTAGTGCAACTACATGTCTCTTTCCACAACTTACACTAATAACACCTGCTAAATTAGCTTTTGCTTTTACAGGAGTATATTTTGAAGTTTTGCTACCATCACCAAGTTGTCCATAATTATTTTGTCCCCAACTCCATACTTCTCCTTGTTTATTTACTGCAATTGAATAATTTTCTCCTGCAGAAATATAAATAATATCTTGTAAATATCCATCACCATTTTCAGCTAGAACCTGGACAGGAGTATATTTTGAAATTTGTGTATTATCACCAAGTTGTCCATAATTGTTGTAACCCCATGACCAAACTGTTCCATCATTTTTTAATGCTAATACATGGTTTGTTCCACTTGCAATCATTTGTATATCTTGTAAATATCCAACTCCATCTTTTCCGAGTACTTGTGTTTGTAAATCTGTTGAAACTGTTGAATTATTTCCAAGTTGACCAAATTTATTATATCCCCAAGTCCATACTGTTCCATCGCCTTTTAATGCTACAGAGTGTTTACTTCCACCATCAACCATTGGTTCATATTTCATATCTTCTTGTGCTTTTATAACTTTTACATAAACTGCAGCTTCAATGTTTCTTGTAGTATCTGTTATTTTAATTAATGTATTTCCAATTCCTACAGCATTAACTTTTCCATCTGCTGAAACTGTTGCAACAGATTTATCCAATGATTCATATTTTAATTTTCCTGGTTCAATATCTTTTATATATACATTAAATGAATCTTCAATTTGTGCATTTATTTGTTTTTCATCATTTATATTCATTGTAAATATTATATCTTCTGGTTTTAAAGCAATTTCACCAATTTGAACAATATTCATTCTTTGGTAAACAGTATCATCACCAATTTGACCATATGTATTTAATCCAACTGTCCAAACATTTCCCTCTTCATCTATATAACCAGCATTATTTAATGATCTAGATCCACTTGGTAAAATATCTAATCCATTAGCCTCTGCTGTATTTTCTTCATTATTTACAGGAATTAATACTGTTGAATTTGTTGTTGTATTATTACCTAATTGTCCATAATTATTTTGACCTGTTATTAAAACATGTTTTGCATTATTACTATCCAATGCCTTAACAATTACTCTATGTCCAGTTGCACCTATATCTACAACTTTATTTAATGATTCAACTTTAGCATTTTCTAAATCTATTTGTACTGGATATGAAGTGCTTGTAGTATTTCCTATTCCTAATTGTCCAACATTGTTTTGTCCCCATACCCAAGCTTCATTGTTATCATTCAATGCTATAACACTATTTGTTCCAGTAGCAATTTTTATTACATCTTTTAATACTCCATTTCTAGCATTATTAATTACTGGATTTGGTGTATATCTACCAGCAGAAGATCCAGATCCTGTATTTGTAGCATTTTGTCCTAATGTTCCATAATAGTTATATCCAGTAGACCAAACAGTTCCATCTCCTATTTGAATTATAGTTCCATTTGAATTTGTTTCTACATTTACTGCATTAAATACAGTATCCATTTTTGTTGGTAATGATTTATTTGTATTATTTAATATACCTAATTCTCCATATGCATTTCTACCAAAATTATAGACATATCCATCATTTGTAAGTACTGACGAAAATTTATAACCTGCACTAACATCTACAATATTTTTTATAGTATTATCCCCATCACTATTTAAAACTTTTGTAGCATATACACATCTTGAAGTAGATCCATTACCTAATTGTCCATAATCATTATACCCCCATGCATATACTTCTCCATTACTATTTACAGCAATTGCATGGTCTTCTCCAGCAGAAATTTTTACAATATTTGATAAATATTCTTTTGAATTTATTTTTACTCTAATAGGTTTACTTCTATTTACAGTCGTACCATCACCTAATTGACCATTAGTATTTATACCTGTTGCCCAAACAGAGCCATCAGTCTTTAATATTACTGTAAAATTATTACCTTGCGAAATTTGTGGTTTTGTTATAGCTTTTTCGTTATTTTGTATTACATTAACAATTGATTGAGTTTTATATCCATTAACAGTATCTTTAATTGTTATTGTACATTCTCCAAGTCCAACTGCTGTAATAGTTCCATCATTTGAAACTTTTGCAACAGAATTATCAGATGATGACCAATCTAAGTTTTCAATTTTTATATGTCCAGCTAAAGCATTTAATCTTTTAGAAACTGACACATTTAATTTTGTACTTTCACCTTGTTTTACATATACAGCTCTTTTATCTGCTGTTATAAAATCTGGGTTAAGTTCGGTTACAGTTGCTTGAGTAGTTGTACGATTAGATAATAGTCTAACACCATTATCAGCATCTCTTCTTCCCCAGCCTAAAACTGTACCATCTTCTTTTATGCAGAAACTTACATTTCCTGATGTATTTTTATCTAAAGTAACAACTTTATCTGTAAATTCCTCACCGTATTGAGTTTTTAATTTTTGAGGATATGAACTATTTGATGTAGTATTATTACCTATATTTCCATATGCATTATATCCCCATCCATAAACTTCACCATTACCTAAAATAGCAAATGATGTTTCATAATCTGTTCCTATTTCAGTTACATTAGTTAAAGCCTCTGTCGAATTTAATTTTATTTGTACTGGTGATTCCTTACAATATGCACTGCTACTACCTGATGTTGAAGCAGTACCAATTCCAAGTTCACCATATTGGTTCAATCCCCAAGCCCAAGCTGTTCCATCAGCCTTTATTGCTAGTACATTATTTCTTCCACCAGCAATTTTAACAACATCAGAAATACTTGACTTAGTTGGTAAAACATTTGATGTAGCTTTTGTACCATTACCAACTTGACCTTGATAATTATAACCCCATCCAAATACATTACCTGTATTTGTAAGTGCTATACAAGATCTTAATGTCGTAGAAATATCACAAATATCAATTAACTTACCTCTTCCACTTGAATCTTTTACTTGAATAGCCACATTTGAATTTGTTGTTGAATTATTTCCAAGTGCTCCGTATCCGTTATATCCCCATGACCATACTGTTCCATCATTTTTTAATGCTATTGCATATGCAGAACCACAAGCCACTTTTGTAATACCAGTTAATTCATTTCCATTTTCATCAATTACATATACTGGTATATTTCTACTAACAGTTTGACCATTACCAAGTTGACCAGATGAACCTAATCCCCATGCTACAACTCTACCATCATCTTTTACAGCTGTAACAAAGTTTTCTCCACTAGAAATACTACAAACATTTGATAATTTATCAACTCCATTAACATCTAATACACTTTGCTCTTCAGAATGTGACACATTATCACCATTTCCTAATTGTCCATATTTGTTACTTCCCCATGTAACAACACTTCCATCAGATTTCAATAATGTTACTGCACTATTACCACCAGATATTTCAGATTTTACTTTATCATCAGAATCTCTTACAACTTTTACTAAAGCCATTGTTTTCCATTCATTTACTTTATCTTCAACAACAATTCTAGATGTTCCTTGTTTTAATGCTGTAATATATCCCTCTGCACTTATTGAGGCAACACTTGGTGTTGTAGAAGTATATGTAATATTATCTGTATTATCGGTTTCATTTTCATAAACATTAAATCCAGATTTGATACTAGCATTTAATTGCTTTCCTTTACCTTCTTGTAATAAAATTTCATTTTCATCTAACACAAGTTTTGCATTTCCCATTCTTGTGTATAATTTTGCATTATTATAATATCCATTACCAATTTGACCATATTGACCTGATCCAGAAACATATACAGTTCCATCATTTTTTATAAGTGCTGTATTATATGTATTTTCAATTGAATGTGGTACATTAATAATTCCATTTATATAATTTTCACCATTATAATCATATAATTTATTAACTACTAATAAATCTGTATTATTATTTTGAGACAATTGATAATCACTATTTTCACCTGTAGCCAAAACTTCATTATCATCAGTTATTAAAAATGTAATTCTCTCAGAAGTTCCTATTTTTCTTATATTTCCTATTCCATTTAAACCATCCGTATTATCTAATACAAAACGAGGATAACTTATATTTGAAGATGCCTTATTTCCTAATTGGCCATTTCCACCATATCCCCAAGTCAATACTTGTTTATTCGTTGTAAGGGCCACACTATGCCATCCACCACAAGCAATTTCAGTAATATCTTTTAGTACTCCATCTTTATTTTCATTCATAACTTGTTTAGCAACTCTAATACCTTGATCAGAACTTCCAGAAGAAGTCATTGTTGAATTAATACCTAACTCACCATAATAATTTCTTCCAATTCCCCATACAGTTCCATCTCCTCTTAGCATTAATGCATGCCATCTACCAGCTGAAACTTGTACAACATTTTGCATTTCTTTTGTTTGTACTGGTAATAATCTATTTGTATTTGTGTAATCACCAAGTTGTCCATAAACATTATATCCACAACTATATACATTTCCATATTTGTCAACTAAAATACTATTTCCATTGTTTGCACTTATATCAACAATATCAGTTATTGGATCTGTTCCAAATGTATCCAACATCTCTTTTGCATATTTAGAATTTACAGTTGTTCCATTACCTAATTGTCCAAATTTATTTAATCCCCAAGAATAAACTTTTCCATCTTTAGTTAATGCTAAAACATGTGATGTTCCTGCAGATATTTTTACAACATTTTTCAATGTTGAATCTTGATTAATTTTTACCTCAGTTAATTCTGCACTTGTTGTATTACTACTTCCATTTCCACATTGACCGACATCATTTAAACCAGTTGACCATACTGTTCCATCAGATTTTAAAACTATTGTATAATTTAAACCTTGCTCAACTTGAGGTACTGTTATTGCGTTTTCTGTATTTCTTGTTACATATACAATACTAGAAGCAATGTAACCGTATTTGTTATCAACAGCTCTTATTGTTGTTTGACCTTCTGATTTAGCTGTAATATTTCCGTTATTATCAACTGTAGCAATTTTTTCATTACTACTTGTCCATGTTATTGTACCAGTAACTGGAGCTCTAGCATACATATTAAAGTTTTGAACAACATTTGTATTTAATTTTTTCTTATCCCCAACTTTTATATATGAAACTCTATCATCAATTTCCATATATGATACATTCATTTCTTTAGCTGACTTTAAGGTTTCTGTCATTTTTCCAAACAATTGATATGATGTATTTTTTCCAATTCCTAATACACTACCATCTGCTCTTATCATATGCTCCGGAGAAAGATTTGTACTACTGTTTGTTCTTGCCATAGAGCTACTTAATTTTACAATATTATTTGTTAAAGCTTCACCATATTTAGATTTTACTTCAACATAATAAGATTTATTTGTTGTTGTATTATCACCAACTTCACCTTGTGCATTTCCACCACAAGCAAATACCTTATTATTACTATCTAAAATGAAATGTGTTCCACCAGAAGTACCTATATCGACAATATTTGTCACATATGTTGTTGAATCAAACTTACATTGTTTAGGAGCAAGTTCAACACTAGTTGTTCCAATGCCAAGTTGTCCATATGCATTCCATCCCCAAGACCATACTGTTCCGTCTTCTTTTAATGCTAAAATAGAGTATGCTCCAGAGTTAATTTTTGCGACATTGTCTATAATTGTTTTTCTTGGAATTCCATGAGTTGAACTATCAGTAGAAGCATTTACTCCAAGTTGTCCATCGCTATTTGATCCCCAAGACCATATTGTTCCATCTTCCTTCAATGCGTGTGATGAGTACATTGTTGTTGAAATATCTATTATACCAGATAAATATCCTTTTCCATATTCATCAAGAACTTTTTTAGCATATGCTGAAACAGCAGAATTATTTGTTCCTAACTGACCATATCCATTGTATCCCCAAGAATATATTTCGCCATTTTTTGTTAATGCTAATGTGAAATCATTTCCTCTTGAAATTTTAACAACATCTTTAATTTTATTACCATCACTATCTAAAACATATACAGGAACTGTGGAATCTGTATTTGTACCATTTCCTAAATTATATGAGCCATTATTTCCCCATGACACAACAGATCCATCTTCTAATACAGCAGAAGCATTATCATATCCAACAGCAATGTCCTTAACCTTTGTTAATTTTCCTTTTCCATCTGGAGAAAGAACTTGCACTGGCTCTAATTGATTATTTGTATTTCCAGTTCCAAGAACACCAGAAGCTCCCAGACCCCAAGACCATACTGTCCCATCTTCTTTTAATGCTATTGTAAAATTTAATCCCGATGATATCTTACTATCTGTATATCCTAAACTATTACTTACAGTAACCTCTATAACTTCTGTTATATTATTATTAAAATCTGTGACTTTAACTCTTGTTTTACCTATACGTTTAGCAGTCATAACACCAGTAGAAGTTACAGTCACAACATCATTATTTTCTGACTCATATTTAATATTGCTTCCAACTGTTTTTATAGTATTGAAAACATTAAAACCCTGATTAACTTTTAAATTAATATTTTCAGTTGTATTAACTTTCATATGTACATTTCTACTATCAGCTTCTAATTGATATTTTCCACTTATTACTGGCAAATATGTATTAAAATATGTACCATTTCCTAATTGTCCATTTGATCCTGTACCAGCTATAACAACAGTACCATCTTCAAGAATATATCCAGAATTTATTGAATTCGAAGGACCTGTACTTGCACTAATTACGCCTTCCAAATCACCTGTTCCATCAACATCTTTTACTCTTGTTAGTGTATTAATTGGTGATGTAACATTTCCTAAACCTAATTGACCAGATGTATTTAATCCTGCTGAATATACTTTTCCATCTTTTGTTGTTATAAAAGATGTAGCATTTCCAGCATATATATTTGCAATATTTTCTAAATCAACCAATTCTCTATTTTCATTTAATATTTTACAAGTATTAAGCTTACTACTATTAGCAGTTGAAGATTGTGATAATTGTCCAGAGCTTCCTAATCCTGCTGAATAAGCTTTTCCATCTTCTCTTAAAACTAAAGTATGAGTTCCACCAGCTATAACATCATATACATCTTTATATATCAATTTTTCTGTAGGACTTCCAATTTCTAATGGAGTAAATTTTGTTGTTGTATCTCCCATTATTAATTGTCCAGAAGTGTTTAGTCCAGTACCTAATGCTGTTCCATCCCCTCTAACTAGCATTGTATACTCAGCACCACAACTAACTTTTACAATATTATAAGCATCAGCAACTTTTATCGGTAATTTTTGAGCAGTTGTTGTATGATTTCCTAATTGATAATTAGCATTTTTTCCCCATGTATATAAATTACCAAATTTATCAACCGCAGAGCTATGAGCTGTTCCTGCTGATATATCTATTATGTTTGTTAAAAATCCTTGGCCATCTTCTGAAAGTACTTTAACAGCATATGTACTATTATCATTAGAATTTTGTCCTAATTGACCATAATTATTTAATCCCCATGTATATATATCACCATTAGAAGTCATTGCCAACATATGACTATCACCAGCAGAAATTTTAATTATATTTGTTAAATATGTATTTTCTGATGTTTTAACTTGAGTTAAATCTGCTGTATAATCTAATGTTCCATTTCCTAATTGACCTCTTGAATTAAGACCAGACATCCATACAGTTCCATCATTTTTTAGTACTGCTGTATAACTATTTCCTTGAACAATCATTGGTGTTGCAATACTATTTTCACTATTATTTGTAACATTAATTGTTGCTTGTGCTCTATATCCATGTAAATCTTCTGTAACAATTATTGTTGTTGTACCTATTTTCTTTGCAATCACATTTCCAGCCTTATCTACAGTTGCAATATTCTCATTTGTACTCTTCCATGTTAAATTTCCATATTCAGGAGCCTTAGCAAATAAATTAAAGTTTTCAACAGTTCTTACACTTAATTTTTTACTACTTCCCAATTTTATAGTTGAAATCTTATCTGTTACTTCTAAATAGCTTGTTCTAACATCTTCAATATATGATCTAGTTTCATATTTTCCACCATCTAAAAGTTGACCATTATTTGATTTACCACAAGATAAAATACTTCCATCTTCTCTAATCATATAATTTGTATATGCAGGTTCTGAATTAGAAAATAGTCCTATAATCTTTGGCTCTAATTCATTATAATATCTTCGTAAACATTTAGTAGGCAAATTTACATTCGAAGATGTGATAATTCCTAATTGACTATAATTATTTAGTCCCCATGCATATGCTGTTCCATCACTTGTAACAGCAAAGCTAGATTCATATGCTGTACCTATGTCTACAACATCTGTTAAATAATCTGTAGAATTTAACTTAACCTGAACAGCAGTTGTTCTTACATAATTTGCATTACTTGATGATGTGCTTGATACACCAATTCCTAATTGACCATATCTATTTAATCCCCAAGCCCATACTGTTCCGTCATTTTTTAAAACAAGTGTTATATAACATCCTGTAGCAACTTTTTTTACATCAGTTACATTTTTTGCTTGTACTGGTAGTGATCTTTGAGTTCTTGCACCATCTCCCATTTGTGCTGATGCGCCAGCTCCCCAAGACCATACTGTTCCATCATTTTTTACTACTGATACATATGCTGCACCAGCACTAACTTGAACAACATCTTTTAAATAATCATTTCCAGTTGAATCTAATACTTGTATTGCATATGCAGAAGATGTTTTAGTATTATTTCCTAATTGACCATAATCATTACTTCCCCATGTAAACACAGTTCCATCCGCTCTTACAGCTATTGCATGATTTCTTGATGCAGAAATACCTACTATTCCTGATAATTTATTGCCATTATAATCCATTACAAATACTGTTTTTCTTGAAATTTCTCCAATATTTCCTAATTGACCATCATTATTTAGTCCCCATGCAACAACATTTCCATTTTTCAAAAGTGCTATTGAAAAATAAGTTCCTGAAGCAATATCTACTACATCAGATAAATATTTGCTACCATTTACACCAGAAACTTGAATTGGATTTTCAGTTTCACTAGTTAAAACTCCTCCATCACCAAGTTGACCATATGTATTATCACCCCAAGACCATACTGTTCCATCATTTTTCAATGCAATTGTATGATTGACTCCTGCAGAAATTTTGTATATATTTGAATTTCTTTCTCCAACAATAATTTGAGCAACAGTTTCAATATTAGTTGTTATATCAGTTATTTTTACTCCTGTCTTTCCATCAGAAATTCCTTTAATTACACCATTATTATCTACTTCAACAATATCTGTATTTAAACTTTCAAATTTTAAATTTTCTTTACTTACAGTATAATTTTTATTTATCTTTAAATTAAATCCTATATTTGATTTAACATCTAAAGTTTTCGTTTCATTTTTATTTAATTGATATAGCTCTTCAACATATAAATTTTTAAAATCAATTTTTGTTATTACATTACTACTTTCATATGTTAAATTTGCATGTTGTCCACTAGTTCCAAGACCAGTTATACCAACAGTTCCATCATCAAAAGCAAATCCATATGTTGTTCCTGTTGAACGACCAAGAGATACAACATCTTTTAATGCCTCTGTTTTGGTTTCATTTTTTACAACTGTAAATACTTTTGATGTAGTAGTTGATGCTATTGATAATTCACCTGTTTTATTTAAGCCTGTAGCATATACATTTCCAGCTCTGTCTTCAATATAAGTTGAAGTTGGTCCTGTACCAATATTTGAAATATTTTCCATAATGCCACTATTTGCTAATCCCTTTAAATCAATCGGTGCTGTTTGATTTTTTGTTGTATTATTTCCCAATTGATAATTGTTATTATATCCCCAAATATATGCCGTAGCATCCTCTTTCAAAGCAATTGTATGATGTCTTCCAGATGCAACTCTGACTATTCCTGTTAACACTCCATTTCTTTCACTATTTATAGATTGAACAAGCTCTGCTTTATTTGTAGTAGTTCCATCTGCCAATTGTCCAACATTATTATAACCAGTACCCCAAACAGTTCCATCACCTTTTAAAACTATAGTTGAATAATATCCACCTTGTGCCTGAATAACATTGTAACTATCATGCATTTTTGTTGGTAATACTCTAGCAGTTGCAGAATTTATTCCTAAACCATAATATCCATTATAACCCCATCCATATACAGTTTTATCTTTCATAACAGCTATTGAAAAATCATATCCTGCAGATATATCAACAACATCTTTTAAAAATTCTTTTCCTGTACTATCTAAAACCTGTATTGCATATGATGAGTTAACTTTTGTATTATTTCCCAATTGACCATTTGAATTCAATCCCCATGCCCAAACAGTTCCATCTTTCTTTAAAGCAATTACATGTTGTTCTCCAACTTCAATTTTTCTTATATCAGTTAAATATGTATCTCTATCAATCTTTACTTGTGTTGGTATGTTTATATCCATATTTGAAGCAATTCCAGTTACGCCATTTTCAGCAGCACCAGATGTCCAAACAGTTCCATCTTCTTTCAACATTGCAGTAAATGTTGTACCACTTAAAACCTGTGGAATAGCAATTGCTCCTTCTGATATAACATTAATTATAGATTCTGCCTTATAGCCACTTGTTTCATCTTCTGCAATAATTGTTACATAACCACTTGATTTTGCAGTCACTTTACCTGAATCATCAACTGTTGCTATATTTGAATCTGATGATTTATATTTTATATTTCCAATAGTCGCTTTAAAATCATTTATATAAAATCCATTAATTACTTCAACTGATAAATTTAATGTCTTCCCAATTTCCAAATATTCCTGATTATTACTTAAACTTAAATATGATTCACTAATTTTATCTGAATAATTGATCGCACTAACATGATCACTCAAAAATTCATATGCCCCTGCGTAACCATTAGCATAAATATTACCTTCTTCATCAAAAAACATATTTGTAGAAGTATTTTGTCCATCTTGTAATTTTAAAATTTTAGGTAATTGAATACTATTTTTTCCAACTACTTTTGAAGCAACTTTTTGATTTGTTACATTTCCATTTCCAATTTCACCTGATGTATTAAGACCCCATCCATAAAGCTCTCCATCAGAATTTAATGCAAAACTTGTTTCATAATTTGATGCAATATCAACTATGTTTTCAAGATTTAAAACTTGAACTGGTGTTGTTTTTTTATAAGCTGCATTTGATGTAGATGTCGAAGATGTATTTATACCTAAATTTCCATATCTGTTTATACCCCAAGACCATACTGTTTTATCGTCTTTTAATGCTAATGTTTGTAAACCACCAGCATCAACTTTTGTAACATTAGTAATTCCAACTTTTACAGGAATATATGAAGTTACAGCACCACCATTTCCAAGTTGACCACTTGTTCCAAGTCCCCAAGTGTACACTTCTCCATCATTTGTTAAAGCAACAGAAAAATCATGTCCTCCAGATACTTGTTTAATATTATCTAATTCACCAATCTCTGTTGATTCTGTTCCATCTTCAGATGTTACTACATTTTTCTGTTTTACTTTTTGTGCTACAACTCTTTTATAATCAGCATTACTTGCAGTTGTATTTCCAACATTCAAACCAAGTTGTCCATAACTATTTAATCCCCATGAATATACAGTTCCATCATTTGAAACAGCTAAACCATGGAATGAACCTGCTGAAATTTGTTTTATATTTTCTATATCTTTTCCATTTTCATCTTGAACATACACAGGAACACCAGATGAATCGTTTGTATTATTACCCAATTGGCCATATGTATTTTGACCCCATGCTAAAACTTTTCCATCATCTGTTAAAGCAATTGCAAAACTTTCACCTGCCGAAATTTGTTTTATGTTGCTCAATTTTCCTTCACCATTTACTCCTAAAACTTGATTAGGTTGTGAAATTTTTTCATTTGCAATATTTCCATTTCCAAGTTGTCCATATGAATTATTACCCCAACTCCATACTGTTCCATCTGGTTTCAATGCTAACTCAAATAAATTTCCAGATGCTATTTGAGCATTATTAATATCATATTCAGAAGTACTATTTACACTAAAATTAGATTCAGAAGAGCTCATTGAAGCAGTGCTAGATTTTTCACTATCACTGTCATTTGATATAAAATTAGTTTCACTTGTTTGATCAACAGAACTTGTTTCTCCAACAAATATTTTTGAAACATCAAAATTTTCAATTTTCCCATTAAATTTTGCCATAGCAAAACAGCCTGAAATTATTGCAACAATAATCAGACTAAAAAGTAAAACTTTTTGCTTAACCTCTCTCTTAAATTTCTTGCTCATCTTCATCTAAAATCTTCTCCCTTGCTCAAATATTTAGTATAGCTAATTTATAATATATTTAATAAAAACTTATCAAATCTTAAATATCAATATAAATATACATATCTACTACGGATATCTATATTAAAGACATATATTTCACTTTTATATCATTTCAATTACTTTTTCGTTACAATTCGACATTTTAATTTTCATTAGGGACATAATGGATAGAGCAAAAAAATGCACACTAAAAAACTATCCATTTCTGCATAGCTCTTTAGTGTGCATTTTCCGTAGATTTATTTAACTGGCACACTATTTATTCTTGAAATTTGACCCCCCTTAACTTTTATTTCAAGAGTATTTTGTTTTGATTTAATATAAAAATATTCATCTTCATCTCTTAAAATTTTTAAGCATGAAACATCATTTTCACTTAAATCATTTTCGCCTAGCTCTTTAAACTGTTTAATAGCAAGCTTTTTTGCATTATCCCCTGATATTTCAGAGCCCTCTTTTGTGTTTGATTGTATAACTTCAACACCATCTAACATTATTTTTTCTTTCTTTTCTGGCATAAACACTATTACAAGTGAAACTACAATAATAACAACGCAAGAAATTATAGCAATATTATACAAAGTCAAACTTTTTTTGAATTTTTTACTTAGCTTCATAATACTTCTCCTTCGCCATTTCCTTAGGCTTTCTGTTTTTTGGGTTCACTTAATAAACCTCAAAATGCGGATTTTTTTATCCATTTTTAGGCTTTTTTTTTATTTTTAATATGTTTTATTTATATTATTTTATATATTTTTTTATAAACCTTTTTTTAGGGTTCACTTAATAAACCTTAAATCACGGCTTTTTTTACCCCCAATTTAGGTTGAATTTATATATTTTTTTACATTTCTAGTATAATTTTTAATATTATGTTATTTACAATCCCCTAATAGTTCTATCCGTGTGCAAAGATTAAACTATTAGGAAGATTGTATGCACACTAATAACATATATCTTTTAAAACTTTATTTAATAATTATAATTACTTTAGACCTCAATTTTATTTAATAATTATAATTATTTTATGACCTCAATTCTATTTATTACTGAATTATCTAAATTAATCTCGAAAGGCTTATCTGCGTAGTGAATTTTGTATTTAAATACTCTATTTTTGTAATTTATTTCAATAATCTTACCATCCAATTTTTTACTTATTGAATCATTAAATACTACCTTTACCTTATTATCATAAGTATCCTTATCTAGGTATTGATCAATATCTAATTTTAGATTATTCTTACTTACCTTATCTAATCCTCCAAGTACAAATTCGCCATCTTCTTCTATCAATATTCTAACATTTCGTTTGAATACAATTATTAAAATTAGTATTCCAAGGGCAATTGCTGCTATAATAGCTGCTATTGACTTTTTATTTATACCTTTATTTCTTTCAATATCTTTATCTTCTTGTTTTTTATCATCTTTCGTATTATTCTTTGGTACTTCTTTATTATCTTCTTCTTTTGTATTTTCTTTAGGCTTTGTATTTTGATTTTCTTGTACATTATCATTTGTTATTTGATTATCTTTTGTTTCTTCTTGATTTGGTATATTAGCTTCCTCATTATTGTTATTATTTGTTTTATTATGATGTCTATTTATATTTGTATTACTATCCTTTGTACTATTTTTCTTTGGTAATACATTAACTATAAAGTTTGTTGTAAATCCACCATAACTTACTTTAATAACTTGTGTTCCAGCATTTTTAGGATTATATTCTGAAATCATATCGCTTGTTACAGGTATTACTGTAATTCCACTTGATTTAACAACTGTAATTGTTGCTCCAGATACATCTAAATTTGCTCCAAAATCGTAATTTGTTTTGTTAGGTTGGGTATTCATTGAAATACCTTTTATTGAGTCTTTAACACTAATTGTGAAACTATTTGACTTACCATCATATGTAACTGTAATCTTTTGTGAACCTACTTTAGTATTATCAAATCCTGATATCATAGAAGCTGTCATATTAGTACTTTCTTTAATTGCTCCACTTGCCATTTTAGTAGTAACTTTACCACCAGTTAAGTCTAGGCTCTCTCCATATTCGTAATTTCTCTTAGTAGGAGGTGTTATAAATAAACTATTTAATTCATAATCCTCTACTGTAACGGGGAATGTTTGAGATAATCCGTCATATGTTACTGTTAAAGTTTGAGTTCCTAGCTTATTAGAATTGTATCCTGTTACCATGCTTGATGTAATACTAATAATTTCAGTTTCTCCACTTTCTTTAGTAATTTCTATTGTTCCACCTGTTAGATCTAATTTTTGTCCATATAAGTATTTTACTTTATTTGGTAATGTTTTTATAACCATACTATTTGTTAAATCTTGAACTGTTATCCCAAATGTTTTTGTGTATCCTTGATATGAAACTGTTAGGGTTTTAGCCCCTATACTTGTACTATCAAATCCTGTAATCATAGCACTTGTCATTGCAACTGGGGATGTTGCAGTTCCACTTGCCATTACAGCTCTTACTGTACCTCCACTTAAATCAATTGTTTCATTTAACTTGTACACAAGTTTTGTTGGTTCAACAATTTCAATATCTTTTACATAGTCTTTTACATTGACCTTATATTGTACTGTTTTACCCTTATATGTAATTATTAATATCTGCTCTCCTAATTGGTTTGAATTAAATCCAGTTACCATACTAGGAGTTACAGTTACATACTGTTTATTTCCACTAGAACTTGTTACTTCAAGCTGTAATCCTGCTACATCTAGTGATTCTCCATATTTATATTCAGTCTTTGGAGTACCAATTAATGTTACTGATTGAACATTATCTTCAACTGTTACTCCAAATTGTTTAGTAATTCCTTCATAAGTTACATTTATAGTCTGACTTCCAGCTTTTGTTTTATCATATCCACTTATGCTTACACTACTATCTGAAAGCGCTACATCTATTTTTGTTCCACTAGCCATTACTTTTTCAATCTTACCACCTGTTAAATCAAGCTCTTCACCGCATTCGTATACTAATTTTGTAGGCGGTGTTAATATAATACCTGTTACATAGTCTTCGACTGTAATTTCATATTCTAGTGTTTTTCCACCATATGATATTTGTAATTTTCTTGTTCCTAATTTAGTAGAATCAAATTCACTTCCATCTAGCTCTTTTATCATATCGTTTGTAATATTTATAGTTTGTACTCCGCTATCTTTTACTACTTCAATTTGTCCACCTGTTACATTTAATGGTTCACCATATTTGTAATTTGTTGGTGGCATAGTTTTAAGTGATATTGATTGTACATTGTCAGTTACATTTACTAAATAATCTGTTGTTTTTGTTATTCCGTTTTCTGTATAATCTACAGTTAATTTTAAATCTTTCGATTCTTGTGTATTATCAAATCCTGAAACTGTTACTTTAGGTGAACTCATTGTAACTATTTCTGTTCCTACAGCTCTTGTTACAAGTAGCTCTCCTGTTGTAATATCTAATGTTTCATTAACCTTATACTCTGTTTGTGGTAGAGTTTTTATAGTTATTGATTTGACATCATTTATTATTGTTATTGGATAATTTACTGTTCCTGTCTGTCCATCTTTTGAATATTCTATTTTCAATGTTTTATCCACTTTTTGTTCTTTGCCATAACTTGCTGGACTCATATTTAATGGACTTCCATCACTTTCTGTTATTGTTGCTTTATTTATATCTAATGTTCCTGATGTTCCATCTTCATATGTTAAATTTATTTCTCCACCTGCTAGATCTAAGCTATCTCCGTGATTATATGTTGTTTTTGTTGGTGGTGTTATTGTTATTCCTGATACTGTATTCATTAATGTTACTTGTAAGCTTGTTGTAAAATTATTTCCGTTTGTGTAACTGCTTGAATCATTATCTGTATATGTTATTGTTAAATTTTGTGCTGTTGTTGTTGCCTTATTATATCCATTTACCATACTTTCTGCTAGAGCTATTGGGGATTGTGCTCCTGCTTTTGCGTATGTTACTGTATATTTTATACTGTTGTCTGTTATTAATTTTGATAATTCATCATTATATGTTCCTGTTACACTACTTGGATTTACTTCAATTTTTGTAACATAATCTTTTACTGTTACATCAAATGTTGTTGTTTGTCCTCCGTATGTTATTGTTACTGTTTGCTTTCCAATTTTGGTTTTATCATATCCACTTATCATTGAATCAGTTACTGTTTCTTGTGTTGTTCCACTTCCCTTTGTTACATCTAATTTAATTTTACTTAAATCCAACTCTTCTCCGTATTTTACTTCACTTTGTGGTGTTCCATTTATTGTTATTGATTTTACTGAATCAACTACACTTACTTCATATGTTGTTGTTTTTGTAATTCCATTTTCTGTATAACTAATTGTTAATGATAAATTTGTATTTTCTTTTGAACTGTCAAATCCTGTTACCATATCTGGTGTTACAGTTACAACTCCTGTTGTTCCCATTGCTCTTGTTACTAATATACTTAAACCTGTAACATCTAATGTATCTCCAATATTGTATGTTGTCTTTGTTGCTGGATCTTGTACTGCTATTGATTTGACATCATTTATTATTGTTATTGGATAGTCTATACTTTTTGTAACTCCGCCTTCTGAATATTCAATTGTCAATTTTTTATTTACTTTTTGTGTATCATCATCATAGCTTGTTGGGCTCATATCTACTGCACCAGAGCCTTCTTTGATCATACTTGATGTCATTGTTACATTATTAGTAGTTCCACTTGCATAATGAACTGTAATTGTTCCATCTAAAGCAAGAGCTTCACCATGATTATATACATTTTTACTTGGTGCAACTATGTCAATACTTGTCACATTATCAATAACATCATATGTGTATGTAGTTGTCTTTAAATTACCAAATTCATCTGTATATGTTATAGTAGCAGTTTTTCCTGTTCCAGCTACTGTTGTATCTAAACCTGAAACCATTGAATCGTCAATATTTATTGATTCTGTATTTCCTGCTTTTCTTGTTACTTTAATTGTTCCACCAACACCTGTTGTTGCTTCATTTAACTTATAGCTTTGTTTTGGTGTGTTTTCAATTGTTATTGAATCTATTGGGTTTTGTAATGTTATGTCATAATTCGTTGTTTTACCTCTATATGTAACCAATAAATTTTTTACTAAATTATTATTTGTGTATTTAGAATATTTTGGTTCCATATCTACTTCAGAGCCATCGCTTTCAGTAACAACTGCTTGATTTAAATTAATAACCTCACTGTTACCAGATTTATAAACTATTTTAAGCTCTCCAGCACTTTCATCAAATGTATCTCCATGATTAAATATTGTTTTTGGATTTTTAGAAATTGATATACTTGCAGCTTCATCTTTTATATAAACATCAAATGAAGTATCAAAAATTTTACCATTACTTGTATATGAAACTTTTATTGTTTTAGTTGCAGTTTTACTTACAAAACTACTTGCTGATGGCGACATATTTATAGTACTTCCATCTTGCTCTGTTAAAGTAACTCCTGAGGCTTCCATTGAAATGTTTGACTGTGCACCACTAATATAATTTATGTTAATTTGTCCCCCAGTCGCTGAAAAAGCTTCTCCATATTTATATGTAACTTTTGATGGTTTATATAAAACCGATATATCTTTTATTACATCATTTATAGTAATTACTTGAGTGGCTGTTGCTGGTAATTTATCAAATACATTTGAACTACTATCTAATTTAATTGTCAATGTTTCATTATATTTATGATTTACATTAAATAACGATCCTGCTGGTTTTTGTACATATCCTGTTACCATTCCAGCAGTAATTGTTTTAGGTGAACTTGAACTGCCATCTGCATATACTTCAACATATTTTCCATTTGATATAACATCATCAAGTGATGTGTCATAATCAAATTCTGTTTTAGTAAATGCTGTTGTAATTCCTGTTATATAATTTACTAATTGTATATCAACAGTATTTGTTGAATTTATAGTTCCATATTTTACTGGCAATGATTGTTTTGCAAGTTTTGTTGGATTATATCCACTTGTATCTATTGCAAGAGAACTTGCGCCTACAGTAAACGAGCCACCTCCGCTTGTTGTAATTGTTGCAACAAGACCACTGTAATTTAATGCACCTGCAGAAGTTCCATATTTATTTTGTGCTGTTGGTTGAGTCGTTATTGAAACTCCTGATACTGTATCATTTACAACTATATTTAAATCTGCAGTTTTTCCTTCATATGTCAATGTAATTTTTTGATTTCCGGCAGTTAAGCCATTACCTCCAGCTATCACCCATCTATCTGATACTGGTATTGAACTTATACTTGCTGTTGTCGAACTTGCAGTAACTTTTGAATCATCAGCTGAAATTGGTGTAAGAGTTTTTCCACTTTTAGTTACTGGTGTAATTTCTCCTCCAGCTAAACTAATTGTATCACCATCATCATATGTAACATTTGTTGGTTGTTTTGTTATCGAAATGCTAGATACTGGATCAGTTACAGTTAATGTCATATCTGTTGTTAAAGACTTATATGTAAATGTTACTTTCTTATTATCTACATCCGCTTTTGTCTTATCAACTGTAATTTCTCCTGTTGCAATTTCACTTGCTATATTTAATGTATCTTCTAATGTATTTCCTGATGAATCCTTATATGTTGCTGTAAGTTGTCCTCCAGAAAAATCTATTGTATCACCATGTTCATAGTTCATTTTTGTTAAATTAGTTTTCTTCGAAATACTATCTAATACATAATAATCAAAATCTATTGTTTCACCATCATATGTTAATGTTGTCTTCTTTGTTGTATTATTTGCTGTTGTTGAATCAAGAGTCATTTTTCCAGATGTTATTGCATCTGATACTGTTACATCTTCTGAACTTCCATCATCATATGATACTGTTAATATTGCCCCTGTAAAATCTAATGTTTCTGTATTGTAATATTTATTTTTTGTTGGCTGAGATTTAAATGAAATATTATTTATTTTCTTTGCACCAGCTGAAAAGCCTTTAAATAATAAATAATCTTTACCATTCACATAATATGCTCCACCATCATATGCAAGCATAATATCATCTGGATCTCCAATTGAAAAAACATCTGTTGTAATATCTTCCATTGTTTTTCCATCTGCCAATTTAAATGTTAATGTTGCAATTACAGTTTCATCTGCCATTGTTTTTGTAGTAGCTCCATCTATTCTGAATGTACAACTGCTTGTATCTATTCCTGTAGCTGGAGATGTATCAAAATATATTCCATCTGAAGCCCAATCTTCCATGTCTGTTGGCTCTTGTAACTCCCAAATAGGTCTTTTATTTGTTCCTATATTAACTTCTACTATTGGAGATAAAATACTTTTATCATATTTTAATTTTATATTTCCCGCATTTAATCCAGTTACAGTTGTCCCATTTTTTATGATAATATCCATTGTAACTATTCTTGTTCCAGAATATGTTTCTATGGTATCAGTATCTGGATCAAAATCATAATAATAATATGTTGTATCATTATCCCAATGGTCATAATCTTTAGATGTATCTATTGGATGAATGTCAATTTCAAAATAGGGTTTATTTTCTTTTATTGGAGAAGCTGCATGAACTTCACTTAACAAAATCCCATATGGTGAAAATGATTCTATTAAAATTATTAAAGATATTATTAATGCTATTATTTGCTTCCTCGTAAAGAACCTTTTTAAATTTGTATATTTCATTCTATTTTTCTCCTTCCATACTATTCTATAATCCTATTAACTTCATAATTTGCTTTGAGTGCTGAAAGATCTAATAATTGAATCCTACCGTCATTATTAAAATCCATCTTTTTATCATAATTCGCTGAAGTTGTATCTGTTTGGTATGCACTATATAACATAGATAAATCTAAAAGTTGTATAACACCATCTTTATTAACATCACCTGCATATAGCTCTTTTTCTCCTATATCCAATACATCTCCAGTATTTATTGTTCTTGAAATAAAAATATGATCTAAGTAACCTTCTCGATCTAACAAAATATCATAAGTCCCCGGAGTAACATATATTTCAAATGTTCCATCATCATTTGTATCACTATCTAAAGATGTTATTGTTTCTAATTGTTGATGTATTGAATCCCTTTTTCCAGATTTAACAGTAGACCAATCTATTACATTTTTTACCTCATCTGATTTGTATAACCTTACTGTTGCTTTATATATTTTTTTACTTTCCATCGGTTTTAAAAATATACTCCCCCTAATAACTCCATATGGCCTTTTTACCACCAGAGTATATTCTTTTTCTGTTTTACCATCTTCTGCTGTAACAGTTATTGTTAAATTTGTATCACCTTTTCCAAGTTCATTTAATTTAACAGTAGTTGATACATTATTTTGAATATCAAGCTCTTCATATTCAACTGTTACTCCATCAGATTCATAAACCAAATTTCCATTTTCATCTCTTTTAGGTTTCTTAAGTTTCATTGAAGATTTTGTATCACTAAGTATTGATTTTAAGTTTAATTCATCAATATTTTCCAATAACTCCAATTCATAATTTAAAGTATCTTTATCAAATTTTGGGTTTAACTCATACTCCTTATATGTAGAATTATCTGGATTTTCTTCATCTGCTGTTCCTGAACTTACAATCAAGTTATCTAAGTTTGCGTTTTTTGATGCTGTTGCATCCACAAATCTAAATGCCGATTTATTTTCAATTGAATCTTTAACATTCAAATTTATTTTTATACCAGTTGTTGGTACCAATTCATCTTCTTTAAGTGAAAATCCTGAAATATCGAAATCATCTGATATCATACTAAAGCTTACCTTTGCTAAAAGAACACCCCCAGTTGTTGTTATTATTTTCTTGCCTGCTCCATCATCCTTAATATGCTCTGAATCGGTTACCGGAGGATTAAATGTAATTGCCCAATCAACTATACCTTGGTTTTCATCTTCTAATGAAGCACACTCAAGTACTGATGAAAATTCATTTTCAAACTTAAAGTATTGAGTTACATCATCAGTAATTTCATTTGTTTGTATGTTTGAAAATTTTAATTTTGTATTATCAAAACTAAATCGTACCTCAAATCCGTTTAAAATCTATTTCATGTCCCCATAATTCCATAATAACTTGTTTATTTTTACCTTCAACCTCAGTTATATTTGTTGCTTTAAGCTCTAAATATTGATCATCTGTTGGTTCAATTGTTGAGGCTTCAACCACAATTGCCATATTTATAAACATCATCACAAGAATAAGTATTACAGCTGTTAGTTTTTTTAATAAATTTTCCATATGTAGTTGAAACCTCCTTTCTTATATTTTTAATTTATATAGATTATAGAGTATTTAATATAAGAGTCAATTTTACATTTTTCACCATATTTTTTATTTTTTCTTAGGGAAATCTGTCTTAAAAGGTATAAATAAAATATATTTCATTTGTGTTAAATTGTTATTATAATTTGGTTACAAAATCCACAATTTTACAAACAAAAACTTTTATCAATTTTCCCTAAGAGTTTCGCCAATTTAAGAGCAAAAAAAATAGAAGAAGACTTTTTAGCTCTTCTTCTATTTTTATTAACTTATAATCTTAAAATTATTTTATCTTTTGTATTTCTCATATTCATCATTTGTTTATCTCAAGATATTTTCTTTTGAAAACTTGATTTTTATTTTAGCAATTATTTTATCAAAACCTTTATTTCCTTAGGATATCTCCTACATTATATTGGCGTTTAATATTTTTTCGCAATGCTATTACACATCCACTTAATAATGCTAATACTATAGTAATTAATGCAATGTATTTCAAATCTTCTGATCCTGTTTTTACTGTTAACATTACTGGTGCATCATCTATATCATCTTCACCTGGAACATTGTTGTCTGGTGTTGAATCTATATCTGGTGTTCCATAATCATTATAATCTTTACTAATTTCTGCTGTATTTATTTTTACACCCATATTAGTTTTTGAGTTAATCCATTTAAGAATTACTATTACTTCTGCTGATTCTCCTGGTTGTAATAATTTATCCTTTAATTCATCTGTTACTATAGTTCTATCATCAAGCATTGTCCAATTTGTATTATCTGATAATTCAAATTCTAAGCCTTCTGGTATTCTATCCTTAATTTCTTTTGCATATCCAGCTACTTCTCCTTCATTAGTAATTCTAATATGATATCTGAATTTAACTACTACTGAATCTATTTTGCTCTTTCTTAAATCAACTTTTACTACTTCTTCAGGATCATCCTCTGCGTGATGTCCAGTTTCAATTACTCTTGTTTGTCCATTTTCTGTTACATATGCTTCTGTTACCCATTTACGTAGGGCTAAATCAAAGTACAATACTCTAACTTTTTCAATATCTTCATCATCTTCACCTTTCCATACATTTGGTGTTGAATCACGATCTTCTCTATGAATTCCTTTTTTATCAGTTTGTTCACTTATCTGAGCATAATTTATTAAAATTCTGTCTGATGTTGTAGGCTCTGTTACTTTAAATGCTATTTTTACATCTTTGTATTCTGGTGTAGTCATTGTTTCTTTATCAAAAGCCTTCATTAAGTTTTGTCTATCTTTTGTTTCATTTTCCTTTGATAAATAATTTGTAACTACATATTTTGCTTTTGATACATCTGTAACTTCATTATCATTTTCATCTACTAATTTCCACTCATACTCTTGATTAATTTCATTGTCTGGTAAATATTCCAAACCTTCAGGTATATCATCTTTTATTCCTGTTGCATATCCATCTTTACTACCTTCGTTGTAAACTCTTATTGTGTATGTAACTATATCATTTGTATGTACTAATACTGGATCTTTTGGATGAGTATATGTTGCTGTTGTTCCTGTTTCATTAATTAATGCTGTAGCATCAACTTGTGGAATTCTACTTGTTACTTCTTCTTTATTTACTCCTGTAATAAACTTACGTAATGCTAAATCCATGTATGTTACTTTAATGTATTCTACATCTTCATCATCTTCACCTTTCCATTCATTTGGTGTTGAATCTCTATCTGTTACTGGTTTGCCACTTTCATCTGTATCATCTGCAATTTGAGCTTGGTTTTCTATTATCTTTGGATAATCTTGTTTGCATATTACTTTAAATGCTATTTTTACATATTTAGAATCTAATGTATCCATTGTATCTGGATCAAATGCTTTTATTAAGTTTGCTTCATCTGTTTTTTCATTTGCTTTTGATAAGTAATCTGATATTACATATTTTGCTTTTGATGTATCTGTTACTTCTTGGTTGTTTTCATCTACCATTTTCCACTTATATGTATCATTTATACTTCCATCACCATCTACATATGGTACGAATTCTAATCCTTCTGGTATATCATCTTTAATTAATGATGCATATCCAGAAACTGTTCCTTCATTGTATACTTGTAATGTATATGTTACTATATCTCCAACAGAAACTTCTACAGGCTCTTTTGTATGAGTGTATGTTGCTGTTGTATTAGAGCCATCCTTCAATGAATCAACATTTACTCTTGGTGCTCTTTCATATGTAACATCTTGCTCTTGTTTTGTTTCTTCTTTTGAATGCTCTTTTAATAGCTCTTCATCATTTACGGCTGTTATGTATTTTCTTAGTGCTAGATCAAATTCTTCAACAATTACTTTTTCAAAGTCATCATCATCTTCTTGTCCTGGTACATAATTATTTCTGTTATCACTTAATTTGTCTTTATTGTAATCAGACATTTCCTTAGATGTTTCTGGAACTTTTACATTATTTGTTACAGAATCTCTATCTATTGTTTCACTAGTTCTATTATTTGCGATGCTCTTGCTTATTTCTGCTATGTTTGTTAATACTGTTTTTGCAGGAACATCTTTTGAAATTCTACATTTAATTTCAATTTCTTTATAATCTAATTCTCCAGTTACTTTATCTTTTGCTTTTATTAAATTCTTCTCAGCATTTTCCTCTTTTGATAATTTTGTTGTTTTTACAACTCTTTTATTTTCTGAATCTAATTTCCATCCTCTTTCATTATTGAATTCATCTTCAACAAATTCTAATCCTTCTGGTAAATAATCTGTAATTTCTTGCGCATAGCCATCTATTTCACCTTCATTGTATACTCTTAATGTAAATACAACATCTTGAGAAACATATGCTCTTACACAATTTTTAACATGATTATATGTAGCTGTTGTCGTTTTATTTGCCAATAAATCGCCTGTTTTAACATCTGGTACTCTATCTTTTGTTTCATCTTGTGTTATTTTTGAATCTTCACTATCAGAATATGAAACTGTTGTTATAGATTTTCTTAGTGCTAAATCGAAGTATTCGTTTTTAGCAATTACATCAATTTCATTATCTGCACCATCTACTGTAACTAGTCCATAATTATCGCCTTCTGTTAGCTCTACAGATTCTACTATATATTTTTCATCATCATATTGTCCACTTCTTGCTGTTGTTACTTTAATTTTTATTGGATTATCTAACAACATATATCCTTCGGGAGCTTTAGTTTCTTTTAATATAATTGTGTATGTTTCTGGTCTGTCAATTCTTATATTAGGAATTATAAGCTCACTATTTACAGTAACTTTTCCTGGTATAATTACATCTTTTGAATTTACATCTTCTGTAGATTTATACAATTCATATGCTTTTCCATCCTTTTCAACTGATACATCAAATTCTGCACCTTTTAGTGGTTTGTTTGTATAACTATCTAATTTATCAATTATTAAATTATATGAACCTTTTATTCTTTCATTTGTTACTTCAACTTTTGCTATTTGTGACTTAGATGTACTTGCATTTACTAAATCTACATATTTGTTTCCTTTTGTTACAGATGGTGTTTCTATTATGTATTCATTGTTTTTTACAACAATTTTTACATTAACTACTATATCGCTTTCATGTGCCTTATATAAATGATCAAATATTCCATCTGTACTTTCTTCATGTAATACAAATTTATAAGTTCCTGCTTTTTCTATTAATATTTTTGGTAATAAAATTACACCATCTTCATTATTTACCTTTTTAGTTTCTATTGTATCATGTACTAGGTTTTCAAGTGTTTCTGCATCCTTTAAATTAACCTTTTTGCCTTTTTCATCAAATACTGTTAATTTAAATTTAACACCATTCATTCTTTCATTTGTATCTTTATCCTTCTTTATTAATTCAAAATTGTAGAATTCAGGATCTTTTATAAATACATTTAGTGTTGGTACTTTGCCATCTTTTCCTGTTGATACATTAATATATGCATCTGCAACAGTATCTTCAAAATCCAACTTATCTAATAAATTAGAATCTTTTCTTTGTTTATATAAGTAATATTGGTCATTTACCACATTTCCTTCTTCATCTACTATTGTTATTGTTCCATCTTCATTTACCTTTAAAATAACTTCAATATATACATTACCTTCTAATATGTTTACGAATTGTTTTCCTGCAGTTCTTGTTTCTGTTATTAAGTATCTATATGTACCTTCTGGCACTTTATATTCTGTAAATGAAATATTACCATTTTTGTCGGTTACTAATCCTGAATGTCTTCCACTAAATTCACTTACTACAGTAAATTTAGTATTAGATAAGTTTATATTTTCTTCTCCAAAAATCTTTTTATTAATTACTAATTTATAATTTCTTTCTGGATTTTGAACACCAATATTTAATGTATATAGTCCATTATTATTTTTCAAACCAATAGATATTGAATTATATAAATCTTTGTATTTTGATTTTTCTAATAATTTTGCACTACTAATATCTTGTATATCACCTTCATATATTTCGAAATACTCTTTAACTACATTGAAATCTTGGTCTTTTATTTTTACTACACCATCACCAGTTAGCTCAGTATATACTTTTATAAATTTACCCTTTAATAGATTTATATATCCTTCTGGCGCATCGTTTTCTGTAATATAGTATGTATGCTCTCCATCTGTTAAATACTCTTCTGAAACCTCTACAGATGGGTTTAGCTCTTGATGATCAATAATCATTTGGTCATCTCTTATTACAGTAAATTTTGAACCATTTAGAGCTTGCTTTTTAGAATCGCTCTTTTCAATAGATAAATTATATTTTACTGGGTTAATTACACGTAAATCAACCTCATCATTTGAATTTTTAACAGATTGTTCACCTATTGTTATATATTTATGTATTTTTTCTTGTAAAACTGCATCTGCAACAGAACCATCTATTTTTTCAATATAATATTTATATTTATCATTAGGTCCAAATTTTGTTCCCTCTGAATCTGCAACTACTGTTGTATCTCCATTTTCAGCTACATCTACATAAGCTATAATTTTACAATTTTCAAGAATATTTATATATTGATTTCCTGCTGAATTATTTTCTGTTACTTCATATTTATAAACTCCTGGTAGTACTACTTTATTTTTAATTTCTATTGAACCATCATTTTTTGTATTATCTGTTACTTCTTTTGTTGAAAAATCAGCATCCTTTGTTTTTTCTTTTACCAATGTTCTCTTAATTGTAAAGTTTGCTCCATTTATAGGTGTTCCTTCAATATTTTCTTTATATAAATTAAAGTCTATTGTTGTAGGGTTATAAATTTTAACTATTAATCTTTGTATTGGCTCTGTTGTATTTACACTTACACTAATATATTTAGATAATTCTATTTTAGTGTTTGAATCAACTTCTGTTCCATTTGAATTAAATATTTTATATGGAGATCTTATTACTATTGATCCGTCTGCTTTAACTTTTATATATACTTCAACATATTTATCTTGTAATATATTTACATATTTTGAAGATGCAGGTTCTAGCTCTTTAATAGTGTATGTATAATCTCCTGGTTTAACTTCTTCTTCTTTAAAATCAAATGTACCTTTATCATTTGTCAATACATTTTCATGTTTACTATTTTCGTCTCTGCTAATTGTGAACTTAGTATTTGGTATTCCTTCCCCATTTTTTCCAACTTGTTGTTTTTGTACTTCCACAAAAATACTTACTGGATTTATTACTGTTACTGATAATTTGTATATTCCATCTTTATCATAATCTTGTGATAGCACATTTATTTTATTATATAAGTCTTTATACTCATTTCTATCTAATAATTTTGCTCCTTTTGTATTATGGATATTACCTTCATATATCTCAAAATATCCATTAGAAGTATTTCCATCTTGATCTTTTATCTTTAGTACACCGGTATCTGTTAGCTCTGTATACACTCTAATAAATTTACCTTCTAAAATATTTACATATGCGCTATTTTCAATTGTACTATCCTCTGTAATATCATATGTATGGTATCCTTCAGACATATATCTTTCTGTAATTTCAGTATCACTTGTTACTTCTCCATCATTCAATAAAACAATATTACCATCTCTTATTACTGAGAATTTTGTTCCTTTTAGCTCTTCAAAATCTACATTTCTTTTAGTAATATCCACAGTATATCCTACTGTATTTTCAACAATCATATTTATACTATCTTTAATTGAATTATTTGAGTTTACATTTAATGATATATAATTATGTACTCTGTATCTTGTATTGTAGTCAGCTTCTGAACCATCCTGTTTTTGAACAAAATATTTGTATTGTGTATTTTGATCAAAAATTGTTCCATTTTTATCTGCAACTAATGTTATTGTTCCATCAGGAGATATCTTTGCAAAAAATACAATTTTGTTTCCTTCTAATAAATTATCATATTGTTTTCCTGCTGTTGTTTTTTCTGTAACTTCGTATTTATATACTCCAGGTTCAATCCACACATTTCCATCTACAGTTATATTACCATCATCATTTGTAAATTGTGGTGGTAAACTTTGTAGTTCACTTGTAATATTAAACTCTACATCTTTCAAAGGTGTTCCAGCTGTAGTTGTTTTATTTATATTAAGTTCAATTGTTACTGGATTTTTTACTTCAATTAACAATTTATTTATAACATTTTTGTCATCTACCATTACAGATGTATACTTTTGCAATTTTTTCAATGTTGCATCATCTGTTATTTGTTTATCATTTTCATAGTTTTCATCATTATTATCATTATAGTATCTTGTGTTGTCAATAGACATTTTTCCATTTGCAGATACTGTAACATCTATTTTCATATATTTTTCATTTAAAATATTTACATAGTTTGCATTTGCCACATTATTTTCAGTTACAATATATGAATATTTTCCTGCTGGAATTTTCTTTTCAGAAAATCCTATTTTTCCACTTTGGTCTGTAAATTCACGGTAAGTTCCACTAAAACTACTTATTATAGTAAATTCTGTATTTGATATTGGTGCACCATTTTTACCAGTTTGTTTTTTAAGTAGCTCTACATCAACAGTAGTAGGATTTTCAAATGTAAAGTAAACTGTTTGTATTCCTTCAGAATCTGGATCTGAAATTCCATATTCTAAGAAATCTAGATTTTTTAATGGTACTTGTGTATGACCACCATTTGAAGAATTTCCCTCTACAAATGACATTAGCTCTTTTAATGTTCCATCTTCATTTACTTTTAAAACCATAGTTAATGCCTTATTAAACACATTTTCATAAGCACTATTTTCTACTGTATTTTTTTCTGTAATTTGGTAACTAACAATCATTCCTGGCTCTAGGTCTTCTTCTATAAATGTCATTTGATTGTTACCATTTAAGTAATGTTTTCCAGAATTACTACTTGTAACTTCAAATTCAGTTCCTGATAACAAGTTACCTTCTGTATCCAATTTCTTTAAATTAAATTTATATTCTATTGGATTTTCAACATATACATGAATAATTGGATATCCATTATCTGTTGTGCCTTTAACAAATTTAACATATTTTAATACACTTTCTGCATTCTGTATAACTTTTGGTGTACCACTTGATGTATCAACAAGTACAGTTCCTGCTACCTCAACTTCTTGTTTTTCGTTCATTTTTACCATTACATGTAGTATTTTATCTTTTAATATATTTGTATGTCCTGGCTTTGTTTTTGTTTCAGTTATGATAAAATCAGTTACTTCATTAAGCCCTACTTCAACACCTAAAGGGTCTGATTTTGATGCTCCTGATGTTATTGTTACATTATTTGAACCTGCTGACATTGAAAGCTCTGCTCCACTTAATTCTTTTAAATCATCTTCACTTTCTGCTTTAGAGTTATATTCTGTTTTATTTAAATCTACATAGAATTTTAATGGATCTTTTACTCTAACCACTAGAGCATATTTTCCAAATGTATAATTTTCAGGTTGTACTTTTATTTCAGTTGTAACACAATTCAAATATTCTGCTGTTACATCTTCTCCATTTTCATTACATACATAATAATTCAATGTCTTTACAGAACCTTTTATTAATTCTTCATGTGTCACTAACTTAAGTTCTCCATCTCTATAAATAGTTTGCACAATAATATAATTGTTACCTAAAACATTTATGTATGGTGATTCTGCATTTGTTTCTTTAATTCTCCATACTTGAGCTGTTTCATTTTTTGGATCAATACCAAGATTGTTTTTTATTTCAATATTATCTGACATTATAGCTGATTTTTTATTTAATTCAACCGTTTTAATTACATTATTGCTTAATGCAATATCTCTTAATATACCTTTTACTTTTTCATTTTCTCCATTTACACCAGCATAATATAATTCATTTAAACTTGCTCCATCAATTTGTTCAGCAACAATTGTTGCTTTGTCAATATTTAGCTCTCCATTTTTACTTTGTTTATTAATAACTAAGTTATATGCATATGGATTTACAATATTTAAATCAATAATTGATTTCGTATCTTTATGTGTTATTGCAAGTTTTAAAATTTTCTTAGCATTAATTTCTTCTTTTGTATATAATTTTTTAGCATTTTCTTTTTCTACTAATTCATAATGTGTATATCCACCCAATCCATCACTTTCAGTATTTTTTATTCTACCATTTTCATCTGTTTGAATATATACATATAATTCATATCCTTGTAAAGCATTTATATATCCTGCTTTTGCTGATTCCTCTGTAATTTTATATTTATATGTTTTATTTGGTTCAGAACATTCATAATCAACTAATAATCCTTCATCCAAACTTCCTCTTTGAATTATAGTAGAATTACCATTTTCGTCAATTTTTTCTACCACGAAAATAGCTCCTCTTGTCGAATTAGAATTATTGATAATATTACCAAGTTCGTCATATTTGAACATTCTAAATACATGAGTTTCAATTTTATTTGGGACTCTAAGTACTACTGTAGAATTTTGTACATATATGCTAAGTCCTTTTTCCAATAATTCATCTTTAGTTAAACCTTCACTTGATGATTTCGAAACTTCTATATTTACCTTATCATTAGTAATCTGCTCTGGTGATGTTATACCAGTAGTATCTATTTCAACAATTATTTGTGTGTCCTTTAATTTAGTAACTCCTTCTGGTACATTTCCTTCTGTTAATACATATCTTTGTATACCACTATTCAATGAAATTCCATCAATATATATATAACCATTTTTATCTGTAACAGGATTTTTACCAGTAGTTTTATCTTTTATAAGAGTACCATTTGGAGCCATAATGCTAAATTCAACGCCTTCAAGACCAATTATATTATCATCTTGATCCCCCTCAGCTGTTTTCATTACAGCTAACTTCAATGTATTTTCTTCGTTTGCAATATACAAATTAACCACATTTCTATTAGTATCCACATCTATACCAATTTTATCCTCAAGGTATTTTTTCTGAGCAAAAGAAGTATATCCTCTTACCTGATAATAAGTCCCTGGCTTATTTATAGTTCCATCTGAATTTATAGTAACAAATAAATGTATTGTTAAACCTTTGAAAATATTTGTATATCCTTCTATTGATGCATTTTCAACTATTTCATAATGATATTTCGTTCCAATACTTGCTTGATCATTACTAAATATCTCAAAACTTGATAAATCTTTTTTGTCATAAATTACTTTTTCCTCTGGTTCAATTTGTTTTACAGTAAAGTTAGCTCCACTAATTGCTTGCAAACTTGTCCATTTTGTATTTCCTTCTTCATCTTTCGGAATATCACCTTTAAATTGCTTTTTATTTAAAGTGACTGTGTAAACAAGTGTATTAGCCCAATTTATTTTTACTTCATTACCATTTTGGGTTACTGAAAGGGTATTTTGTTGATTTTCTTTATTATATGCTGACCATTGATCAGAATCTTTAGCTATTATACCTATTATTTCAGACGCTATAGTTCCATCATTTTTTGCATGTACTCTTACTAAAGCTTTTTTGTATGAAGAAAAATAATTGTTAGGTACTGTGCCTTCTTCTAATTCATAGTAGTATGAACCACCTAATTTAATTTTTTCCACATTATCTATTGTTATATCTGTATTATCTGATGAAGTTGTTATTTCTGGTAATGTTTCCACACATGTTCCCGATGAAAACTTATTAACTATATCTGATAATTGCATTCCTGTATCATTATTTTCTTCAACATACAATCTTTTAATATTAAACTTAGCCCCATCAACACCTTTCTCTGATGAAAGTTCATGTTTATTTAGCTTAAATTTATATGATGTTTCTGCTCTTTCGTTTGGTATTATTAAAGTCCATGAATTATTGCCATTATCTTTAAAAACTTGATTTTTATTTTGATTATAATATTTTTCTGCTAAAGCTTTTGCTAACATTACATCTATAACAGTTCCGCCTTTTGAATGTATTGGTCTATAATATAATTCTGTAGAAACAGTTCCCTTTTCACTTATTTTTACTATTAATGCAAGATATACTTTTTCTAAAGTATTTTTATATCCAGGTGCTGGCTCTGTTTCATATATTTCGTAAGTATAAGTTTTATTTATTAATTGATTTTTCCTTTCAACCAAATATTCTCCAAGATCACCTAATGGTTGATTATTAAGTATCTCCACACCATTTTCTTTTATCGTAAACTTAGCATCTTTTATTGATTCATTTTCCATATTTACTTTTTTAATATTAAATTTAAAATCGCGTGTTGGTTCATTATAAATAGTAATTGTAATTATATTATCAACTACATCATATTTTGATTTTAATATTATTTGTTTTTGTATATCTGATGTGGCAGAATCTCCAACTTTTTCTGGACTTAAAATAACACTGTCCACAACATATCCTGTTTTTGACTCATTCATTTTGGTTGTAACTTTAGCTACCAAATTATAATCTGTTAATTGTACATATTTACCTTTTAATTCATTTGGTAAATTAACTTCATTTATAACATATGTATCTTTATTTTCGCCTAAAATTTCTACATTTTCGTCTATTGTTGCAATACCTTCAATTTTTTCTCCATCCGCTGTTGTTTCTGTTTTAGTTGTTACATCAAACTCGCTCTTATCCCTTTTTGTTCCTTTAAAGTTCACTCCATTTATTGGTTCATTAGTAACAGAATCTAATTTTCTTACCTTTATTGTATATTTTCCATTCATTTCTCTGTTTTTTACATCTATTACTATTAAATCATTTGCATTTACATTTATTCCTATATCAACCGTTCTTCCATCAACTAATTGAACACCAGATAATGTTGCATTTCTTCCTTTACCTTCAACTATTGACACTTTACCAGTTGTATTATTCGTATTTTCTTCTGATAATTCTATTGTATCAATTACATATTCCTTATCATTTTGACTTACTTTTTTACTAACTTTTAAATTAAGATTATTCTTTAATTTAATTGTTGTATCACTATTTACACTGTCTTCTGTAATTGTATATTCATCTATTTCATTAACATTTGTAATCTGTTTAAAATATGCATCTGTTAATCCATTTTTTGTTGTTCTTGAAACTGTAGTTCCATCTTTAGGTGTTATAACAAATGTTACATTATTACCATCTTCTTCTGTATTATCATTCTTTATAATTTTTTTACGTAATTGTAAAGTATATGATCCCCCCTTTGTTGGGTTTCCAATTGTTATAATAATTTCACCATTAGTATCTACTTTAATTTCACATTTAGTATCTTTTCCACTTTCAGTTTTTACATAAATAGTTTTTGGCTGTAATATACCTGTAGATTTATCTATATCAAGTTTTTCTTCTTTTTGTCCACTTCTACTTGTATATGAAAGACCAATTTCTGTAACTATATATGCATTATCGTCTGTATTTGTACCTTTTGATACTGTAAGTGTAATTGGATCACTTAATATTGTGTATTTTTTAGTGTTTTCATTTTTTTGCTCTTGTATTGTATATACATCTTTATTATCAACATTTGATCTATTTATTGCTACAATGCCATCGTTTCCATCTGTAACTGTAATTTTACCTGTTTGTGCATCTGTATTTTTTTCCACATTATTGATTAAAAATGGCACATTTCCAATTATCTTTCCTGTATCTTCACTTTTCTTTACTAACTCAATTTTATATTCACCGTTTAAATCCTCGTTAGGAATTGTAACAGAAATATTATTATTATCATCAATACTTACTGTAATACTTACTGTTTTATTACTATCTTTCAATGCTACGCCATTTAGCGTTACAGTTTTATTTCTTGACACATCTAATGTAACAGTTTTCTTTGTATTTTCTTCTGCTACAAAAATTTTAGATACTTGATATTTGTTACTTTTTTCCTCTTTTTTAACAGTTAGTTTAATACGATTCCTTAATTTTAAATATGTTTCTGCATTTTTTTCTTCAATATAAAATTCATCATTAGTATTTAAATTAGTTTCATCGTTTTTATTTACAGTTACATTATTTGCAACTATAGTTACATCTCCATTTGTAACATTTATAATACCATTTGAATCTGTTTTTACATCTGTTCTATTGGCTTTTCCAATTGTTTCTGATGATATATCAAAAGATATATTTGAAATTGGCTTTTTATCACTATTTTTTACTTTCTTTAGCTCTATTGAATATTTTCCATTTATTCCTGTATTTTCAACTGATACCATATCTTCAAGTTTTGCATTATAACTATCCTTCGTAATAGTAACTTCTATTGGTTTATTATATCTTATATATCCCTCTGGAGCAGTTGTTTCTACTATCCAATACTTAGTTGAAATTGTTTCATCATAATTATAGTCGTACACATTTGTACCATTTATACCTACTTTCTTATTTGCTTTATTAGCACTAGCATCTCCACCAAATTCTAATCCAGTAAATTCTACTATTCCATCTGAACCAGATTTTCCTGTAACATCTGTAGTAGTATCTTTTCCGTTTTTATCTTTTACTTTAACGAAAATATTATTTTTTGCATTTTCATCTGATGTTGCTATTTTAAACACTGCACCTGATACAGGCACTTTTTGTCCATTCTCTGTTTTGAATTTTAATATTTTTATTCCACCTGTATGAACCTCTGGTATTTCAGATTTTTTAGACTCCTTACCCGAACCATTATTATATTCTAATGTTGCTTGATTTGGAACCTCCTCATTTAGCGCAATTATTTTTCCATTTGCATCTTTTGCAAATGTTGTTTTAAATCTTATTTCAATTGTCGAATTTTCTGGTAATGATTTACCTGCAGTAAATCCACCATTTATAAATGATATTTTTAATAATCTTGTTTTTGAACTATAATCATCAATCAAATAATCAGTACCTTGTTTTAATATTTTATCACCAATTTTAACTGTTACTTCTGAAGTACCAGAAAATTTCAATCTACTATCTATAGTATCTGTTATAACATATTCTGTAAATTCTGCTATTCCTGTTGGCACTGTTGATTGTATTACCCAATCATGACTAACATTTCCATAATATCCAGAATCTAAATTATCTATACTTTTTACACCTTTATGAATTTCTGGCTTTTGTATATTTTCCGCCTCAACTAATATTTCTCCTTCTTTCACTTCAACTTTCTTTGCATTTTGAACAGTTAGAGTTTTTGGAGTTAATACAAATGAACTATTATTTGAACCAGTTTTAGATACTACTTCAAAATAAATTGATCCTGGTAATCCCAAGTATCCGTTAGGTACTGTCTTTTCTGTTATTGTTACTTCATAAGTAATACCAGCATTCGCAATATTTATTCCAGAAATTTTTAAATTTCCATTAGAATCTACAAAATATTGTTTATTTCCATTTAATTGAGCCCCTGTACTATCTTTTAAAATTTCTCCAGTATCTTTATTTTGTATTTTTACTGTAAAACCTGCTCCTGATAATCGCTCCTCTGAACCTTTTTTATACTTAATTAAATTTAAACTAAATGCCCCTTTGCGTTGTGGATTATATACTGTTACTGTTATTGTTCCACCGCTAAGCTCAGCTTCTACTTTAACTTTTTCACCATTTATTTCAACTGTTGCAGTAGATTTTTTTCCATCATTAACAACTTCTTTTGCACCTTCAATTTCTAAAGATATTCCACTTACTTTATTTGTTATTTTGCTTCCATCTGAGCTTGTTTCAGATGTTTTGCTTACTATCAATTTTATATCATTTTTTATACCAATATAATATCCTGTGTTTGATCCAATATTCTCTTCTCTTAATATATATTCATCTTGAGTTCCTATATAATCTTTATTTATAGTCACTACATCACCAATTTGAACTGCCGATTTATCGTTTGTTACTATTTCTCCTATTGATTTGCTTTCACCATTAATTTTTGCATTTACATCAAATGTTACTCCACCAAGTTGTTTTTCATCAGTTCCTTTTTTTACTAAATTAATGCTATATGTTCCAGATTCTCTAATTGAAGGATTTTCAACAGTTAATGTTACTGTATTTCCATTTAATTCTGCAATTACTTTAACATCTTGACCATCTATATTAACAGTTGCTGTAGACTTATTGTTTTCATTTACTACAGTAGCACCTTCAATTTCTAAGGATACACCACTTACAGAATTTATAATCTCGCCACCATTTGAGCTTTTTTCTGTTTTCTTATTGATTGTTAATTTAATATCATTTCTTATTCCAATGTAATATCCAGCATTATTTCCTATACCAACTTCTTTTAATGTATATATATCAGGATTTGTTACTTGATTTTTATCAATTGTTACATTACTTCCAATTTGAACAGACTTTGAACTATCGGTTTTTAAAGGTTTTTCTGAGGTATACAAATCTACATTAGCTCCATTAATTATTGCATTTGCAGTAAATGAAACTCCACCAAGTTGTTTTCCATCAGTTCCTTTTTTTACAATTTTTAAATTATATTCACCATTTTCTTGAACCTTTGGATTCTCCACAATTAAAGTTATTGTATTTCCATTTAATTCAGCTGTTACTTGTACATCAGTACCATCAACACTCATCACTGCTGTTGACAATTTTCCTGAATTTGTTATTTTTGCACCATCAATATTTAATTCTAATGAATCTACTGAACTTACAATAGTTCCACCATCAGCACTTGTTTCAGATTTTTTATTTACTATTAATTTTATATCTTTTGTTATACCAATATAATATTTAGAATTATTGCCAATATTTGCTTCATTTAATGTATATGTATCTGGTATATTTACTGTATTCTTATCTATAGTTACTGTGCTACCAATTTGTACAGAATCTTTTTCACTTGTTGTTAGTAAATTTGAATTTCCATTTATTACGCTTTCATTTCCACCATTTACTCTTGATTTTACAGTAAATTGTACTCCACCTAGTTGTGTTCCATCTGTTCCTTTTTTTATTAATTTAACATCATATTTTCCCTCTTCTTGAACTTTTGGATTTTCTACTTTTATTATTATTGTATTTCCTCTTAAATCTGCAGTTATTTTTACTTTTTGATTATTTATAACAGTTTCCGCAATAGATTTTGTTCCATAATTTTTTGAATCAACTCCTTGTATTTCCAAATCTATTCGCTCTACAGAATTTATAATAGTATAGTCATTAGGCTTAACTGTTTTCTTTTTTACTTTTAATTTAATTTCTTTATCTATTCCAATATAATATTCAGGATTTGCATCGTTTTTAAACTCTTTTATTGTATATTCATCTGGAATATCATTTTTTTCTTTATTAATTATTACAGTTTCACCAATTTTAACTGATTTATCTTTATCAGTTATTAATGGATTTGTCTCTGAATTAATTGTAGTTTCATTTCCACCATTTGTTTTGGATTTTGCAGTAAATTGTACCCCACCTAACTGTACTCCATCTGTTCCTTGTTTTATTAAATATACACTATATTCTCCAGACTCTTTTATCATTGTATTAGTTAGTGTTGTAGTATTTCCATCGACTACTGGCTCTTCAGAAATATAGCCTCTAACCTCACCCTTTTCTCTTATTGTATAATTTATTTCTTTTGCGTTTTCATATTTATTTAATTTTTTCCAAGTATATGTCCAATTATTATCTTTTGATAATATTTGCTCATCTACAGTTTTTCCATTTTTTACAAGCTCCACTGTTATTGTATTTGGTCTATTTCCTAATGCATTTTCATCGCCACGCCATTTTTTTACAACAGTTTTTTCTATTTCCTGCTTGTTTGGAACATTTACATTTATAGTTACTCCGGTTTGCTCTGTACTTACAACTTCATTTACATCAGTGCTCATTTCATTTAATTTTTTCTTTTCATTTGTAGATGTAATAGCAAAAGCATCTCCTTTGGTTGCTACATATCCATTTTCATTTTCTGAAAAAGTAACTGGAACTACTATTTTATAATCAATTTTAGTAAAGTCATCTGGTGCATTTGTTTCAGTTATAACAAAATAATATGTTTTTCCTATATCTTCTTTTTGTATTTTAATACTATTTAAATCTGTTGTAACACCTGTTTTTGCAGATATTTTGTTTGTATTTATTACTTCATTTGTATTGTAATTTTTTAGTTGTATTCCATTATAAAATGTAACCTTACCATCTTGCTCAGTCATTTTTCCATAAACAACTAAGTTAAACTCTGTTTTTTCACTTTCAATAACTTTTTTAGTAACATCTGTTTTTGTCATTCTAAAATTATATGTTCCATTTTTAGGTGTATCCCCAATAGTGAATATAATTGAATTTGTTTCTTTATTTAAATCAACTCTAAATGAATAACTTTTGCTTCCTCCCCAAACAATTGAACTTGTTTGATCGCCATCTTTTATTGTTCCTATTTCGATTATAGATTTTTCTTCTCTTGTTAGTCCAAGTACATAGTATAAAACTTCAACCTTATCTATAACAGCTTTATGATTTTTTATTGTTTTATATACCTTTAAATAATAAGGATTCGAATTTTCAATAAATCCTGCTGGTGCAGATTCCTCTGTTATTCTATAAATATCAACAGTATTAATGTCAGTTATATCAACTTTTTCTTTATTATTGAATTTAATATCAGTTGACTTTTTATCCTCAGATGATATTGATACACTATTATCTGAATCGTTTGACTTTAATTTAGAGATCTTTGTATCTACATTTTTATTTAAGTATTGTTTTACTTCAAAAGAAGCACCACTTATAAAGTCATTATTATTATTATTTAAATATTTACTATCTTCTGTTGATTTTTTACCTACACTAAGTTTATAATCACCTTTTACTGTGTTTGGTATTGTTATAGTTACTATATTATTTATAATTTGTAATTTAGCTTTTGTTTCACTTTCATCATCAAGAGTTACATCTTTTTCTACAATATTACCAGAATTTGTTGCTTGATCACCATATTCAAAATTAGCACCAGATACTATGTAGCGTTTATTTGACTCATCTAAGCTTTTTGTTACATATACAATTAGTCCATTTTTTAGCTTTACTAAATTATTTTCTCCTAAATCGACTTCTGTAATTTCATATTTATCTGTTTGACTAACATTATCTTTTGTAATTTCTTTATTTTCCTCTACAGTTGCAATACCTTGTTCATTTGTTGGTCCTTTTATTTCATTGTTTACTTTAAATTTAACACCTTGAACAGGAGCGTTATTTTCCGATTCATTAATCTTTTTTATTTGTACTCCATATTGTCCTGATAACTTAGTATTTTTATATGTAATTACTATGGAGTTACTAGTTACTTCAAATGCTATTAAATAATCTTTTGATGTATCATCTACTCTATTTCCATCTTTATTAATTTTAAGCCATGAACTTCCTGTACTAGGTACATCAATTTCTATAGCATTATTGTCTGATTCATTATTATAAAATGCTATTTTTGAAATTACAAAACTATCTGCGTTGGAATTTATGCTTTTGTATACCTTTAATTTTGAAGTAAAATCCCTTTCATTATAGTAACCTTCTGGTGATTTTGTTTCTTTAATTGTGTATGTATCAAAACCTTCATTACTTATTTTTATTTGACTAGTTGCATCATTTTTATTTGTTCCAAATTTAATTAACTTACTTGTTCCTCTGTATGATTTAACAGTATCATCATTTTCTGTGTAACCATTTCCATCAGCATTGCCTATGTCTTCTTTGTCTTTATATTGTTGTACTTGGAATTCTGCCCCTTCAAGAGCATCTTTGTATTTTTCATTTTCATTGTTATCATTTTCATCGTCTTGATCTTTTTTAACTATACTTAAATTGTATTCCCCTTTAAGTTCACTTTTAAATTCTACACTCTCTTCTTTTACTGTTCTATATATATTTAAAAATGGTTGATTTGTACTTCCATTTCCTTGAGTTCTAAAAAACCTAGCTGTAGTATTAAAAAATTTGTATAAAAAATTAATATTTACACTAGTTATATCATCTGTTTTTATATAAATATTTCCATTGTATACATTATATTTTTTTAATACTTGCGTACAATTTTCATCTGTATATATTGTTGTATTAACCCCATTTAATGTTGCAGTTACTGCAACTGCATTATTATTTTTTAATTCAAATGGACCTATAACTCCATTCGAATTTACTTTTGCATTTTCTGTATTTATTGATACATTTGTGTTTCTATAAGAAGTATAATTTTTATTTTCCTCTGCTTTTTTCTTTAATACAATATATAATGGATCTGAAGAAAATGGATTATATGGAGCACCTCCAATTCCATTAGTTAAACTCCAAAATACATATTGTTCTATAGTAAATATTTTATCATCACTATACTTTTTTCTATCAGTGACATTTATATTCACATTTTCATCATCAAGTATTCTTTGTAAGTTATTTCTATACCAACCATTTTCATCTGAGCTTACATTTTTTCCAATTCTACATATATTATCTAATAACCATTGAATACTTCCATTATAACCAGATTTAGCATTGTTTGATATATATCCATCTTCTTCAGCACTAATCGTTCCGCTATTTACTATCAAACTTGCTCCATGTTGCATACACCATCCATAAGTACTCCAATCATTGTTTGGATATATTTTAAGTACCTCGTTTTCATCTCCTATTAAATTTATAAGTGATTGTTCCACATATCCTGCACTAAAACCTTGTCCCACGTATGATAATGCTTTATTATCGCTCTCTTTTAAACTATATGAATTATTAAATGTTCTTTTACATATGCTAGCAATAATCGTTAATGCAATCATTATACCAGTTATTATAATTATTGATATTTTTTTTGTTTTTTTCATATAAATTCTCTCCTCTAAAATATATTATTGTTATATTTATTTTAAACAATATATATATATAGTCAAACCATACATTTTTACAGCTTATTTACGGATTTAACATTTATACATGAATATGACATTTTTATTACATTTTTTTTGCATTTATTACAAATTTTCATACTTTTATTTTTTACTAATTATTTTTTTACAATATATATTCTTTTATTCTATTATTTTTTCTTATATACGAGAAAAAAGCTTAATTTCCCTAACTCAATCTACTTAATTGTGATTGGTTAAAGAATTAAGCTTTTTTATTTTCTTTTGTTTGTTTTTCTTATTTTTATTAGTAATCTTTTCTCAAAACCTTTATTTCCTTAGGATATCTCCTACATCATATTGGCGTTTAATATTTTTTCGTAATGCTATTACACATCCACTTAATAATGCTAATACTATAGTAATTAATGCAATGTATTTCAAATCTTCTGATCCTGTTTTTACTGTTAACATTACTGGTGCATCATCTATATCATCTTCACCTGGAACATTGTTGTCTGGTGTTGAATCTATATCTGGTGTTCCATAATCATTATAATCTTTACTAATTTCTGCTGTATTTATTTTTACACCCATATTAGTTTTTGAGTTAATCCATTTAAGAATTACTATTACTTCTGCTGATTCTCCTGGTTGTAATAATTTATCCTTTAATTCATCTGTTACTATAGTTCTATCATCAAGCATTGTCCAATTTGTATTATCTGATAATTCAAATTCTAAGCCTTCTGGTATTCTATCCTTAATTTCTTTTGCATATCCAGCTACTTCTCCTTCATTAGTAATTCTAATATGATATCTGAATTTAACTACTACTGAATCTATTTTGCTCTTTCTTAAATCAACTTTTACTACTTCTTCAGGATCATCCTCTGCGTGATGTCCAGTTTCAATTACTCTTGTTTGTCCATTTTCTGTTACATATGCTTCTGTTACCCATTTACGTAGGGCTAAATCAAAGTACAATACTCTAACTTTTTCAATATCTTCATCATCTTCACCTTTCCATACATTTGGTGTTGAATCACGATCTTCTCTATGAATTCCTTTTTTATCAGTTTGTTCACTTATCTGAGCATAATTTATTAAAATTCTGTCTGATGTTGTAGGCTCTGTTACTTTAAATGCTATTTTTACATCTTTGTATTCTGGTGTAGTCATTGTTTCTTTATCAAAAGCCTTCATTAAGTTTTGTCTATCTTTTGTTTCATTTTCCTTTGATAAATAATTTGTAACTACATATTTTGCTTTTGATACATCTGTAACTTCATTATCATTTTCATCTACTAATTTCCACTCATACTCTTGATTAATTTCATTGTCTGGTAAATATTCCAAACCTTCAGGTATATCATCTTTTATTCCTGTTGCATATCCATCTTTACTACCTTCGTTGTAAACTCTTATTGTGTATGTAACTATATCATTTGTATGTACTAATACTGGATCTTTTGGATGAGTATATGTTGCTGTTGTTCCTGTTTCATTAATTAATGCTGTAGCATCAACTTGTGGAATTCTACTTGTTACTTCTTCTTTATTTACTCCTGTAATAAACTTACGTAATGCTAAATCCATGTATGTTACTTTAATGTATTCTACATCTTCATCATCTTCACCTTTCCATTCATTTGGTGTTGAATCTCTATCTGTTACTGGTTTGCCACTTTCATCTGTATCATCAGATATTTGCGCTTGATTTTCGATTATTTTTGGATAATCTTGTTTACATATTACTCTGAATTCTACTTGTACATATTTTGTATCTAATTTTGTTCCGTTAAAGGCATTTAATAAGTTATCATCACCATTTTCTTTTGACAAATAATCACTTACAATATATTTCGCCTTTGTTACATCATCTGTTTCTTCATCATTTTCATCTACTAATTTCCATCTGAATTCTTTATTTACTTCACTATCTTTTACAAATTCCAATCCTTCAGGTATATCATCTTTAATCAATGATGCATATCCTGATACAGTTCCTTCATTATAAACAGATATTGTATATCTAACTATATCATCTACAGAAACTTCCACTGGCTCTTTTGTATGTACATATGTTGCTGTTGTGCTAGAACCATCCTTCAACGCACTAACATTTACTATTGGTTCTCTTGCATATTTAACATCATCAATATTCGAATTTTCATCATCAGAATCAGCTGTTTCATTATCGTTTTTATCTTCTGTATTTTGATTTTCTCTTAACATTTCCTCACCATTTACAGCTGTGATATATTTTCTTAAAGCTAAGTCAAATTCTTCAACTATTACTTTCTCAAAATCATCATCATCTTCTTGTCCTGGTACATAAGATTTTGATAACTCATCATCTTTATACTTAGACATTCCCTCAGCTGTATCTGGAACTTTAACATTATTTGTTACAGAGTCTCTATCTACAGTTTCACTAGTTCTGTTTTCTGCTTTGCTTAAGCTTATTTCTGCTATATTAGTTAATACTGTTTTTACTTTAGCATCGTCAGAAACTCTACATTTAATTTGAATTTCTTTATAATCTAATACTCCAGTTACTTTATCTCTTGCTTTTATTAAATTGTCAACTCCATTACTTATACCATACTCTTTTGATAAATTTGTAGTTCTAACAGTTCTGTTTGTTAAATCATTTTCATCTAAATACCATCCGTTATTACGATTAAATTCATCATCTACAAATTCCAACCATTCTGGTAAGTGATCTGTTACTTCTTGAGCATATCCATCAATTTCCCCTTCATTATATACTCTTAAAGTATATATAACATCTTGTCCCTTATATACTCTTACAGGATTTTTATCATGATTATATATTGCTGTCGTTGATCTATCTGCTAATAAATCATCTGTTACTACATTTGGTACTCTATTTTTTGTTTCATCTTCTGTTATTTTTGAATCTTCTTTATCTGTGTACTCTACGGACGTAATTGATTTTCTTAATGATAAATCAAAGTATTCATTCTTAGCTGTTATTTCAATTTTATTTTCATCATAATTCATTGTAACTAATCCGCGATTTCCATCTTCAATCAATTCAACAGACTCTACAATATATTTTTCATCATCATTTTCTCCTGTTGTATTTGTTGTTATCTTTAGTTTTATTGGTTTGTCTAATAACATGTATCCCTTTGGTGCTGTTTTTTCAGTTAATATAATTGTATAAACTTCTTGTCTATCTCTTCTAGATTCTTCAATTCTAATGTCTTTAATCTCTAATTCTCCATCTTTTACAACAACATTATTTGCTGGTAAAATTTGTTCCATAGAATTTACATCATTTGTAGATTTATATAATTTATGCTCTTTGCCATCTTTTTCAACAGTTATATCAAATACTGCACCATCTAAGTTCTTTCCTGTATAGCTATCAACTTTGTTTAATACTAAGCTGTATTTACCTTTAATTCTTTCGTTTGTAATTCCTGTTTCAATTCCAGTTTCGAAACTTAATCCAGATACATATGTTTTTCCAACTGTCGTTTCAGCACTTTTAATAATATATTTTCCATCTTCAATAGCAAATGTTACTTTAATTACAATATCTACTCTATGAGATTTATATAACCAATCAAATATTCCATCAGTTGATTCCTCATGTAGAATAAAGTTATATGTACCTGCTTTTTCAATTAATAAATTGTCTAAAGAAATTACACCATCAACTCCATCTACATTTTTTGTTTCAAGAGCATCTGTATTTATCTCTTTAAATGTGTTAGCATCTTTTAATGTTGCCCTAGTAGATGAACTTGTATCTACAACCTTCAATTTAAATTTAACACCATTCATAGCTTCATTAGTATCTTTGTCTTTTTTAACTAAAGAGAATTTATATTTCTGTGGGTTTTTAACTTTTATATCCAATTGTGATATTCCATTATTTTTAGATGTACCAACACTTACACATTTTTGAATTTCATCAGTTAATGAAATTTCTTCTTGGCTTTGAATATCATATACATAATATGCATTCGAATTTACTTGACCATCTTTTGTTACTATATTTATGGTTCCATCTCCGTTTACTTTTACATATACGTGAATTTCTTTACCTTCTAATATATTTACAAATTCGTCTCCAGGTGTTGAGTTTTCTCTAATTATGTATTTATATATACCTGCTCTAACAGCCTCTTCTGTAAATCCTATATTTCCGTTATCATCAGTATTATCAGTATATTCAGTTCCATATCTAGTACTTATTATTGTAAAGTTTGCTCCAGATAAATAATCATTATCACCTGTACCATATACCTTTTTATTTAATAAGACTTTATAATCAACCGGATTTACAACAGTAACCTGAATTGTGTATATACTATTGCTTTTTACAACATTTACACTAAACAATCCATAATATTTACCGCCTCCAGTTCCGTAAATTGTATCTGAATCTTTTGGATCATCAATACTACCTTCACGTAATTCAAAATATGAATCTCGTTTTTCAAAATTACTATCTGTTATAGTAATTGTTCCATCACCATTTAATTTAAAGTAAATTTTAATATACATTCCTTCTAATACATTATTATATTGAACACCTGGTGTACTATTTTCAGTAAAGTAGTAAATATAATTTCCAGCAGTCATAGATCTTTCATTAATTTCTGTTCCATTGCCAACAGTTCCATTAAATACTTTTTCAATTTTATTTTCTGTAACTTTTTGTCTCTTAGCTGTAAAGTTTGCATTATCCAATGAATTTCCATCTGAATCCTTTTTAATTATATCCACATTGTATTGTACTGGGTTCTCTACCGTTATTCTCAATGTATATCTTATATTACCCATAGGATCTGGAACATCAACTTTTACAAATCCACTATTCTCTACTTTTTGACCATCTCTTGTATTGATGTTTCCTTTGTAAGTTTCAAAATATCCTTCTGTATCTTGGAATTTACTATTTGTAAGATGTAACTTTCCATCTCCATCAAGTTTTACATATACTTTAATATACTCTCCAGATAATATATTTTCATATTGTGTACCTGGTGATTTTGTTTCAGCAATATAATAAATGTATTTTCCAGCTCTCATAGGAGATTCTGTAATAGAATGAGGCTCTTCATTATTTAATACCATTGTTATATTACCATCTTCATCTTCTCTATAAGCTGTAAATTTACTACCCTTTATTGAGTTTTTAGCAGCATCATGTTTTGTTATATCAAAGTTATATACTGTTGGATTTTCAATTGTTACTTTAACAATATTAACATCATCCGCATCTTTTTCTACATTTACATCTTTAACATAACTATATATATCATCACTTCTATCTATAAGTTTAGCAGATGATACATCATCAACAGAACCTTCATATATTTCAAAATATCCCGGTTTAATATTAGATTCTCCGTCTATTATTTGAACAGTTCCATTAGCTTTCACTCTAACAGAAACTTTTATAAATTTGCCTCCTATGTTATTTACATATTTATAATAGTTTCCAGAAAAAGCTTCTATAATATAATAATCATAATCACCTTCTGATAAATTTAACTCATTAAGTTCAATATCATCATTAGATACAGTTTCTGGACCAAATACACATTCATCTCCTCTAAATACAACGAACGCTGAACCAGTTATATCACCTTGCTCTGTATCTTTTTTAATAAGATCCAATTTAATATTTGTTGGGTTTTCAACAGAAATATATATTTCCTGTTGATCTGAATTTGAGCCTACTCTGATGTCCTCCATAATTAATTTTCCCTGAGTTGTATCAGAAATATCATTATCTTGTAAATCATAAATATAATATTCTTTTACACCTGCTTTAAATGATTTTCCATTTTTATCAACTAATTCTATATCACCATTTGGATTTACTTTTACCCATAAAACGATTTTACATTTTTCCATTATATTTGTGTACTTTTTAGATGCTGATTTAATTTCTCTAACCTCATATTTGTAGATACCTGGATCAACAATATCGTTTTCGACTCTTATAAATCCATTGTCTTTAGTTACATCTGTAAATTCCTTATTAGATATTCCATCATAAATAGTAAATTCAGCTCCATCAATTCCACTACCATCAGTTTGATCTTTTTCAATTTCTAATGCTAATTTTACTGGGTTTTTAATTTCAACCTTTAAAACATTTAGTTTCGATGTTTTATCTATTTTAACATCAATATATTTAGTAAATAAATCTAGCTTTTCTTTATCAGTAACTGCAGTTCCATCTGAATTATACATTGTAAATTTCTTATTTTCATCTTTAAATGTCAAATTTCCATCTGCTGACAAGTGAACCGTTACTTGAATATAACTATTTTCTAATATATTTACATATTTATCATTAGCAGTTTTTGTTTCTTTAATCTTAAATGTATAATCTCCAGATTTTAAGTTAGATTCTTTAAAACTATATATACCTTTTTCATTCGTTGTTCCTTCTCTATTTCCTTGTGAATCTTCTACTCTAAACTCTACGCCTTCAATTGCTTTTCCATTTGTTCCTGCTTGTTTTTTAGTTAATTCAAATTTCATACTTGTAGGGTTTTCAAGTTGGATACCCACTGTTTTTATTCCCTCTTCATCAGTTGTCGTAGTTAATTGTTTAACACCGAATAATGAAAGTGGTACATTAGATACTGAATTATCAGGGTTTGTTATTTGTCCTACTGCATTCTGTATTTCAACATTTCCATCACTATCTACTTTTACTAATACGAAAATTCTATTATTTCCTAATCTATTTACATATGGTGTTTCAGCTGATGTACCTTCTCCAACGGTATTAATTTCAGTAATATAGTATGATACTAATTGACCTTCACTAACTCCTTCTTCTTCAATAAATTCTATACTAGATTTTCCATCTATATAATGATTACCTGATAAACTACTATTTATCTTAATTTGTGCACCTTCAAGTGGATTTCCATCTGCATCAACCTTATTAACTTTGAATTTATATTTCATAGGATTTTTAATTGTTATATCAATCAACATACTTCCATCTGAATCTTTGCTTACATCATACCAATAATATTCACTACTTAATTTACCTTGCGTTCCATTTTCTTGATTAATAACAAAACTTGCACCTAAACTTATTTGAGCCTTCTCATTTATTACAAATCTTAAATATAATATTTTATTCTTTAATACATTTATATGTCCAGATGTTGTATTAGATTCTGTCACTTCAAATCCAAAATCGTTTGATTTATTACCTGAAAGTAAAGATATTTCTTCTTCCAAATAATCAGATACCGAATTTCCATCTTTTATTTCTGTAGTTTTTGAAGTTTGTGAACTTTTTAATGTCAAAGTTGCACCAGATAAATCTTCGTTATTTGCTCCAACTTTACGCAATCTTACTTTAACTTTTATAGGATCTTTAATTGTTACATTTATTGTCCAAACTTCATCTATTTTTTCAGTAACTACATCAACATATTTTTTATATTCAGAATTTGAATCTCCATCAATATCCCACTTGGTTACTGTTAAAGCTTTATCTTCCCATTTTGTTGTTACATTTATAACTTTATCTTTTAATATATTTACATATGGAGAACTTACACTTAATTCTTTTATTTGCCAATTATGTTCTTCACCATTTTTTAAATATATCATAGCAGATCCTGCAGTAGATTCATTTCTAGCATACACAGCTCTTACTGATTCATCACTAATATTCTTAGCTTCCAATACTGCCTTTACAGGATTTCCATTCAAATCTGTTTTATTTAATTGTATTCTATATCCAACTGGGTTCACAATTGCTATTGAAACACTTTGTACTTTTTCAGTTATATCTTCTAATTTAAAAGATATCATACTTAATACTTCATCTAACGAATATTTTGAAGTTCCCAATTTTACTATCTCATAATATGAATTTCCATCAGATTGATCCAAATGAGTTGGATTTATTTCTTTAATTTTTGCATTTGCATCTGTTTTTAAATGTAATTTAATATTATATCCGCTTAAAACATTTATATATCCTCTTTTAGTAGCAAGTTCGCGAACTGTATAAATATATTCAGTGTTTGCTTTTATTGATGTATAGCCTTCATTCCAAGCACCTTCTGGAATAAGTCCAAAATATAGCATAGATGAATTACTATTTGCTTCTTGTTTATCTATTCTAAGTTTTACACCACTAATAACATTTCCATCATTATCTGTAATGCATCCTCTTATTCTATTACCATTGTTGTCATTTTTTACGACATTAAAGGACATTTCTCTTGTAGGATTTGGTACAGTTACAACTATATTTCCGCAGATGAAATCTACATCTAATCCTTCTAGTTTATTTGTTCCACCTGCTCCAGTCATCTCAATAGCTATAGATAAATTATCTTTTGTAATTTGTGATGGTGCTGTAATTCCTTCTGCATTTACTGTAAGCACAATTCTAGAATTTTCTAATTTTGTTACACCTTCTGGTGCACTGTCTTCAACAAAATAGAAATTATTTTTATGACCTAATATATTTATATTATCAATTGTAAATGTTCCAGATTTATCTGTAGTATATGTTCCCATTCCTATATATTGACTATCGTTTCCAGTTCCACTTACTGAAAATGTAACACCTTCAATTCCATCTCCAGAATTTCCACTTGTTTTTAATAATTTCAATCCTAATTTATCTTTTGGATTTAATATATAAATTTTCAAGTTATTGTCTTCAACTTCTAATTTAATATATTTCATTAACCATTTTTCGTGAGCAGAAGAACTACAATTAGATATCTTTATTTTTGTATTTCCTTCATTAATAGTTCCATCACTATTCAAATTAACTGTTAATGTAATTATTTTATCTTTAAACAAGTTTTGAAATCCATCACTTGCCTCTGTTTCTTCAATTGTATATTTATATTCAGTTAATTTAGCATCACTATTTACTATTGCATAATCATCTAATTCTTCATTATCTTTTAATGTGACTTCTGTAGGTGATACTTGTTTTATTGTAAATTTTGCACTTATACCTCTTAAAGTCTCCCAATTATCAGGAATATCATCTGTTTCTAATCGTTTTTTCAATAGTTGTATAACATATGCTTTATCATTTGCCCAATTAATTTTATAGTTATTTCCACTTAATGAATCCAAAGATACTCTGTCTGCGTAATCAATATTTTCTGAATATGCAGAATATCCACTACTATCTCTCAATTTAACCGCTGCAATTGATGCCTCTGTTGTCTTATCTTCTTTTACATATATTCTAACAATTGCTTTTTCTATTTTTTTGTTATGGAATTTTAACTCTCCTGTTTCAGTAATTTCATATATATAAGTTGTATCAACAACTGCATCATCTAAATTATCAATAGCAGAATCCTCAGAATCTGATGAAGTAAATCCATTTAAGTCCTTACCATGATTATTTAAAAGTTTTATTAATGTTGATACTTCAGTTACATTTCCAGTAGACTCTGCTTTTCTTACAGTAAATGTTGCGCCTGCTAGTTTATCACTTTTATTTCCATATGAATGTTTATTAAGTGACAATCCTATTGATGTTGTACTTGAAATATTTGGTAAGTTTATTATTACATCTTTATTATTAATTTCTACAACATCACTTTTACCTGTTTCTGCAAAATATTTTGCTAATATTTCATCTTTTTCAGGAACAGCATTAACCCACCTTAAGCTACCATATTTTGAAACACTACCATTAGAGCCTACTCTTATTTTAACTTCTAAATATCCTTGCGTATTTTCATCATGTATAAATAAATTCTCATATCCACTTACTGATTCATCTTCATAAATCTTAAATGTAAATATTTCATTTTGATTTATCTTATCTGTTGTAATTTGACTTGTATTTGGTTCAACATTTGTAATTTTTTCTTCTTTATGATATGTTGTTGCCTCCCTTACAATTGTAAATTTACTACCATTTAACTCACTACCATCTAATTTAACTTTCTTAACTTTAAAATTAAATTCTTCGTCTTTTTGGTTATCAATTGTAATTGTAACTGTATTATCAGTTGCACTTACAGTAGCAGTATTAGCAATTTTTAATTGAGTAGCATCATCTTCTTTTCCCTCAATCTTAGAAACTTTTAATGTAGGTGTCGCAAGTTTATATGTAGAAAGATTGCTTCCTGTTTTATTAATACTTAATATCCATTCATAATTTTCAATTTTTATCCAGTCATTGTTGTTATCATCATAAACTTCTTGTATTGCATATCTATCTGCTATACTACTATCTAATAAAAATTCTTTGTTAATTTTAGCAATTGCATCATTTCCTTCAGCTACAGTTTCAATATGGTCAGCAATTTGTGTTCTTGTATTATCATTGTTTATTTTATAAACATTAAATTTTCTACCTGTAATTGGTTTATTATTTAAATCTACTTTTTTAATTCTAAAAGTATAATTTTTAGGTTGTACCTTTTTATTATTAACAGTTATTTTTATTGTCTGTTTTCCATCATTGTCTAAGTCAACTCTTATTTCAATACTTGATTTTTCACTATATGTACTATTTGCAATAACAACATTATCTAATGTAATAACTGTAGATTCTGTTTTGCTAATATCCTTCTCTGCTTTGTTTTGTGTATCAAGCTCTTCAACTAATATATGTGATATTCTATACTTATTACTATTTGGATCAATATCTTTTTTAATTGTTAATTTAATTTTATTTTTTAGTCCAAGAATATCACTATCATTTGTATTTTCCTCAATTGTTAATTCATCATTTGTATTTATGTTATCTTTTGTAATTGCTATTGATCTAGTTTCTGTATCACCATTATCTTTTGCAGTTAAAGTTCCATTATATGTTCCTGTAACTTTAAACTCAATACCATTTGGTGATCCTCCATCAACATTTTTATGAATAAAATAGTTATAATCACCGCTTACAGATTTATTTTCTACTTTTATAGTAATACTTCCTGTGCTTGTAACTTCTAAAGTTATGTCGACAGTTGTAACATTATCCTCTAATAATACACCCTTTAATGTTAATAATTTATTTTTTTCTACATCTATTGTACCAGTTTTATCATTACTATCTAAACTTGTTAATGTAATTTTATCAATAACATATTCAGTTTTATTCTCTGAAACAGTTTTCTTTTTGCTTATTTCAATTGTAAGAGGATTTTTTAATTTTAAATATCCATCTGGAGCTTTTGTTTCTGTAAGTATATATTTGTCTGCTTTATTTAAACTGTCTGTTGATATTTCTCTAGTATATGTACTTGTATTTCCAAGTTTATCTACAACTCCTCCTTTATCAAATAGGTTCTCTTGTTTATTTTGCTCTGTTAAAGAAAATGTTGCTCCAGTTAAATTTCCATTTGAACTAACTTTTTTAGCTTTGATCTTATACTCTCCAGTTGGATAATCTTTCCATGCAACATCTATCAAATTTTCAGATGCAGATATTGTTATAATAGCATCTTCTGCAGAATTTGTTGCATTTCCATCTTTTCTAATCATCAACTTGGTAATACCTTCCATTTTACTTATATAGTTTTGGGAATCACCTTTTCTTGTAATTACATCAATATTTTCAATTACATATTGTTTCTTACCTTGAATTTCAGCCTCTTTTTTGTGTACTTGTATTAATACCTTTAAATCAGATTTTTCATATCCTTCTGGTGGATTTGTTTCTTCTATTAGATATGCATCAATCTTTCCAGTATCGCTTATAGCAATAGTAGATGAATCACCATAGTAAATATCTTGTTTTTTACTTTTTTCTAGCTCTACTATTTTTTTACTTGAATTACCACTTGTATATCCATAGTTATCTTCTGAATCATATATTTTATTTTCATTATTTTCTCTATTTAAATATTGTTTTATAGTAAATTGAGCCTTAGATAAACTGCTCTCTTCATCTGTATTTTGGCTTATATCTTTTTTTACCATTTTCATTTTGTATGATCCATCTACTGGTGGATCAGTATACACTACCCATATATATGTATCATTATATACTACTTTGTACTTGAAGTTTGTATCTATCCAATATTTGTTAGAATCTTTTGATGTAGATATTATTCCATTATCACTTTCCTTAACTTCCTGTCCAGTTGCAGAAATTAATTTTACATCTTTAATTACATATATATCATTTCCACTATAATCTTTTGAAAGCTTTTTAGTTACTTTTAAATACATTGGATTATTATTTTTATTATATCCTGTAGGAGCATCTGTTTCAGTTATTGCATACATATCAATTAAATCAACATTATCTTTATTTATATCGACATTGTCATAAACAGATTCCCAATCATTTGCCTTTGTCGTTATCGTTTTTGTATTATAATTTTGTTTTCCTTCATTATCTTTAAATAGCTTACTTGTATCTTTATTTTGATTTACAGCATTACTATCTAATGATAAAATCTGTTCAGCTTTAAATTTAGCATTTGCTATTCCATCTTTTACACTGACTACGGTATCTTTCCAATCAGAATTTTCATCTTTTTTTACTATTTTTATATTATATTTACCATTAATTGGTGGATTTGTATAAGTTATATATATTGCTGTTTCATCATATGCAATTGCAAATTTCCAATTTTTATGTATTATATATTTTTTACCATTATTACTATCTACAATAAGAGTATCTCCTATTGTCTTGTTTAATTTATCGCCATAACTTGATAACAAATCAACTGTATCTATTACATATTTTGTACCATCTGAATTTTTCTTTTTTGTAACAGCTAAATACATAATATTATCATTTCCAGAATAGCCTTTTGGAGCTACTGTTTCTTCAATTCTATATAAATCAACATAACTACAATTATCTTTTGTTATTTGTACTGGATTTTTGTATATATCAGTCCAATCTGTTTGTGAAGTTGGAAGTGCTTGTGTTGTTTCTTTAGAGCTATTATTTTTCCATAATTTCTCCATATCTATTTTATTTGAACCACTATTTTGGTTTTCGTTATATATCTCATCCCATGTTTTTCCTAATAATAATTGTCGTACTGAGAATTTAGCTCCTGACAAGCTTCCATTTGTTGTTGTCTCTTTTTCTTGCCAATCTGATGAAGTCTCATCCTTCTTGATTATTTTCATATTGTATGAACCTGATATTTTTTTATTTGCATAAGTTATGTATATTGTTGTTTCATTATATGCAATTGCAAATTTCCAATTTTTATGTATTATATAGTTTATTCCGCCTTCACTTTCAACAATGAAGAAGTCATCTATACTTTTTTCAAGTTCACTTCCATCATGTGTTAATAATGTAACTTTATCTATAATATATTTTGAACCATCTGCACTTATTTTTTTAGAAACTGCCAAATACATCATATTATCATTTCCCGAATATCCACTTGGTGGTGTATCCTCATGAATACTGTATAAATCGACATTACTATAATTATCTTTTGTTATTTTTATTGGCATTGTATATATATCTTTCCAATTATTAGTTGAATTTACTGGTGTTACATCTATTGATTCATTGTATTTATTTTTTAAATCTGAAGTTACAGGTGTAAATACATTTGTCATTTCCAATGCACCTTTTTCAGAATTCTTTCTATAATAATCATCCCATGAACTATTTGGTAATACTTGTTTTACTGTAAAAGCTGCATCAGCTATACTATTAGTTGAATTTACAACTTTCTTATCCCAGTTAGAATTATCTTCATCTTTTTTTATTATTTTCATATTGTATGAACCATTTAGTATCTTAGGATTTTTCCAAGTTATATTTATAGTGTTTTCTTTAAATTCAATTGCTAACTTATAATTTTTTTCTTCAACTAATTCCTGTCTTGTATTTTTTTCTATTACAGATCCATTTTCATCTATTTTTATCCATGTAGAATCATCTCCAAATTTTCTTTCTACTCTTGTATTGTTTGCTGCCCAATTTCCACCACCATTTAGTTTAATTGCCTTTATTCCATATTTTTTCACATTATTTTCTGTATATTCACCTTTAATGACTGTCATTCCAATTACCCAGTTCTTATCTAGCTCATACCCATCTGGCGCTTTTGACTCTTTTATTGTATAATAGTCATCATTTGTATTCTCAATTGGTATTACACCACTTGTATATTTTTCAAATTTTAATAAACTTTTTTTCTTTGATTCAGTAACAGCAACAATATTTCCATTGTCATCTTTTTGTCCATTTGAATTATCTGTATATGCATGTTGATTAACAGTTTTTCCATTCAAATTTATTTGTTGTATTGAAAACCATGCATTTCCTAATGCTTGACCATATTTTGTTTCATCATTAGTACTGCTATCATTTCCATCATTTGAATCTTTTTTTACAATATTTAAATGATAGTTTCCTGTTATTTCGCTCTTTATTGTTTTTGAAAACTTAAAATCTTTTAATGTTCTATTAAAATCTATAACTGGTTGAGAATTGGTTGTATAATATGTTGCTGCTGTCTGGTGATAGATTCCATTACCAGACACACTTACGGTATAATTTCCATTATCCAAAAACTGTGTATCTACCAATTGTATATATACGTCACCATTATATGTTGAATAATAATAGTTATTATGTAAATTTTCATCATAAACCGTATATCCGTCTTTATCTACAATATAGTAATTAACATTTGCATTATTTACTTTAACATCGAATTTTATACCATATATTTTCCAATTACTATTTACTTTAAACGGACCTATCTTTCCATTATTATCCATTGATACATTATTTGTAGAAACATCTACTGTATCACCAGTAATATCATTATCCCCATTAGGATATGATAAAGTTGCAGATGTAAGACTATCTAAAACATTACTTACATAATTACTTCCCATTACATCTCTTGATGTTGATTCAGTTTCATTGTTAATTCCAAACCAAATTAAATTTTGCATTGTTGCATATAATAAATCACTTGTATTATACATTGTTGTTATATAATTGTCTGCAACTTGACTGTTTAAACCATACATCATCAGAATTCTCTTTATATTATAATACTCTAAATTTTTTATATCACTATTACTACTATTCAAGTGTACAATTTCTAATACTTTTTTCACTCTTGATGTATTATATTTACTCATTAGATTTGTGCCATTACTAGTAATTGTTTGGGTAGTTTTCAATGTTTTACTTTTATCTCCACAATATATGATTCTATTTCCATATTGTATTCTTCGTATTCCTGTTGATCCATTAAAATAACTAGTCCTATGTGCAGTGACTGTATCGCCACTTGTCATTTTCAATATCGGTTGATTCTTCAAATTTCCGATTTTTTCATGAGTTGATAATCCATATTGTACATTGCTCCAATAAATCCATATTCCAAAAAGCATACATAGAATCCCAATTATCAATCCATTTATTTTATTTTTCTTCTTTTTCATATTAACTTCTCCTTCCAGTCACATTTCATTCTACCTCTCATTTTAAATATATTTTTTATTTAGTCAAATTACAGTATTATACATTTTTATATAATATTTTTACGGAAATACCTCCTTAGAACGTTTTTTACATTTATATTACATTTTCTTATCTTTTTTGATACTTTTTTCTTGATTCAAATTTTATATTTTTTTCTTAATTCCCTAAGTTTTGAATGTAAAAATAGAAGAAGAAATCTTTTTATAGATTTCTTCTTCTAAATCAGCTCACACTGTTTTATATTCTTTTCATTACTTTTTTCTTAATAAGTACACCACCTGCTGTGATAATTGCAATAGCTCCTAGTAATATAGATGAGTATATTATATAATCTGTTCCTGTTTTTACTGTTATCATTACTGGTGCATCATCTATATCATCTTCACCTGGTACTCTATTTCCTGGTGTTGAGTCTATGTCTGGTACTCCGTAATCGTTATGGTCTTTTTGAATTTCTGCTCTATTTATCATTGTACCCATGTTATCTTCACTATTATCCCAGGTTAATAATATTTCAACTTCTGCACTTTCTCCTGGTTGTAATGTAGTTCCTGCAAGTTTATCAGTTATTATATCACCATTTTCATATCTCCAATCTGGGTTATCATCTTGTACAAAAATTAGTCCATCTGGTTTATCATCTCTTATTTCAGTTGCTTCTCCAGCAATTTCTCCCTCATTTGTTACACGAATACTATATTTAAACTTAACAACTACATCTTCTAATTTACTTTTTCTTAAATCAACTTTTACTACTTCTTCTGGTTCGTCTTCTGCTTTATGTCCTGTTTCTGTGTATACAGTTTTTCCATTTTCTATTACAATTGCTTGTGTTACCCATTTGCGTAGCTTTAAATCAAATTTGTTTGATTGGTTTCCTACTTGAATTAATGATGTTATATCTTCTATATTGTAATTATCTTTTTTTACAATTGCCTCTATCGGCTCTTCTAATAGCATATATCCTTCTGGTGATTCTGTTTCAACTATATAATATGTTGTTTGAACTTTCTCCCAATCATATTTATATACTTCAGCTCCAGTTATTTCATCATTTACTTTATATTCAACTTTATTTAATGCATCTTCACCGAATTCCAATCCTGTGAATTCTGCAACACCATCTTCGCCAGATATTGCCTCAACATCATTTCCTTCAGTATCTTTTAAGAACACCTTATTTTCAGCATTTTCTTTACTTGTTGCTATTTTAAAGTGTGCACCTGATAAAGCTTTTCCTGTTTTTTTATCATATTTAAACAATCCAACTCCACCTGTATGAACCTCTGGTGTTTCAGATTTAACTGTGCTTCCATTTCCATATGTTAATGTTGCTTGGTTTGGTACAGATTGATTTAATGCTATTATATTTCCATTATCATCTAACGCAAATTTAGTATTAAATCTAACTTCTATAGTCTTACCAATATTATTTTTTACTGTTTCAGATATAGCTTGATCTTGTCCTATAAATGTTATTTTTAACATTCTAGATGCTTCATCATATGCTACTTTATAATCTGTTCCTTCAACTAAATCAGCAACTGTATTTTTTTCCTCTATAATTTTTACAGAAGCAATTCCTTCATATGTCAATCTATCGTCTATTTTATCTGATATTTCATAAATAGAATAGTCCTCTACACCATTTGGTAATGATGTATTTATTACCCAATCATGTAATACCTTTTTAGCATCTTCTTCACTTTCATATGTATCGCCAGTTATTTCATTATAATATCCAGAGCTTTGATTTTCTACATCTTTTACACCTTTATGAATTGTAGGCTCTACTCTATTTTCTGCTTCAACTAATATTTCATCTTCCTTAACCTCAACCAATTTTGCATTTGCTATTGTTGTAGGTTCACTTGGTTTTAAACTATATGTTTCTCCATCAGTATTTGCCTCTGAAACAGCTGTAAATGTTATTGGTCCATCTAATCCAAGATATCCCTCAGGAACTGTTGTTTCTTCTATTGTTACTTCATATGTTATTCCTACTTTAGCAATATTAATATTTTCAATTAATATTTTACCATTTTCTACAAAAATTTCTTTTGTTCCATCAATAGCATTTCCTTCACCATCTCTAACAAACTCATTAGTTTCTTTATTTACAATTTTAATTTTAAATCCTGCTCCATCTAGAGGAGTTGTTGTTCCTTTTATGTATTTTACTAAGTTAAAATCAAATGAACCATACTTTTCAGGATTTTCAACTTCAAGTATTAATGTATTTGTAGACTTATCAAATGATAACATCGCTTTTACTTTTTGATTATGTATTGATTTGTTAAATACAAGTTTTCCATTTTGTTCAGTTGCTTCTTTATCACCAACTGCTAAACCTATGCTTTCAACATTGTAATTATTATTTTTATTAATAGTAATTTTAATTGGCTCTGTAAATCCTACAAACATATCTGTATTATTTTCACCAACATCAGCTTCTTTTAAAGTAAATGTATCTGGTGTAGCAATATCTCTTATATTTATAACATCATTCCAAATTGCCACAGGTTCTGTTGATGTAACAATTTCACTATAATTTTCTTCTGATAATGGCTTACCACCTTTTTCTAATTGAAGACTTCCAATATTTCCACCAATTAGATTAAATTTTGCTCCTGCCACAGCTGTTGTTGTTCCTTTTTTGTATTTTATTATTTTTAAAGAATACGTACCTTTCTTCTTTTCATTTGGAACTGTTATTCTTACAGTATTATTAACTATTTCTGCAGTTACTTCTGCTGTTTCATCGTTTTCTAATTTTACGATCTTTTTAGCTACTCCATTATCATCAATTGTTCCATCCTCAAAATAAACAGTATTTAATTTATATGTAATATTATTACCTTCTATAATTTTTTTCTTTGTAACATTTACTGTTAATGAACCATTTATTTTATAATATTCATCATTTGTATTTATTTCTTTTATTTCATATGTATCAACTTCATCAACATTATTTTTGTCAATATTAACTTCAAGTGGATTTCCATCTTCACCATTTACATATGTTATACCATTGTTTTCAGTCGGATTTGTAACTATGTCATTTACATTAAATGTTACTCCAGCTATTGCTTGTTTACTATCTTTATCAATTTTTGAAAGCATTACTTTATATTTTCCAGGTGTATTTAATATATTTAAAAACACATCCTCTTCTTCAATAGCTACATAATCTGTACCTTCTTCAAGTTCAATCCAGTTTTCTGAATTTTCATCTGTTCTATAGTATGCTTTTGTTTCTTTTACTACATATTCTATTAGATTTCCATTTTTATCGTATTTTTCACAATTTCTCCATGATGCCATATCATTACCAATTACAGATTTTGTATCTCCAATTTTTATTGTTTCACCCTTTTTGTATAATTCCATATCAACTCTGTATAAATTAGCATTTGCTACATTTTCCCATTGTTTTGATTTAGCAACTACTTCTGTTACAGTATGGTTATTTGTTAATACTATTACGTCACCTTCAGTTGTTGTATTTACTGTATAACCTGATGGAACTAAAGTTTCTTCTACAGTATATTCGGCCACTTTCCCATTTATATTTTTAGGTAATTTTTCCCATGTATATTTCCAATTGTTATTTGAATTTAATGTTACCGGATTTTCTACACCATCTTTTTCATATTTTACAAAATTACCATCTTTTTTGTATTTTAATTCTACATTTATTGAATCTGGTCTTAAATTGTTTTCATCATTGCCATCTACCCAACGTTTTTCAACAGGAACTGATGTAAGCTCTGAATTTTCAATTATCAATGTAATTGTTATTTCATCATTTTCTTTACTTGCATTCATTGTTACATCAAGATTTTCCCCATTATCATCTGTTACTGTAATTTTTTGCTCTGTAATATTTGATATATTAATTTCCCTTGTCTCATTATTAATTGTCAATATAGCTTTATCTACACCTGCAGTATAGTCTTCATACTTCTTTTCTATAACTAGATTTATATCATATGGATATTTACTATATACACCTTCATATGAACCTAAGTCGTCTTCCTTAATCGTATATGTATCTTTTTTCTCATAATTTTCTTTTGATACTGTTATTAACTCACTACCTGTTGTTTCTACATCTTTAGTTACACTAGCATATCCTCCATTTGCTGTTTTATCCATATTAGTATTAACTGTTTTTTCAGCTGTTCCAGTTTGGTTATCAACATTTAAATTTGCTGTTCTAGCAAATGTTATGTCATTAAGTGCTGTTCCATCTGTTCCTACTTTTTTAATATTTACTTTGTATTTGCTTGGTGTAGGTTGTCTTGGATTAACAACTACTATTGAATATGTAATTTCACTACAATCGGTACTTCCAGTACCACTAACCAATATTTTATAATTTAAACCATTTACATCTTGAACATCTATTGATATTTCTGTTCCTTGGTTGTAATCTTGCTCTGCAACACTTTCAAAATCACCATATGCTCCTGTCCATTTTCTATATTTATTAGTTAATAAATTAATTTCAACATAATCTTTGTTAGTATCATCTTTATCTATACTTAGTGTAATTCTATTAGCATATGCTCTATTTTCATTAGATATATGACCTTTACTTATGCTTACACTTATTGGTTTGCTTAATTTTACATAACTATTTTCGTGTTTGCCCATATTAATTTCACTTATTTCATATTCATCCGGTGAAGAATTGTAATCTTTAATTGGTACTTTTACAAAGCCATTTTCACCTTCATAGTCTTTCGCTTCTTCTCCTAATTCATCTGTTATACAAATTACACCATCACTATTAGTTTTAAAATCTTTTTCGTCAATTTTTTTGTTACTTGTTGGATTTGAAGTTGAAGTATTATTATTTATCATTCCAGTTCTTTTAAATGTAACTTCATCAAGTACCCTTTCATCTTCTCCTTTTTTTGTAAGGTTAATTTTATATTTTCCAGAATGTTCTTCTTGTTCATCATTTACATATACAAGTATACGTTTATTAAATAATGTTCGTACACTAGAAATTGAATCATCATATGGATGATCTATGTTTATGGACAAATCATTTGCAACTGTTGCAGTGTAAGTTATACCCTCTTTTAATTTATCAGGTATTATATATCCATCTGGAGGAGATACCTCTTTAATATTAATCTTCAATATATCATTCACTTTTATTGGTAGATTATTTATAATAATTTTACCCTTTTCACTATTTTGCCCAGTTATATCTGTAGGATTACTACGATATAAATTTTTAATTACAGTACCTTCTTCGTCAACATTATCAATAGATACTTCAAACTCAGCACCATCTAAGTATTTTACAACAGTTTCACCTTTAATATTACTTCCTTCTTTTATTAATTGTAATGATATCTCACCTGACTTTTGATTTGGAACAACAACTGTTATAACATCTTCTATATCTAATACTGTTATTTTTTCACTATCATCTTCTCCATCACCATTTATTTTGTCATCTATTTTTTGTTTTTCAGTAATATTGTTAATTATATATGCTTCACCTTTGCTTTGTGTAAGCTTTCCATTTGATTCACGAGTAAATGTAATAGGTATTATTAGTGTTCCTTCAAACATCTTATATGATGGATCTGTAATTGCAGTTTCTGTAATAGCTAGATAATTTGTTATTGAACCACTTTTAACATCTGGCATTACTATATCTTTCAATTTTATTTCACCATCTGTTGTTGTATATTTTTCCTTTTCATTCAAATTAACTCCATCTTTATCCTTAAATTCAGCCAATTCCGTAAAGGTATCATCAGAATATAATTTTATATTAAAGTCTGCACTTGCAACTCCAGAAAGTATAATATTTTCTCCTGTTGTTGCATTTGTCTTTGCTAAATTAATATCATATGTTGGTTTATCATCCCTCCATGTCACCTCTATTGTATAATCGCCTACAGAATTTTCTTTTAAAGAAACTGCTACTATGTAATATTCAAAATATTCATTTGAGGTCATTTTATCACTTATATACAAAGTCTCTCCTTGATATATTTCTCCCTTTATTACATCTTCATCTTTAATAACAACACGATTTATTGTATACTTGTTATCTTTTTTATATTTATATATATCTAATTTTAAATTTAATTTATTTATATTATATGATGCAGGGGATTCTTTTTCTTTTATCCAATATGTATCTGGATAATCTGTATTTGTTATAGCTACATCATTTACTATTGAAGTTACTGAATCTTTAGTTGTTGTTACATCAGGTAAATTATTTATACTTGGTTCACCATCTTCATCATATTCATCATTATTTAATAGTAAAAAATACAAGATAAAGCTGCTGTAGATACAAAAAAACCTTATCTGAAGCCAAATATACGAATAAGATTCGTCTTCCGGCCCCTTTTTACATTTAATAACTACCTTACAACCGTTTTATCCGTATTTTTATCTGCCCGGGTCAAACCTGAATGCCATACACCTGCTTGACCTCATCCATCACGAAGGTGGACTCCATGGAACCGAGACTCTCGATTGTCCCCAACACATTGAGAAGAAACTCCTGATAATACTTCATGTCAGGCGAATGCACCTTCAGCAGATAGTCGAAACGACCAGAGATGTTGTAGCATTCAGTCACCTCTGGTATCTCCTTTATCGTGTTACAGAACTCCTGAGCTACCTTCTTGTTCAGCGGAGACAGTTTGACACTGCAGAACACCACAAAGCCCTTGTGCATCTTCTCAGCATCAAGTATCGTAACATATCGCTTGATGAAGCCCTCACGCTCCATACGCTTGATACGCTCAAAGACGGGCGTACTACTCAGATTCACTTCGCGGGATATCTCCTTTATGGTAAGGCGTGCATCCTGCTGGAGGTGTCTCAGGATGGAGATATCCACGCTGTCAAGTGCTTCAATTACTTGTTTTGTTGCCATAATCAT
>ENA-OPMN01000043-OPMN01000043.1-human-gut-metagenome-genome-assembly--contig:-NODE-43-length-74038-cov-5.672168_pt1 | contig 74038 bp, 53 predicted proteins | sample MGYA00241524_ERZ501745 | MGnify/ENA primary metagenome ERZ501745 (study PRJEB25962, sample SAMEA2042567) | human gut metagenome | biome: human gut; feature: human-associated habitat; material: faeces...
CTCGCGGCTGTATTGCTTTTGGGTGTCATAGCCATGTGATACGTACAGAATGTTACGCTTTACGTCTTTGTCGATGACGAACCAAGGACCTCCGCCTAGTCCCAGTCCCTTACGCTGGCCGATGGTGTGGAACCAGAATCCGTTGTGGGTTCCGATTTTCTTTCCTGTCTCCAGTTCGATGATGCTTCCGCGCTTTTCTCCTAAGAAACGTTTGATGAAATCGTTATAGTTTATCTTGCCTAAGAAACAGATGCCTTGGCTATCCTTGCGGCGTGCGCTGGGCAGTTTTGCCTGAAGAGCTATCTCTCTGACATCGTGTTTCATTATTCCGCCCAAGGGCAAAAGTAACTTCGACACTTGGAAATAGTCTATCTGAGCCAGGAAGTCGGTTTGGTCTTTTACCGGGTCGATAGCTGTGGTGAGCCATGTGCGTCCGTTTATATCTTCGGTCGACGCATAGTGACCGGTGGCGATGCGGTCGTAAGCGTATCCTACCTGCTCTTCGAAGCAGCCGAATTTAATCAGCTTGTTGCACATCACGTCCGGATTCGGAGTAAGTCCGCGGCGTACTTTATCGATGGCGTATGCCACTACACGGTCCCAGTATTCTTTTTGCAGGTCGATGATGTTAAACTGCAATCCGTATTTACGGGCTGTAGCGCTGGCTAGTTCGATGTCTTCTTCGGCGGTACATGTCAGTCCGTCGTCGGTGTCCATACCTATCTTGATATAAAACAAATCGGGCTTGTAACCTTGTTCGCAAAGCAGATGGACGGCTACTGCGCTGTCTACTCCGCCCGAAATAAGTCCGGCTATATTCATGATTTATCTTGTTTTTAATCGTCCGTTAATTATCGTCCGTACAGTTTGTCTATCAGGTCTGTGCGTCCTATCTTTCGTAATTCGTTTATTATGGCCCTGCGTTCTTCGGGCTTGTACCAGAAGAAGAACATGCGTTGCGCCAGCTTCTCCTTTGGTGTCTTGGCCGAGAATATAGGTTCTAGGGTGTAAGGATGAAATCCTGTGTACCAAGCTTCGGTGGCTACCGTCATGGGGGTAGGGGTGAAATCTTGCACCTGCTCCAGATGGAAGTCTAGCTTCTTGGTGATAACCGCCAGCTCTGCCATATCTTCTTCGGTGCATCCCGGATGGCTGCTTATGAAGTAAGGTATGATTTGCTGTCGCAGGTTCAGTTCCTTGTTCAGGCGGTCGAATATCCGCTTGAAGCGGTAGAACTGCTCGAACGGTGGTTTACGCATTATGTACAGAACATTGTCGCTGGTATGCTCAGGGGCAACTTTGAGTCGTCCGCTTACATGCTTTGCTATAAGCTCGCGCGTGTATTCTGCCGTACTGCGGTTTACCTCTGGGTCTTTGCTTTCGTGCAGCAAAAGGTCGTAGCGCACACCGCTGCCTATGAAGCTCTTCTTGATGCCCGGCAGTGAGTCTACCGCATGATAGATGTCGAGCAATGGCCTATGGTCGGTGTTGAGGTTGGGGCATACCTTAGGATGTATGCACGACGGGCGTTTGCAGCGTTTGCATAGCTTTTGGTCTTTGCCGTGCATGGCGTACATGTTGGCCGATGGACCTCCCAAGTCGCTAAGGTATCCTTTAAAGTCGTCCATCTGTGTGATGGCTTTCACCTCTTTCAATATACTTTCCTTGCTGCGGCTCACTATGAACTTTCCTTGGTGTGCCGATATGGTACAGAATGCGCATCCGCCAAAACATCCTCGGTGCAGGTTGACAGAGAACTTAATCATATCATAGGCAGGAATGCGTTTTCCCTTATATTTAGGGTGAGGAAGACGAGTGTATGGCAAGTCGAACGACATGTCAAGCTCGCCTTGCGTCATAGGTGGATAAGGCGGGTTTACCACTACCACCTGATTTCCTATCTCCTGATAGATGCGTTGTGCTGCATACTTGTTTGATTCTTCTTCTATATGTCTGAAGTTTTCGGCTTGCTTTTTCTTGTCTTTCAGGCACTCTTCGTGCGAGTGCAGACGCAAGTCGTTCTCTTCTGGCTTAAACTGATTTCGTTTGGTAAGGTATGCCGTCTGGAGCAAATCGTGCGGCAATTCGGGGTTTTCTTTCAGTCGCTTGCATAAGTCGGTGATAGGCTTTTCGCCCATGCCGTAAATCAGCAAGTCGGCTTTAGCGTCTACCAGAATAGATGGGCGAACCGCTTCTTTCCAGTAGTCGTAATGCGTAAGTCGGCGCAGTGAAGCCTCGATGCCTCCCAACACGATAGGCACATCGGGGAATAGTTCCTTTAAGATTTTGGTGTAGACAATGCTGGGATATTCAGGACGCATATCGTGACGTCCGTCGGGGGTATACGCATCCTCACTGCGCAAGCGTTTGTTGGCAGTGTATTTATTAACCATGCTGTCCATACATCCGGGCGAGACCCCGAAAAACAAGCGTGGACGACCCAGTTTCTTAAAGTCGCGTAAATCGTCTCTCCAGTTAGGCTGTGGCACAATGGCTACTTTCAAGCCTTGTGCCTCCAGCATTCTTCCTATTACGGCAGCGCCGAACGATGGGTGGTCTACATAAGCATCACCGCTGAACAAAATCACGTCCAGCTCGTCCCATCCTCTCATTTCCACTTCCTTTTTGGTAGTGGGCAACCAGTCGGTCAGTCTGTGTTCTTTCAAATTATGCTTCCTCTTCTTCTGTGTCTTCAGATTGTTCGCGCTCCCATTTTATGTATAGCTGGATAAGCTGGAACAGTCCGAACGCTTTCATATTGTTATGGTAAATTACATCAATGCACAAGTCGAGCAAATCTTTGCAATCGTTTTCGCTCGAAGCGATAAGTGAACGGATATTCAGTTTCAGTTTGTCTAAAACTGATTCGTCTACTATACCGTTGCTGTCTATAAGGTGCTGAAACAATGAATACTTTTCAATAGTTTTCAGGTTCTCTTCTGATATTTCCAGGGTACGTGTACCCGATTGGTTTGCTTGTATTGTATACATAACTGTTCGTTTTTTTATTCAACGAAACAAAGGTAATATAAAATATTATAAGCAGAAGTTTTAAAACCTCAATTTTGTTTCTGTTTTTCTACTGTGTTTATTGTCATCAGTCTTCTATCTGCATCATCTTTTGCAGCTTGCTCGATAAGAAGAACAAGATTATGGCCGCAGCTCCGCTCATGAATACGAATATCATGAAGAAGTCGAACAGGTTTTCTATGGCAAATCCCATAAACGATTTCGAAACTCCGGCTTCGGGATAGTATCCGCTAAGCAGTCCGGCAAACTTGTTAGCGCTGGCGGTGCTGAGGTACCATACGCCCATCAGCAGTGATGAGAAACGTGCAGGCGACAGCTTGAATACTAACGACAGCCCGATAGGTGCCAAGCAAAGCTCTCCCATGGTATGAATGAAATAGAGTCCTGTAAGCCATATCATGCTGACTTTAACGCCCGGCTCTACGTTCTTTACTCCGAAGGCGATAAAGAGATAGCCTAATGAGAGCAGCAGCAAACCGATGGACTGTTTACGCGGTGAGCTTGGCTCGATGCCTCGTTTTCCTAAGAACGACCATAATGTAGCGAATAATGGAGCTAACATTACAATCATGATGGCGTTAAATGATTGGAAGTAAGCTGCCGGCATTTCCCAGTTGCCTATCTGACGGTCGGTCTGCTCATCGGCAAAGAATGTAAGCGATGCTCCTGCCTGCTCGTATGCAGCCCAGAAGAAAACCACGAAGAAGGCGATGATATAGATAACGCCGATACGCATTTTCTCTATTCGGCTAAGCGATTTGTCGGTGATGATGACGATAGGCATAACGATGGTGGTGGCGTAGATGAACGACCCGAACCAGTCGGCTCCGGCGAAGATGCCGCCTTCACCGTTCCAATTGAACGAGAATAATAAGGTGAGTATTGTTATGCATCCTACCATCAGTGCAGTGCGTGTGTTGTTTTTAGCGGTGTTAGGTGTAGCGGCGGTCTCTTTAGGCTGAGGCTTTGGAGGCATACCGATAGGCGTGCCGTCTGGAGCTATGATGTATTTGCTCTTGAACAGTTGGAATACGGTAGCGGCAATCATCATACCTATAGACGACGCTAAGAATCCCCATTTGAAATCTTCGGGATGCCCTGTGTTTCCTACTAATCCGCATACCAAAGGGGCTATCATGGAACCTGTGTTTACGCCCATATAGAATATGGTGTAGGCCGAGTCTTTACGCTTGTCATCGTGTGAGTAGAGTCGCCCTACCATAGTCGAAATGTTGGGCTTGAAGAATCCGTTACCTAAGATAAGCAATCCAAGTCCGCAGAACATAAGCCACTTGGCCAACTCTACATCGTGAAAGTATACGGCACTGAAGAACATCATCAATTGTCCGATAGCCATTGTTATGGCTCCGGTTACTATAGAGCGTCTGTTTCCCCAATAGCGGTCGGCTATGTAGCCTCCTAATAGCGGGGTGAGATATACTAGCCCAGTGTAGCTGCCGTACACTTGCGATGCGGTTTCTTTGTTGAATAACAATGCCTGTACCATGTAAAGCATGAACAGGGCACGCATGCCGTAGTAGCTGAAACGTTCCCACATTTCAGTTACGAATAAAAGGTAAAGACCTTTAGGGTGACCTTTGGTTTTGTCCATTTTGACTTGTTGATAAATAAAAAGATTGTCGATTTGCTAATTAAAAGCGCAAAAATAATAAATTTAATCAAGCCGTGCAAATGGATTGCCTTTCGTGCGGTCGTTGATAAGTCTTTTATTGCTTACTTGGTGATATAAGAGCCTTTGTTTTTTACGCTGAGGGCTAATAATCCCATGAAAGTAAGTAACCCGTTAAGCATTAGCATTTCGTAGCCGAACTTATATCCGGTGGCGGTAAATGTTCCCCAGTCGATAAGGTAACACACCATGGGCGAGGCGATGGCTACGTATGGCACGAATCGGTCGGTAGGTATTTTTTTAGTGAATAGTCCGAAGACGAATAATCCCAACAACGGACCGTAGGTGTACGAAGCCAACACGTATATGGTGTCTATAACGCTCTGACTGCCGATAGCTTCGAATGCGAGGATACACGCCACGAATGCTGTGCAGATAAGCAAGTGTACCTTGCGACGTGTAGCCGCAGCCTTTTGCTCTGTCTGTTTCTCAGTCCCTAAGATATCGATGCAGAAGCTGGTGGTGAGGGCTGCAAGTGCAGAATCGGCGCTTGAGAAAGCGGCGGCTATGATTCCTATGGTAAACAACACCAATACCGTCGGGCCCAGATAGCCTTCGGCAGCGAAGAGCGGCAGTATGTCGTCGCCTTTGGCTGGCAGTTCGATGCCCAACTGTGGAGCGGCAATAAGCAGCAGGATGCCCAACGATAAGAACAGTAAGTTGACGGGCACGAATGATATGCCGTAGCAGTACATGTTCTTTTGAGCCTCGTGCAGATTGCGGCACGAAAGGTTCTTCTGCATCATGTCCTGATCGAGTCCTGTCATTACGATGGTGATGAATATTCCGCTGAAGAACTGTTTGAAGAAGTTCTGTTTGCTCTGCCAATCATCAAAAACGAATATGCGGCTATGCTCGCTATTGCGTATTGTATCTATCGTTTGAGAAAGGTTCAAGTCGAGTATATTCATCACATTATATATAATAAGTGCCAAGGCAGCCAATAGGCAGAAGGTCTGCAAACTGTCGGTCCAAACGATGGTTCGTATTCCGCTGCGTCGAGTGTAAAGCCAAATCAGTATCACTGTGCCGATAGCGGTAGCGGCGAAAGGAACTCCGTAGGCGGCAAATACGTAATGCTGCAATATCAGGCACACCAGATACAATCGTGCGGCGGCTCCCAGCATCTTAGAGAGAAGGAAGAACGAAGCCCCGGTCTTATACGAGTGCCGTCCGAAGCGTTGCCCTAAATAAGAGTAGATAGACGTAAGATTCAGTCGGTAGTACAGCGGCAGCAGTACCAGGGCGATTACGATATATCCAAAGAAGAAGCCGATACAGGTCTGCATATACGTCATGTCTATATATCGCACCATGCCGGGCACGGATACGAACGTTACCCCCGAAAGCGATGCCCCAATCATGCCGAACGATACGATATACCACGGTGATTGGCGGTTTCCTCTGAAGAAAGCGTCGTTGTCTGTATGCTTTCCGCTGGTTAGTTTCGATATAGTCAGCAGTACGCCGAAATATACTAAAATAGTGATGAGTATGAATAATCCATTCATGGTCTTTGTGTAAATGATGTTTTTATTAAAGTCCGCAAAAATATAAATTCTTAAAATGATATGTGGTATGAAACAGAAAAAATCACTCTATCGGATAATCGGTGTATTTAGGCTTGTTGTTGACTTTTGTCCGTCTGTTAGGCTTGGTTTCTAAAGATGGGTAAGGTGTTGTTCAGCATATTTTGGTATGGTATATTGAAAAAAAGTGTCTTTTTGTTATTGTTTATAGTCGATTTCATTGAAACTCTTGGTCGTTTCCTTTTGTGAAACAATTGATTTTGCATTATATTTGCCAATAAAATAATATTAATCATTAAATCAAAACTATTAATTATGTTTAGCAAACATCCTAAAGGACTGATCGCGGCAGCCATTTCTAACATGGGTGAACGATTTGGTTACTACATCATGAACGCTGTGCTGGTTTTGTTTTTGTGCTCTAAATTTGGTTTGAGCGACGAATCCAGTGCTATTATCTATTCTCTTTTTTACTGTGGAATTTATGTGTTGAGTTTGATTGGCGGTATCATTGCCGATAAGACTCAGAATTACAAAGGCACTATCATGGCGGGATTGATAGTGATGTCTTTAGGATATATCATACTTTCCGTTCCGGTATTGTCTACCGAGAATAATATCGGTTGGTTGTTGCCGCTTACTTGCGTGGCGTTGTTCCTTATCGCATTCGGTAACGGTTTGTTCAAGGGTAACTTGCAGGCTATCGTTGGTCAGATGTATGACAACCTTGAAGAAGATGCAGTAAAAGACGGACCCGAAGCTGTGAAGTTGGCTAAGAGCCGTCGTGACTCTGGTTTCCAGATTTTCTACGTATTTATCAACGTTGGTGGTTTGATTGCTCCGTTCGTGGCTCCGTTGCTTCGCGAATGGTGGTTGAAGGCTCACCAGTTGGCTTACAATGCCGATCTTCCTGCATTGTGCCACCAGTATATTAAAGAAGGTGCGTCTATGGCTTCAGAAAACATGACTAACCTTACAGAGCTGGTAACTAAGGTAGGCGGAACAGTAAGCGATGACTTGACTCCGTTCTGTACTCAGTACCTCGACGTATTTAACACCGGTATTCACTACTCATTCATCGCTTCTGTAGTAGCTATGGGTATTTCTTTGATGATCTTCATGATTAACAAGAAGATATTCCCAACTCCGGGAAAGAAAGAAAAAGTAGAATCGGTTTCTTATACAGCAGAAGAAAAAGCTGCTATGGCTAAGGAAATAAAACAGCGTCTGTATGCATTGTTCGCAGTATTGGGCGTGGTTATTTTCTTCTGGTTTTCATTCCATCAGAACGGACAGTCTCTTTCTTACTTCGCACGCGACTTCGTTGTAACAGATAGCATCGCTCCTGAAATCTGGCAGGCTGTTAACCCGTTCTTCGTAATCGTTCTTACTCCTATTATCATGTGGTTCTTCGGACGTCTTATTCGTCGTGGAAAAGAAATCTCTACTCCTAAGAAGATCGCTATCGGTATGGGTATCGCCGGAATGGCATTCTTGTTCCTTACTATCTATTCTTGGATTATGGGTTATCCTTCAGGAACAGAATTCAAGGCTATGGCCGATTCTGCAAAAGAAGGCTTGAAGGCTGGTCCTTGGGTATTGATTGTAATCTACTTCTTCTTAACAGTAGCCGAATTGTTCATCTCTCCGCTGGGTCTTTCTTTCGTTTCTAAAGTTGCTCCGAAACACATCCAGGGCTTGTGCCAAGGTTTGTGGCTTGGTGCTACAGCTATCGGTAACTTGTTCTTGTGGGTAGGTCCGTTAATGTACAACAAGATTCCTATCTGGCAGTGCTGGGGCGTATTCGTAGTAGTATGTCTTATCTCTATGTTTACCATGCTGTTTATGCTGAAATGGTTGGAACGCGTAGCTAAATAATATATTATACATTATTATATATAGCAGTTAAAAAACTTGTCCGTGAATGCTGTATCAAAGCACTCACGGACAAGTTTTTTTATGACGGTACCTCGTCTTCTTTCGTTATTCAATGATTTTTCCGTACTTTTGTGCATCTATAAGCAAAAACAATGGAAATAGCTGAACTTCAACATAATTATTTCAGTCATCCCGCGTCAAAAGGACTTATTGCTCTTATGGACGACGCTTCCGTTAAGACTATATTCCTTGAGGGAACTCACGCATCATGCGCTTCGCTTTTCGCTTCAGCGATAATAAAGAATCATCCGAGTGTTAATTTGTTTATACTTAACGACCAAGAAGAGGCGGGGTATTTCTATCACGACATGGTACAGGCTAATGGCGATGAAGATATTTTGTTTCTGCCGTCATCGTACCGCCGTGCCATTAAGTACGGACAGAAAGATAGTGCCAACGAGATATTGCGCACCGAGGTGCTGAGCCGTTTAGAGCGAAAGGTGTCGGTTACGGTAGTTTCATATCCGGAGGCGTTGGCAGAAAAGGTAGTATCGCCCAAAACACTGTCCGATAAAACGCTGTGCCTTAAAGTTGGGCAACAGATAGAAACCGATAAGATAGCCGAAGAACTGGTGGGCTACGGTTTTGAACATGTAGACTATGTGTACGAGCCGGGACAATTCGCTACCCGTGGAAGCATTGTCGATGTGTATTCGTATGCTTCTGAATATCCTTATCGAATAGATTTCTTTGGCGATGAGATAGACAGCATCCGTACTTTCGAAGTCGATTCACAATTATCTAAAGAGAAGAAAGAGTCGGTAAGCATAGTGCCCGAAATGGCGCAAACCGACGGTTGCGATATATGTTTCTTGGAGTTTTTGCCTAAAGACGCCATCTTGTGGGTGAAAGATTTGCTTTGGGTACGCGAGCGTATACAGAGCATTCATGATGAAGAGTTCTCTTCTCAAGCTTTGCAGGCATACGAAGGCGAGGCTACCGACTTGGATAGTTTGAAGAAGATGCTGGTTGACGGAGCCGATTTTGCTGCCCAAGCTCTGGAGTTCCGACGGATAGAATTCGGCAACAAGCCGGTAGGCACTCCGCAGGCTACTCTGAAGTTCGAGACTTCCATGCAACCCATCTTTCATAAGAACTTTGATTTGGTATCGAGCGCACTGACCGATTTCTTGCAGCGTGGATATAAAATCTTTATCTGCTCGGATAGCGTGAAGCAGACAGACCGCTTGAGGGATATATTCAAGGAGAGGGGAGACAAGATAGATTTCACCCCGGTAGACCGTACTTTGCACGAGGGTTTCGTAGATCATACATTGAAGTACTGCGTTTTTACCGATCATCAGATATTCGACCGTTTTCATAAATACAATTTGCGTAGCGACAAAGCACGCAGTGGAAAGGTGGCTCTTTCGCTCAAAGAGTTGAATCAGTTTGAACCGGGCGATTACGTGGTGCATATCGACCACGGAATAGGTAAGTTTGCAGGCTTGGTTCGTATCCCCAACGGAAATACCACTCAAGAGGTTATCAAGCTGATTTATCAGAATGACGATGTGGTGTTCGTGTCTATTCACTCGCTTCATAAAATCTCTAAATATAAAGGTAAGGAAGGCGAAGAACCGCGCATAAGCAAGTTGGGCACGGGTGCTTGGGAGAAGATGAAAGAACGTACCAAGTCGAAGATTAAAGACATAGCGCGCGATTTGATTAAGTTATATTCTCAGCGAAAGCAGGAGAAAGGATACCAATACAGTGCCGACAGTTTCTTGCAGCATGAGTTGGAAGCCAGCTTTATATACGAAGATACCCCCGACCAGCTGAAGGCTACTCAGGATGTAAAGGCGGATATGGAGAGCAATCGTCCGATGGACCGCCTGGTGTGTGGTGACGTAGGATTCGGTAAGACAGAAGTTGCCGTGCGTGCGGCTTTCAAGGCTGTAGCCGACAATAAACAGGTGGCGGTGTTAGTACCTACCACGGTCTTGGCGTTTCAGCACTACCAGACATTCAAGAAGCGACTAGAAGGTATGCCGTGCAAGGTAGATTATCTTACACGTGCCCGTACCGCAAAGGAGACCAGCCGCATATTGAAGGAATTGGCTAATGGCGACATTAATATAATAATAGGTACTCATAAGGTGATAGGCAAGAGCGTGAAGTTTAAAGACTTGGGCTTGCTCATTATCGATGAGGAACAGAAGTTCGGTGTTAGTGTGAAAGAAAAACTCCGTCAGCTTAAGGTGAACGTGGATACGCTTACCATGACCGCTACGCCTATACCTCGTACATTGCAGTTCTCGCTGATTGGTGCGCGCGACCTTTCTGTCATTCAGACTCCGCCGCCCAACCGCTATCCTATACAGACCGAGGTGCATACTTTTAATGAGGAGGTTATCACCGATGCCATCAATTTCGAGATGAGCCGTAACGGACAGGTGTTCTTCGTGAACAACCGGATTCAGAATCTGGCGGAGCTGAAAGCGATGATTCTGCGTAATATCCCCGACTGTCGTGTATGTATAGGGCACGGCCAGATGCAACCCGATGAGTTGGAAAAGATAATCATCGACTTTGCAAATTACGATTACGATGTGCTGCTTGCCACTACTATCATAGAGAGCGGTATAGATATACCTAACGCCAATACCATCATAATCAATCAGGCGCAGAACTTCGGACTTAGCGACTTGCATCAGATGCGTGGTAGAGTGGGCAGAAGTAATAAAAAGGCGTTCTGCTACTTGCTTGCTCCACCGTTGGCATCGCTTACTCCCGAGGCTAAACGCCGTTTGCAGGCCATAGAGAACTTCAGCGATTTGGGTAGCGGCATTCATATTGCCATGCAAGACCTTGATATCCGAGGTGCCGGAAACATGTTGGGCGCCGAGCAAAGCGGATTCATAGCCGACTTGGGTTACGAAACCTATCAGAAGATTCTTAACGAGGCTATAACCGAGTTGAAGAACGACGAGTTTGCCGAGCTTTATGCCGACGAGAACAAATCGGGCGACAGCCGCATCAGTGGAGAAGAGTTTGTTGACGAATGTAATGTAGAAAGCGACCTTGAGCTGTTGTTCCCCAACGAATACATTCCAAGCAGCAGCGAACGTATGCTGGTATACCGCGAACTTGATAAGCTGGAACTCGATAAAGACGTGGATGCCTTTAAGCAACGACTGGTAGACCGCTTCGGTAAGATTCCGCCCGAAGGAGAAGAGCTTATCTGCATCGTGCCCTTGCGCAGGTTGGGCAAGCGCCTTGGTGTAGAAAAGATAACCCTTAAAGCCGGCAGAATGATATTGTATTTTGTCAGCAACCAAGAAAGTCCATACTATCAGAGCGAAGCATTCGGAAAAATTATCGACTATATGTCGCACAACCCACGTAATTGCAACTTGCGCGAGCAGAATGGACGTCGTAGCATGGTTATTACGAAAGTGGAAAATGTAGAGACAGCTGTTAAGATACTACAGGAAATAGTATCGATAAGCTAATACTTGATATCTGAAAACATTGCGATGCTTTAATCGGTTCATTGCGATGCTTCAATCGGCTCATCGCAATGACTTGATTGAAGCATCGCAATGTTTTTTTGTAATCTCCACATGACTTTTAGGATTGATTTAAGTCAATTTACTGAATTTACATACCTAAAAGTGGGCATAAATATGTTGTACAACCTAAAAAAGGCCCGAAGAGCGTGGCTTTTCCCCTTTTTTATGTATTTTTGCACAGATTTGTAATAAGTGTGCGTAATGCGTATACGCACAGAGCTACTAAACTAAAACAAATGAAGCATGATACACAAAGTATTAATCGCTAACCGTGGTGAAATCGCTGTACGTGTAATGCGTTCTTGTCGTGAGATGGGTATTCGCACCGTAGCGGTATTTTCAGAAGCCGATAGAACGGCTCGTCACGTATTTTATGCAGATGAGGCTTGCCTTATTGGTCCGGCCGCTTCTCGTGAGAGTTATCTGAATATAGATAAAATAATCATGGCGGCTAAACGTCATGGAGTGGATGCAATTCATCCGGGATATGGTTTCCTTTCTGAAAACTCAGAATTTGCTCGTCGTTGCCGCGAAGAGGGAATTATATTTATCGGTCCCGATCCTGAAACAATGGATGCTATGGGCGATAAGATTTCAGCTCGTAAGCACATGATTGCAGCCGGAGTGCCGGTTGTGCTGGGTACAGAACAACCATTGCAGAGTGTAGAAGAAGCTAAAGAAATTTGTAACCGCATTGGCTACCCAGTTATGCTTAAGGCTTCTATGGGTGGCGGTGGTAAGGGTATGCGTCTTATCCATAGCGAAAGCGAGGTAGAAGAGGCTTATAATACTGCCCGCTCAGAGTCGATGTCTTCTTTCGGCGATGATACTGTTTATTTGGAGAAATTCGTAGAAGAACCTCATCATATCGAATTCCAGATTCTTGGCGATAACTTTGGTAATGCTGTGCATCTGTTTGAGCGCGAATGCTCTATTCAGCGCCGTAACCAGAAGGTGGTAGAAGAGACTCCGTCGCCATTCGTTACTCCAGAACTTCGTCAGAAGATGGGTGAGGCTGCGGTAGCTGCGGCTAAGGCGGTTCATTATAAAGGCGCCGGAACCATCGAGTTCCTCGTCGACAAGCATCGTAATTTCTATTTCCTCGAAATGAATACTCGTTTGCAGGTAGAGCATCCTATTACTGAAGAAGTTGTGGGTGTAGACTTGGTTAAGGAGCAGTTGCGTGTGGCCAACAATGAACCTTTGCACTTCAAGCAAGAAGACTTGCATCAGCGCGGTCACGCCATAGAGTGCCGTATCTGTGCCGAGGATACTGAGAACAACTTCATGCCGTCGCCGGGAGTTATCCGTCAGTTGATAGAACCGAACGGAATAGGTGTTCGTATTGATAGCTATGTATACGAAAGCTACGAAATTCCTATCTATTACGACCCTATGATTGGTAAGCTCATCGTTTGGGCCACTACCCGCGAGTTCGCCATAGAGCGTATGCGCCGTGTGCTTTATGAGTACAAGATTACCGGTTTGAAGACAAACATCAGCTATCTGCGTCATATCATGAACGTGCCCGATTTTGTAGAAGGACACTATGACACCTTATTTATACCTAAGCACCAGCAGATGCTTAACGAGTGGGCGCAGAAGAAAGAAGAGGATACCGAAAATATAGCCTTGATAGCGGCATATATCGATTATCTGATGAACTTGGAAGAGAACAAAACCGCTACTGGCGACAACCGTCCTATCAGCCGTTGGCGTGAGTTCGGATTGAAGAAAGGCGTATTGCGCATCTAATATATTAAAGAGAAATAATTATGGAAATACATATTGGTGAAAGAGTTGCCGACGTGACGTTGGTCAGCAAAGACGGCAATAAGGTTCAGCTCCTGGTAGACGGAGTGCCATACGATGTAGATGTTGTAATGGCCGAAAACGGTAGCTGTTCTATTTTGCACGATGGAAAGTCATACAATGCCGAACTTATCCGTAAAGAAGGTGGGAAAAGTTATACGGTAAACGCGCATTATCAGTCGTACGACATCGATATCATCGATTCTCAGGCTAAGTTCCTGCGTATGCGCAAGGGAGCCGATGAGAAACAGCAAGATAAGATTATCTCGCCTATGCCGGGTAAGGTGGTTAAGATTCCGGTAAACGTAGGCGACCGTCTTGAGGCAGGCGATATCGTAGTGGTGATTGAAGCCATGAAGATGCAGAGTAACTATAAGGTTAACAGCCCGTGTGTAGTTAAGGAAATCTTGGTAAACGAGGGCGACTCTGTAAACAGTAATCAGGTAATAATGACACTCGACATAATAAAAGAGGAAAATTAATTATGACAACAGCAGAACAATATAAGAAATTTGAGGAGCTTGATAAATTGGCTTCTCAGGGCGGTGGGGTAGACCGTGTGGAAAGACAACACGCTAACGGACACATGACTGCACGCGAGCGCATCGACATGTTGCTCGATAAGGGTACTTTCAATGAGCTTGATAAGTTGGTTATCCATCACTGTACCGATTTTGGTATGGACAAGAATCACATCCCTGGCGACGGTATCGTATGCGGATACGGTAAAGTAGACGGACGTTTGGTATACGTTTACGCTTACGATTTCACCGTTTACGGCGGAACATTGAGCGTTACCGGAGCACAGAAAATTGTAAAGGTACAGCAGTTGGCTCTTAAGAACGGAGCGCCTGTCATCGCTTTGAACGACTCGGGTGGTGCCCGCATTCAGGAAGGCGTAGGCAGCATCTCTGGTTATGCGTCTATCTTCTATCAGAACACTATCGCTTCGGGCGTTGTTCCGCAGATTTCTGCCATCCTTGGTCCTTGTGCCGGAGGCGCATGTTATTCGCCTGCTCTTACAGACTTCATCTTCATGGTGAAAGAAAAGAGCCACATGTTCATTACCGGACCAGATGTAGTAAAGGCGGTAACTCATGAAGAAGTCGACAAAGAAGAGCTTGGTGGCGCATATACCCACAGCAGCAAGAGCGGTGTAACTCATTTTCTTTGCGATACAGAAGAAGAAACCCTGATGAGCATCCGCGAGTTGCTTAGCTTCTTGCCTTCTAACAATATGGAAGACGCTCCTATGATTTCGTGCACAGATGATATCCGCCGTGCCGAAGAATCATTGATGACCGTTATTCCAGACGACCCGAATATGCCTTACGATATCAAGAATATCATAGAGCCGGTAGTCGATAACCATTACTTCTTCGAGGTTATGCCTCACTTCGCTAAAAACATTGTAGTAGGATTCGCTCGCCTTGGCGGTCGTTCTGTAGGTATCGTAGCAAATCAGCCGGCTTATCTGGCAGGTGTTCTCGATATCGATGCATCCGATAAGGCATCACGCTTCATCCGTTTCTGCGACTGCTTCAATATTCCTATCGTTACTTTCGAAGACGTGCCGGGATTCTTGCCGGGTTGCACTCAAGAGCACAACGGTATCATCCGTCACGGAGCTAAGATAGTATATGCTTATGCCGAAGCTACAGTGCCTAAGATTACAGTCATCACCCGTAAGGCATACGGAGGTGCTTATATTGTAATGAACAGTAAGCCTATCGGTGCCGATGTGAACTTCTCTTATCCTACAGCCGAAATCGCTGTGATGGGAGCGGACGGAGCGGTAAACATTCTGTATCGTAAAGCCACTCCCGGAGAGAAGGCTAAGGCTATCGAAGATTACAAGGAGAAATTCTCTAATCCGTATCGCGCTGCCGAGCAGGGATACATCGATGAGATTATTCTTCCTAAAGATACTCGCTACAAGCTGATTCAGGCGTTAGAGATGACTCAGAACAAGAGCCAGAGCAATCCGCCTAAGAAGCATGGCAACATGCCGCTGTAATATCATGGTATGATGAGCGCACCGTTTAAACAAGAAGTTTGACACTATCCGTGATGAACTCCTTGTTTAGACGGTATTTTTTTGTAGTTTTACAGACTGAAAATAAAAATTGGAGAGATTGAATTTTATGAAACGTTGGTTGCTGGCTATTATGTGTTGTGTAGTTTTCTTGTCCGTTGGGGCAAAAGGTAAGAAGCAGACACGTAAGGAGCCTCTTTTTGGTAAGGCATTAGCCTCTTATACGGTATCTTCTAAAGCTCTTAGCGGAGCAGTGTTCTATTTAGTAAGCGGACATGGCGGTCCCGATCCCGGATGCATAGGTAAATATCAGGGAAAGGAGTTGCACGAAGATGAATATGCGTACGATATTATCCTCAGACTGGGACGCGAACTGCTTACTCGTGGAGCTACGGTTCATTTCATCATTCAGGATAAGAAAGACGGCATACGCAATACTGCCATACTGAATAACAGCAAGCGCGAAACATGCATTGGCGACCCTATTCCGTTGAACCAGGTTGCACGACTTCAGCAGCGTTGCGATGCCATTAACCGTCTGCACCGCAAGTCGAAGAGTACTTATAAGCGTGCCATATTCATCCATGTTGATAGTCGTAGCAAAGGCAAGCAGACCGACGTGTTCTTCTATCACTCTCCGGGCAGTAAGTACGGAAAACGCTTGGCAGAAGGATTGCACAGCACATTCTCGGCTAAGTACGACCGTCATCAGCCCAACCGCGGATTCAGCGGAACGGTTAGCGAGCGCAATCTTTATGTGTTGAGAAACACTACTCCGTATGCGGTGTTCCTCGAACTGGGAAATATACAGAATCCGCAAGACCAGAAGCGATTGGTCATCCCCGATAATCGTCAGGCGTTGGCCAACTGGATTACCGAGGCGATAGTAAAAGACTTTAAAAAATCGAAATAGGACAATCAATTAATACTAAACCCCTAATCAATTATGAAAACATTTCTTTTTACAGCAGGACTATTGGCGTCGTTGACTGCCAGTGCGTCTTCTACTGACACTCTTTACGTTAAGCAGCAGCAGTTGCCTATCTTGATAGAGCGTACAGACAATGTCTTGTTTTTGATGCGCATGAATGGCGGAAACACCCAACACCTGGATGAGGTAATTCTGAGCTTTGGCAAAGATGTTTCGCTGTCCGATATAAAGGCGGTGAAATTATATTACGGCGGAACAGAGGCTCGTCAAGTTAATGCCGCTCAGCGTTTTGCTCCGGTAGAATACATTTCTCGTGCTCCGGGACAGACCTTGGCTGCTCATCCATCGTATTCTATAAAGAAAGATGAAGCTCGTCCTAACAAGAACACAGTAGTGCTGAAAGGACAGCAAAAGCTTTATCCTGGAGTAAACTATTTCTGGGTGAGCGTAGAGATGAATCCTAACACATCGCTTACATCTACTCTTTCGGCTACCGTAGAAGGTGCTAAGGCCGACGGACAGATGCTTCCCGTAAAGACAGTTTCGGCTCCTATGAAACGCTATATGGGTATCGGTGTTCGTCATGCAGGCGATGATGGATCTAACGCCTTCCGTATTCCGGGATTGGTTACTACCAACAAGGGTACTCTGCTGGGCGTATACGATGTTCGCTATAACAACAGCAACGACTTGCAAGAGCATGTAGATATAGGTTTGAGCCGCAGTACCGATGGCGGTAAGACTTGGGAAAAGATGCGTCTTCCTCTGTCGTTTGGCGAAACCGGTGATATGCCGAAAGCGCAAAACGGAGTTGGCGACCCGTCTATCCTTGTAGATACCAAGACAAATACCATTTGGGTAGTAGCTGCATGGACACACGGCATGGGTAATCAGCGTGCGTGGGTAAGTTCTCATCCGGGCATGGATATGTATCACACCGTACAGCTTGTTATGGCTAAGAGTACCGACGACGGTAAGACATGGTCGGCACCTATCAATATCACAGATCAGGTTAAGAACCCCGAATGGCACTTCTTGCTTCAGGGTCCCGGACGAGGCATTACCATGCAAGACGGAACTTTGGTATTCCCCATCCAGTACATCGGAAAAGACCGCATCCCTAACGCCGGCATCATGTACAGCAAAGACCGTGGCGAAACATGGCATATCCATAACCACGCTCGCACCAACACCACAGAATCGCAGGTAGTAGAAGTAGAACCGGGCGTACTGATGCTTAACATGCGCGATAACCGTGGAGGCAGCAGAGCCGTTTACACCACTACCGATTTAGGTCGCACATGGAAAGAACACGTATCTTCGCGCACCGCACTTCAAGAACCGGTCTGCATGGCCAGCTTGATTAGCGTAAAGGCGAAAGACAACGTTACCGGCAAGGACCTGCTGATATTCTCTAACCCCAACAGTACCAGTCGCCGTAACCACATAACCATCAAAATCAGTACCGACGGAGGCGAAACATGGTTGCCCGAACATCAGCTTATGATTGACGAAGGCGATTCATGGGGTTACTCATGTCTTACTATGGTAGATAAAGAAACCGTAGGTATACTGTACGAAAGCAGTATGGCGCACATGCTGTTCCAGAAAGTAAAACTAAGCGAGATAATGTCTGGCAAGTAATTCAGGGCACTATCTCTTGATAATAAACTTTTTAAATACATTTTATTATGATCAGATTAAATTGTTTTATTCAGGTAGAAGAGAGCAAACGCGAACAAGTGCTTGCTTTGGCAAAAGAATTGGTAGCGGCATCATTGAAAGATGAAGGATGCATCGCTTATGATATCTTTGAAAGCTCAACACGCAGAGACGTGATGATGATTTGCGAAACTTGGAAAGACGCAGCATCGCTCGACGCTCATTCTAAGTCGGCTCATTTCACTACCTTGGTTCCTCAGATTCAAAACTTGGGAAGCCTTAAGCTTGAGCAGTTTGAGTTCTAAGCCACTGTACGGTAATGGAGAAAGGACTTACTTATACTTCTGTAGCGGAAGTCACCGCAGCTAATACAGCCATTGCCTTAGGTTCTGGCGATATGGAGGTATTTGCCACTCCGGCTTTGGTAGCACTGATGGAGAACGCTGCCATGAACGCCGTGAAGTCGGCCTTGCCCGAAGGTTCTACTACCGTAGGCGCAATGATACAGACATCTCACATCAAGCCATCTGCCGTAGGCGAAACCGTAAAGGCTACAGCAGTATTGCAGGAGGTAGACGGCCGTAAGCTAACCTTCAGCGTGTCGGCAGTCGACTCACAAGGAGCGGTAGGCGAAGGTACTCACATAAGATATGTGGTAGACCGTGAGCGTTTTCTTGCTAAGCTGAAAAAGTAAGAAAGCAGAATAATAACCATAAAGGCGCATTGTTAGGGTATAGTAACCTTGACAATGCGCCTTTCGTTGTTTACATAGAAATATTATCACTGATTTGGTAGAAGACGCTTTTTTTGAGATGAAGACAACATAAATTCTCTAATTTATTTAACTTTGTATGAAATCCAGTTTATTCATCAAAAAATACATCCGTTATGAAATATCCGGTTGGCATACAGACATTCGAACAAATTATAGAACGTGATTTTGTTTATGTAGACAAAACAGACTTGGTTTATTCCTTGGCTACGGAAGGTAAGATTTATTTTATGAGTCGTCCCCGTCGTTTCGGAAAGAGTTTGCTGCTATCTACGCTTCGTGCTTATTTCGAAGGAAAGAAAGAACTGTTCGCTGGTTTGAAGATCGATGCGTTAGAGCACGATTGGCATGTACACCGTGTGTTTCATATAGATTTTAACGGCACTAATTTTACACAGCCTGGTGCCTTGCATATGAGAATCGAGGGCTATCTGCATGATTGGGAAAAGGAATATGGCATAACTCCAGATGTTGATTTTAGTTTGGGCTCTCGCTTCAACCGCATACTTCAAGCTGCTGCCGAGCAAACTGGAAGAGGTGCTGTAGTTTTGGTGGATGAGTACGACAAGCCTTTGCTCGATGTATTAGAAGGCGATTCGGAACTTCTTGAACAGAACCGAGAGATTCTGAAAGCGTTTTATTCCGTATTCAAGCTTGCCGATGCTTCCCTCCGTTTCGTTTTTCTTACAGGTGTTACCAAATTCTCGCAGGTCAGCGTGTTCAGTGGTTTTAACCAACCGAAGGACATCAGTATGTTTGAAAAATACGAAGCTCTTTGCGGTATTACTGAAGAAGAGCTGCATACACAGTTTGCCGAATCCATCAAAGAGATGGCGGCAGTAAACGGTTGTAGCGAAGAGGAAATCCGTCAGCGATTAAAACGGCATTACGACGGTTATCACTTCAGTGAAAACCTTACGGATATTTATAATCCGTTCAGCGTATTGAATGCGCTAGATAGCCGACGAATCCGCGACTTCTGGTTTACCAGCGGTACACCATCTTACTTGATTCGCTTAATGAATCATTTTCATGAGGGAATTGACGAGCTTACCAATAAGTATTACCTCCCAGATGAATTCATTAACTATAAAGCAGACATAGAATATCCGTTGCCTATGATTTACCAGAGCGGCTACCTCACCATAAAAGATTTTGATAGAGATTCAAATCTCTTCTTGCTTGATTTCCCCAACAATGAGGTAAAGAGCGGTTTCTTGGCTATGGTGGCTACCAACTACTTGCAATGCAAAATGCCATTAGAGTCTTGGATGGTGAAAGCGGTATTTGCGTTAAAGCGTGGTCAACTGGAAGAATTCCGCAAGATGCTCACTTCTTTTTTGGCAAGCATCCCATATACCATGCGCCGCAAAGAAAACGAGCCTGAAAGGGAACGTTATTTCCATTATACATTCTATCTGCTGCTTCGCTTGATGAGTGTGTACGCTGTTCTTACTGAAAAAGAGCAGAGCGAAGGTAGGGTAGACTGCATTGTAGAAACTCCTCAGTACGTGTATATCTTCGAGTTCAAGTTGGATGGTACTGCCGCCGAGGCTTTACAGCAGATAAACGATAAAGGTTATGCCCGTCCGTACGAAGCGTCAGAGCGCAAAGTGTATAAGGTGGGAGTAAACTTCTCTTCCAAGACCGGAACTATAGATGAATGGGAAGTAGGATGATTTTATAAACAATAAACCATAAAGGCGCATTGTTAGGGTGGAGCAACCTTGACAATGCGCCTTTCGTTTTTTATGTATCCTCGAAAAAGTGTAGTGAATGCGGGCTTTTATCCTCGAAAAAGTGTATTCTTAGAAGAAATTTCCCATTTTAAAGTGACCACCACTGTAGTCGTTGAAAAACCATTGCGATGATTCAAACCAACCATTGCGATGGTTAAGACGAAACAATGCGATGGTTTAATCGGATTATCGCATTGTTTTTTCAGTGCTTTTAAGCAGTTATTTTATGTATGTGATATTTACTTTGTTTATCGAGAGAAGTTATATATCTAATAAGAAAGCCAGATTAGAATATTACGAATTTCGAATCGTCAAAATTGAAGATACTTACATAGCGGTCGAAGAACTTCAAACCGATATTTCCTTCCGAAGTGAATTTAGGTAACATGGCGGTTATCACCACAATCTGATCTCTAAAAGTTATGCCACATAGCTTTGCTTGCTGAGTAGCTATTGCTTCGGCCACAACGTCCCCTTTCCTGTTGTAACCCTTTTGCAGCTTAAGTCCCGCATTCTCTTTCACGAAATCTTTCACCGCTTGGCTCTGTTTCATCAATGCGATAAACGATCCGTTCCCTAAGTCTAAGACGAAATTTCCGCCGAGCGAAAACTTTCTACCATCCTGCTTGAATGTCAATTCAGCCTTGATAGCCGGCATTTTTAAGTACGTGTCATAATTTATGTCGAACGATTTACCCGACTGACACTCCGTAAGATACTCATCCTTACCAATTAGTTGCAGCGTATAATTCTTCATGTCCAGCTTTACTATGCGAGAATTATCGGTGGCGTTATGCAAGTTTTGTACAGGAACAGCCATGTCGTAATACGAAGATAAATCAGCTAAGATTAATATCTTGCCTTCGTACCGAGTCTTTTCGTTCAGCATGATTTTACCCTTTGCCCTATGCGTAATACGATGCCGTTTTCCGCCCAAATTCATTTTCTGTTCACTTTGGTGGGGAACAAGATTCAAGTGCAACTCCTCTTGATGATTGAATGCAAAAGCAGAGTCGATAAGCATAACGTGTATGCCCGATTCCACAAGTATTCTACTTTCTACTGATTGATTTATTTGTGCGTTGAAAACGTAGTGCCCATCTACTTTTTTCAATTTAAATACGTCAGCATTATTCTGTTGTGCAAACGCAAGGTTGCATTCTGCTATGATAAAAACGATAAGGCTCAATAATGTTCTCATATTACTCATGATAGAAGATTTATGTGTTAGTTTGGTTGCTAATTTTGTGGGATAACTTTAGCTTTATTCCATTTTTGTTTTCATAAATGTTGCAGTAAACTCCTTACACTTTCGCATGTCCTGCCTTGAAGATGCAATAGAATAAGGACTATACTTTTCAAACATGTCAAAACCACGTCCAAGCGTTATTGTCCATCCTGTATCAGTTTTTATACATCTATCATGGAAGTCTCTGAACTTGTAAGTAAATTCAATTCCATATGAGGCAAGGTCGTCCTTTATGTCATCAAGCTTATCTATCAAGTCGGGTATCTTATCTTCCTCTTCATTAGTGATGAGGTTCAGCTTCAAATCATCAACAGGGCGTGTATTGATAAGCATCAGAGCAAACTCCATGAAGTTCTTGATTTGCCATGAAGCACGTATATATGGATCTTCAACAGTTATTTCTTGTGCTTCTCTCATATATGGTGCAAATAACTTCTCATAACTAACGCCGGTTTGTCCTATTCTGAACGACATACTCTTTTCTTGTAGAACAGGTATGCGTTGGCGTTTGGTAGGATGATTAATCGCCCCTCCATCTGCGCTGGTACCTTCGTTATAAGTCTCGTCATTCTCAGAGACAGTTTCGGTTCCTTCTGAATTATCCGCAGTCGTAGTATGTTCTATTATCTGATTGCTTACATTCTCTAAAGTCTCTATGCTCACCTCTAAACCAGTTTTCAAATTGATATACTTGAACTTTGCTGGTTCTGCCCTGAATGTTTCGTCAATCACATAAAGCTGATCCTTCACACGTTTACGACTTTCGGCTGCAAAATCAACCAACTCATAAGCTTCCGGGTCTGTCATTCTGCCATCAGGATAGATTAGTTTCATCATGCCAGAGAATGTTTTGCGTATGGCAAGGTGATCACGTTCAGACAGAGAACCGTCAAACTTTGCGTATTCGTTAAGTATCGCGGTGCGGTCGTCATTTCGCATTTCGTGAAGCACGGCTGCAATGTAGTCTGTGATAAGGCCATATCCCTTTGAGAAACTATTCTTTTTCAGCATCTTGATTTCCCAACCTGGATTGTAGAGATGAATTCGATCGAGGAATGCACCCTTGATAAATTGTGTGGGAATACTCTCAAACAGATGGCTGTTTTTCAGCATGTATGAAACCGTATGCTTGGTATTACCTACGAAAGACATAGATGCGCTTGCCTCATGCGTTCCCTTACCACGATTAAATGACTTATTGGCAAGATAGTTCTGCATCGTATCGATAAGCACAGCATCTACGTTGCGGCCTTTCTGCTGTTCAAACTCATCCCATGCCACTACGTCCCAATAACCTACCAATCCAAGAATCTCCTTGTTCCCTTGGATTTTCACAAAAAGTCGGGCAGAGGTAACATCACCACCACTTACAAGCACGCCATAAGGAGACAATTCCTGAAATACATGAGACTTACCTGTTCCTTTCGGACCCAATTCCATGAAATTGAAGTTATTCTCTACATGAGGAAGAAGACGAGCCAGAGTGATGAACTTCTCACGCCGGTTCATTGCCTCTGGGTTAAGCCCCACAGTATGCATCAGGAAATCAATCCATTCTTCTGTAGTGAAGTTCTTACGTTGGTCTATATATTCCTGCAGATCGATATTTGAAATCTGAATAGGCTTCAATGTCTGTATTTCCCATCTCACCTTGACACTCTCTCCGCTGATATAGCCAATGGTTACAATGCACCAAACGCCATTGCCACTTAGCAATTTGGGGTTCTTACGCACGTAGTCTGTACCGATAGGAACTCCTGTCAGTCCAAGGTTGGCGAATGTGGCATTGTATTCATCATTCTTTTCGTTGAGTACAACTGTCACCTTGTCGATGATGCGATGTTTACCGTTTTCACGTATAATGCCTTTTACCGATTCTGCTTCTGCACGGTGAACGTAGTTGTTCTGGATGACTTGCTTCACCTTCTCTAAACCTTCGTTGATGATTTCTTCATCATCGCTGGCGCAATACTGTCCTAAGAGGTATTCCAGAACGTAGGTTGGAACAGGCAGGCCTCCCTTTACCAGAAAAGCCAGATCCTTTCTTACCACCTTGCCAATGAAGGCATTCATAACTTTCTGTTGCAAATCCATATGCTTTGTTCCTTAAAAATCTTGTTCTATCATTGTATTGTTCTTCACTGTCTCGCGTACAAGTGGGTTAAGCTTGTCGTCTGTATCATATATTCTAAGCTGTAACATACTTGCATTTACCGATTTATTCAAATTAAGTGTCACTTCAAACACACGATTATTCAAGTTAGTTGCATCAGTGCTATTCAGTGTCACTTTCTTTTCTTGAGTTACAGGGTCGTCACCATTGTAAATGCAGCAAACCACCTTGCGTTCCGTCACGGTCATGCTTACCGCTTCCGACTGTATCATCTGGAACTTCAAGCGGCTGCTCACCATATTCAAGTTGTGGCTCATCAGAGCTACACCCACCTTTTCTGTCTTGTTAGTGCGACGTAGCTGGCTCTTTATAACTGGAATAATCATTTCCTGAAGCGAAGCACCACCATGAGCAAAGTTGTAGCCACCAGGGGCGGCAAGACGATTTGTTCCGATAGGTACTGCAACCTGCATAGGAGTGGCACTCTTGATAGAAGATACCTTGTCAAGTGGGAATTTTACAATATCTTCAAAAGTATTTTTGCTATCTGTGAGATAATATCTTGTCTTTTTCTCTATGGCAGAGTCTGTAACGCTATGCTTGTCCTTATCCTCAAACTTCATGTCATTATAGAGGAATCCATGATCTGCTGTGAGAAGTACATTCGTTACATTCCACGTTGCGTGCAGGCGTTTTATCAATACAGAGAGTTGCTTAATGGCTTTTCTGCAAGCACTGATAACCTCAAACGGACTTTGCGAATGTCCGGCATCATCAATCGTGTCATAGAAGATATATACCAACGGACGCTTGAAGAGTTCGCGCGTAGTTTGTTGGTCTCCATTCATCACGTCTTCATAGCGTGTGCATATTGCTCCTTCACGATATTTGCCCAAATGTGCAGTTCGCTGTTCTGTAGTTGTAAGCAGAGTTCCGTCTACCATCATATCTGTGCCGTTCAGTCCCAGCGAGTGATGTGGAAGGAGGGCAGGCTTACAATACTTGGTTTCCGTAGGGAGCATAGTCTGATAGGCTTCTATAGTAGCGATATGCTTCTCTTTTGCAAGTTCCTGCATTAGTTCCATAGCTACCTCATATCTTAGCGCATCGCATACTATGACAACCTGCTTAACGCTCGCATCGCTTTCATTCTTATAGAAATCTTCCTGTCGCTTCAGACCGGTTTCTGTAAACCGTGCTCCCTTTTCCTGAACGCAAGTCAGCCATTCAAGGTTAAGAATATTGGTTGTCTTGGCATACTCCAAATCCAACTGACGCTTGGCTTTGCTCAAAGTGTCGGCTATAGGATTCTCCTTAGTGATAAGCTCGTGATACGCTTCCAGTGTACGGCGATAGTAGAGATCTACAAGATAGAATTCTTCTGTATACTTATCTACATACTCTTTGGTACTATTGAGCTTGAGCGTTCCAAGACCTTTTACCTGAGTGTAGTATAAAGCCGACTGCTCTATGAATCGGATAGAAATCTGTATGTCACTATCCACAGGAAGCTTTAATGACAGTTCACGCATGCGGTCGTTCACCTGCTCGGGGTCTGCCATTAACTTTTCTTCTACTACCTCTTTCAGTATAGGCCAGCAGAGCGACTCCGTGAGATAGTAGTAGTTGGCATCAATGCCATAGATATTGATAATTTCCTCTTCCTTGATGTCAGCAGCCAATACAGCCATAGCTTGAGCGAACTTCTCCGACAGTTGACGGTCGTGTGTGCCCAATTCGTATATTTTGTTCACTTGGTCAAGAATCACAGAATTGCTGATTTTGTACTGCTTATAAGTGTCACCTGCTACTGCATTCAGAAGCTGCGTTATGCTATTGTACTTCAAGCTTTCTGCCACGCTTTTCATCTTGATGACTGCATTGAAGTTTGGTGTTAAGCCAAAGAGTTTGGTCAACTTTTCTGACAAAGCCTTCGAAGCATCTTGATTCTTGCAGAGCTTATACCAGAAATCGGTACGTTTCTTCTCTTCTGCTATACCATCCAGTATAATCATCTTTATAATGAGTTGTTCCCATTCCAGCAGTTTCTTCTCGCCAAGATAATTGGAAATGAAAGCACGGCAAACCATGTCTTCACTAAACGATGTACTGTCAACGTGTCCATTGAGGATATTGCTAACCTTCGATGACATTATTTCACCAATATTCTTCTTGACGAAGCTACTGAATTTCTCCGGAAGATTATACTGCTGCATGAAGCTTGCATAGTCTTCTTCCTTATATTCCATATTGGCTTTCAGCATATCGAGTAGAGGAAAACTGAGCTGTTGTTCTTCGGTGTGAGGATACACCTGTTCTGGGAAGAGCAAAACCACATGTTTGTCTTTCCAATCGTTCTCTATGGCGTACTTTGTATTGAACCACGCACCATCAAACACCTTATATATATACTCATCATTCCATTCCTTCATTTCATCCAGTTCGTTCTGGATGAAGTTTATCTTGTCGAAGATGAAGAGCACATGAAGTTGTGGATTGCGCTCAAAATAATTGTATATTCTATCTTGTACCATATTTTAGCATAATGCCCTTTGACTTTTAACTTTTCTTGTTTTCACCATTTCAACCTTTTCCATTTTGGAAACAGTTGTCTATTTTGTATTTCGCCATATCGTTGCTCATAACTCGCTTACTTTATTTTCTGTAATACATCACCGAACTTGGCGTAGTTAACCACCACGCCATCGTCGAGGTCGAAGCTGATGGCTTGCTCGGCTACTACCTGCAGGCGTTCATGATACTCACGGCACTCGTCGAGTTGCTTCTGTAGGGTTTGTAGATACTTGGTTTCCTTGGTAGAAAGCTCTGCACGGCGAGCTTCGAGCTTAGCTGCTTCAGCTTCCAAGTGCTCGATGTATGGCAGGAGATACTTTGAGCGCACTCGCTCTGCGGTGTAGGCATTCATGCGGTGCATGTAGGCGATGACTTGGAAAGCTCCTTTCTTCGATGCAAAGAGCCAGTAGATAGGACGGTTCTGATACATCTTCTTGTGATCTTTCCAGAAGTCTTTCACGAAGTATTGCTCCATGGTCTTGCCGAGGCATTGTTCCACATAGTTCAGGTTCTCCACATGCTCATCGTTGCCTAATGATACACGCATGAAGTCGGCAAAGCGTACGGAGGCATTGTCTGAGAAACCGCAGTCGTTAGGCATGAGCGGCATGATGCCGTCATCATCTATTTCCCACTGCTCACCATTGTATTCGTAAGGAGCAATTTCCTCATCGGTTGGGTTAGGGTGGGCTATGTGAAGCCCCGGTTTGTCGAGACGATAGCGTCCGAGCATACAGCCCACAGCATAACTGATAAGTTGCTTGATAATGACATCATTGTGCCATACTATATGTTGAGTGTTGTTTTCTGTCATAATTATATTCCTTTCTATAAGTCTTTTTCTCTTTTTGCCAACTTTTTGACTTCGTTGATTTCACTAATCAGCTGTTCTGTTGTAGGCAGATAGAGTTGATACTTGCTGGCAAGGATGGTTTTGTTGTTTTCTGGTAAAGCAAGTTTTACCGCAGTATCATTCTTGTCGGTACAGAGCAAAATACCGATGGTTGGATTCTCGTCGGCTGTCTTTTCGTATCGGTCGTAATAGTTGACATATAATTGCAACTGGCCGAGGTCTTGATGCGTTAGTTTATGGTTTTTCATCTCAATGACCACAAAAGAGCGTAGCAGACGATTATAGAAAACCAAATCGGCAAAATACTCATCATCCTCTATCAACAGACGTTTTTGTCTGGCTACAAAAGAAAAGCCCTTGCCCATTTCGAGCAAGAAGTCGGCTATATGAGAGATGATGGCACTTTCTAAGTCTTTCTCGTAGTAAGAAGCCTTTCGCTCTAAACCAAGGAATTCTAAGACCATAGGGTCTTTTATAATTTCTTGTGGAGACTCTGGAATACGTTCTTTGCGTGCCACAGCAAGTACTGACTCCTTGTCGTTGCTCATCAGAAGACGCTCATACAACATAGAATTGATTTGGCGTTCAAGCTGACGGCCAGACCATCCTTCGTTTACTGCTTCTAGCTCGTAATATTCTCGCTTGTCAGGGTCTGTAATCTGAATAAGCATTCTGTATTGTGACCAGTTCAATTGGGAACGCAGTGCGTTCCCAATTGGATATGTATTGTAAAATTGTCTACAAAACTTCAGTTGACGCTCGCTAAATCCGCTACCATATTCCGGCTCAATTTCTTTGGCAAGGTTCTTTATAAGGTAGGTGCCATATTCAGCACGTTCCTTTCCTTGTTGTTCCTTTTCGACAATACGTTGCCCTATTGCCCAGTACATTTGTACTCGGCAAAAATCAACACTGCGCACTGCCTTCATGCGAGCATTGTTGATGATGGATTTTATTTCGTTGACAAAACCTTGAAGTGTGATGTCTTGATTATTTTTATCTGTCATGTTCATATTCTTTTTGAGCTCACAATTTGTGACACCTTTTTCTCGCTCACTCAATCAAGCTTGGCTCTGCTTTCACTCAATCGAGATTTCTCCCTGCTGAAGAATGGTGATTTCATTCAGTGGAACATCGGGAGTCAATTCATCTTGCAGGCCATAGATGTCGATGAACTGGCGGTTTAGCTCTTCTTCGTTTTTATGCAGCTGCATGAACTTGCGCTCCCACTTCAGTTTGTATTGCTCCATGCGCCATTTCAGACTGCCGAACTGTGGGGCTTCAGGCTCAATGCAAATACGCTCGCCCGTCTCCTAGAAATGTTTCTCTATCTTGTAATTGATGTTCTCCATATAGGTTTCTTCATCGATGGATAAGAGTTCGTTGCGCTGGAAATCCCATGAGGTTTCGTGGGCGTCCCAGTCTTCTTGTGAAATAGAAACATTTGTTTCTACTTTGTCAGAAAAGTTCCTCTTTTTTTGATTATCATCTAATCTTAAATATGGAGTTTTAGCAATATCACCACATTGCATATTTACTGTAGGATTCATTAATCGTACTAATTTAAATGCAAATTTCGTGTTGAGGCTACCTAATATGAATAGTTGATCATTCGTATTATTAGCAAATAAACTCATTCCTGCTACATCATAGATAAAACCTGATGGATAGAATCTAAAGGATGGTGCATTTGATGCAATTAATCCCCAGGAAACAGAAGGCTTAAAATAGTATGTTGGATTTCTTATAACTGCTCCTTTATATTCTTTAATTTCCTTTCCATCTTCTTCCCAATTAACAACGAACTCCTGATTGCCATACCAACGACGAAATGCTCCACCTTTATTGTATGGGAACCATTTTTTTTGTGAGCGAGCCGCTAACGCGGCATTTTCATAGCCGAATCCAATTCGGCTGTAGCTTGGCTCAAACCAAAGGCGGAGAAATCTCGCGTTGTCTGCTGTTGCTAGTCCCTGTGTGGGACTGCAAACAGCAGACAACGCGAGATTTGATGTAAATATCTCTTGAATTTTGGGTGAAACCCAATAGCCGATAGGCGCACCCGGGATTTTCTCAAAGTTCTTTTGCTCCACATTAGGATAATAAATATGGTTGCCATCTTCATTCCCATACTTATGTGAAAGGAACATATGCTCTTTGTCTGCACAGTTCTTACCCTCAACAAGGCGATAGTACACGCCACCATGTGGGTTAGGCTCATGCTTACTGAGTACAAAAGCAGTGTTCTGTACCACCTCGCCCGACAATTCATCGAATGTGCGAGGACCAAAATGCAGCATATTGTCGATGTTATAGTCCTTCAAGAACTGCGTGCGCAATTTCTCAAACGAAGATAGGAACATCCAACTCTGCATATTGATTTGCGCCATCTTGCCATTTACGATAAGACGCTCCATACCCATTGGCATGAATACAGAGAAGAGGTCGGCTTTTGCATCCTTATACTCGTCCTTCACATACTTGCTCAATACGCTATTCATGTTTCCACCACCCATATACGGAGGGTTCATCACGAGAGCATGATATTTCTCAGTCAAAGTAAGAATCAGTTTGAATGCAGCGATTTGAGTACGCACTTCCTCAGGCGTAATCTCCTGATTGCACCAGTAATCGGTAGTCTGCTTAATCAACAGGCGAGTGCTCTCGCTGATATCGAACTTCATGATAGAACCGAGAGAGTCTGCATTTTGCATAAGATTGAAGCAAGCGGTTATCTCTTTCTTCTGCTGGTTGGTAGCCTCACCTTGGAAATAGATATGAAGCATGTCTTGAATAGGACCTTGCTTATCATCGTTCCATGGCTTAGGCATGGTGAGCACATTAGGCATACAATGCGCATCTGCAAAGGCAGTATCCTTCTGACAAGCCTTAAGCAAGAGGGCAAACTGTGCCAACTGCTTGGCACGATTATCAAGGTCGATACCTATGAGGTTGTGGTGGAAGATATTTTCTACAGCCTCGCCACGACCATAGCCTTCGGCAATATAAAGGTCATAGAGAAGGTCGAAACATTCGTTGAGAATATGGCCCGAACCGCAGGCAAGGTCTGCTACCTTTAAGTCTGTTAGCTCGTTGTATTTCAGAATATCCTTGTCGTTTGGCTTCTCTGTTGGTTCAACCAAATACTGCCACTTCTTCTGAAGCTGAGTCTCGTATGGATTGTTGTCCAGATAGATTCTGCCCACGGTGTTCTGCACCATGTACTTCACAATCCAGTTAGGCGTGAATATCTGTGTGGCTGCAGGAATTTCATCAGCCTCGAACTTGCCCTTCTTGGCAAACACCTCGTCTTTGCGCTCAGATATATAAAACTGGTAAAGCCATCCAATCAGCTCAGGCGACTGGAAGTCTTCGTCGGTGATAAATTCCGTATGATTTAAAAGGTCCACGAAACCGCCTGCTGCCAGGATATTGTTTGGCAGAAGCAACTCGGTATAGTCGGCAATGCCGCCGAAACACTTGTTGATGATAGGGTTGTCGTGGCACCAAGCAGTAATAAGGATGGCAAACTGCTCCGTAACCTTAGTGTCATCATCGAGGAGTTCTGCGAGTCGTTGGCGTAACTCTTCTTTCATTTGTGGTATGCGTCCCTGTCGGGCTTCATCCACTATGACAGGAGTGCGTGCATCATCGGCATACGCCAGAACCGGGCTGCATAGATTGTTCTTCTGCAAGATTCGGATGGCGCAGAGACGGTTGAACCATGTATAGGCTGCCTCTTCGTACACATCCTTGATGCCGATTTGCTGAATACGATTGTAAAGCGCCATCCACTGATAGTAGAAGCCCTCTGTCTGCAATTGTTCATTCCAGAGCGAACCGCCCTGCATAAGTTGTGGCTTGTTTTCTTCAGCCACATTGCCGTTCTTATCGAAACCAAGAGTAGTAATCTTGGCTGTTATACCGGCTTTTAATATATTTCGTGCTTCGGTAGCGAAGCGTTTTATTCTATTTGTGTCCATACTTCTGTTTTGAACATTGATTATTATTTGATAATCATAACACCATCCTGATCAACAAGCAGTCTTTCTAGTTGCTGGCGTAGACCTTCAAGATAACGTTCTATATCTTCGGCATTGGTAATAGGCAACTTTGTCTTAGTCTGTAAAGAAGCCTTACGTATACGCTTTTCTGCTGTTGGAGTAGTAAGAACGCTCCTTCCACCTCCTGGGGTTTGTGGAGGGGTATACGCCATAATCTTATCTACCTGCTCCTGATAGAACGTATCTGTATTGATGTTGTTCTGAAGTACCAAAATATTGGTTGGTGTGGTCTTTACACGGATAACAGTATCACGGTCGGAAAGAACACTTTCTGGTACATGCTGTTTCTCGGCTACCTGCTTTAGATAATCGAACATATCGTTATATGCAGCTTTAATTTTCTCACGCAGATTATCGCGTACACCATCCAAGATGCCCGAAAGCTGGCGTTGCAGTTTGATATAACCACGAAGACCGGATATTGGCCATGGGTCGTTCTTCAACTTGACGAAGTCGCTAACTGCTTCCTGCATCTCCATCGGAACGAATGGGAAGTTATATTGGTTGTCGTCGAGGAACTGGATGAGCTGCTTATATGTATCAAGCTGGTCGTGAGTAAACTGAACCACCTCTTTGCACTTGTCGATTAGCGTCTTGGCTTCATCCTTTGCCGTGATGACGATGTTGAAGAATTTCAGTGGGTCTCGTTCGTTAAGCCATGACTCGAAGAGTTCAATAGCCTCACGGATAGGTTTACAGAACTGATAGCTCATAATTTGCCGCTCTATATCCTTATAGCCATTGATGAAACGGGCAAGACTGCGGTCGCTTTCCATGTCACGGCAAGCACGGAAGAGCTGTGTGCTGTCTGTAGAGCTTGGTACGGCAGAAATGCCGAATATCTCTTTCCATGCTGCGATGAAGTTCTGAATAACCTGCGGAGAGATGACCTTTGCCTGACGCAACGTGAACTTGTTTGATTCGCTTACGATGCGTGCAGCTACTACAGATGTCTCCACATTAGGATTGTTAGAGTAAGAGTAGTCGCGGTTGTGGCGACGCACCAACTCGTTGATGATGTAGAGCGTGCATATGTTGTCCCATCCGTATGGTGCCTTTGCAAACTTGGCAAGCACATCCGATACGTTCACCTCAGCAAACTGCTTGTTGAGGTAAATCTCCACTTCGTGCTCGGCAGCGGTAAGCTCGGCATTCATACCTTCGTAATCGCCAGGGTTGACATTACGGAGAATAGCCTTCTTGAGCTGATCAGTAGTGTGAGGCATACTTGGATAGTCTACAAGGTTTGCCTTGGTGTATATGCTTGACAGATGCTTGTCCATCGCTACACGATAGCGGTCGTTGCCACGCTTCTGTCCCAGTTCGGTTTCATCAATCACGCTAAGGCCAGAGATGATAGGGCATGTGTCGAGAATCTTCTCAAACTCCTTCTTGATGAGCCCTTCGTAAAGCTCTTCGGCACGTTTCGCAAACTCCTTGCGGGTATTGGCGTTATCTTCGTTGGTTACAGGAGTGGCCATATAGCGACTTGCCTGACAATACCAGTAGAAGGCATTGTACAGACGCTTGTTGTCGCGATACTGCGGACCTACATAGTAGACCATGCGGTTTGCATTGCTGTTCTGAAGCGCCAACTGTTCGGCAGATTCATAGTCGGCATCCATCGCAAACTCTACCTGCACATCAGGATTGTTGCTGAGGAAAGTGCGCTGCTTGATGGTGAGACCCACAGAGAACGAGCGTGTTTTATACTGCTCCTTGTTTCGTAAGGCGCTAATGTAACGATTGAATATTTCTTTCAGCTGTTCAGCCTGCGTGTTGTTGTCGACCACCTGACACTGAATGAGCTGAGCCACTTTCATCTCCTCCTCACTGTAGAATGTGAAGATGTCGGGCGCACCCTGCTTGCCTTGCTCACGACGAATGATGTTGTTGTCGCAAAGAAACTCTATCACCTTCTCTACCTCGTTCTTGATGTTGAGGCGGGGAGTATCCATATCGTTGATGAGGAGTGATGTTACATTATCCAGCGTTGCAGGAAATACCAACTGGTCGGTCTGCGAAATATTGCAGATCATGAAGAGCACATTGGCTACTCTCACCGCAAGACGTGTACGCTCTGGGCGATCTGATTGATAGGTGCGAGCCATGCGCAAAGCATTGTCTACGGCCTTCTGTCCACGAGCCTGCAATCCTTCCTCGAACATATTATTATATAGCTCGTCGAAAGAAATGAATTTGCCCAATTCAGCTTCGGCATTCGCCTTGGCTGTAGAGTGGATAACCTTAATGATGCTTCGTTCGTTACCCTTTACCTCCTTAGCCACATATCCGAGGTTGAGGAACGAGTTGAATACCTGCATAATCAGCTTGAACTGATAAGGCACGAATGGATAGTAGTCGACGAAGTCGGTTTGTGAGTCGTAGCTACTATATGATGTAGGCAGTTTGAACTGGAGGTCGAACCCTGCCTTATATTTGTTGTATAGGGCAGCGAGTTCGGGCTTCACTTCTTCTTTCTTGTCGAGAATACGCTTCTGTGTGATAACCTCAGGCTGTGTGCCTTTGAGTGATACCTTCACTTCGAAACGCCCTTTAATCTTACCTTCCTTATCTTTTTCTTCGGCAATATGGCAATCGTCCATAATCTCGGATAGGTCTTGCTGGGCAGTACAAGCCACCCAAACCTTATTGTCGCAAGCCTCAGAAAGCTTTGTGATAATCTCCTGAAGGTTTAGGTAGCGGTCGCGCTCCTTATTAATAAATTGGCTAACCTCGTCGGCAAGGAGAATAAGACGGTAATCATCGCCCTTGTCTTTCAGGTAGGAAGCCAATTCCATACCGAAACGATCGATGCTCATATTGGTGTCGCGTTTGATTATTCGCTCACGGATGCTATCTACAGACAGGGTAGGGGCAAGCTCCTTGGCAATATCGAGTACCCAATCGAGCTCGTTGTCGATAAGGTCGGCAGCCATACCAGGGTCGTTCCAGTCGCCGCCTTCCTCGGCAATGCGCTCCTTAAAGGCTTCGAACACTCCTTTTTCTGCCAGCGGCTTTTCAAGATTTTGAGCTAGTGTTATATTGAACTTGTTGAAGCCTCGCTTGCCATTGAACTCATTCCAGAATACGTGCAGAAAAGCCTTCTTCTTGTCTGTAGAGTTATCGTAGCTGGTTTCCAGATTGAAGATGCAGGTGTCGATAGTGGCACGCTTCAACCAGTTGGCTATAGATAGCAGTTCATCGAAATCGAAACTGAGGTTGTGCTTATCATCGAGTGGGTCGATGGCTTTTACGGCTTCGAGCAGACGAGAAACAGCATCCTCACGAGTTGAAGGAGTGATACAGTAGTCCAGATATTTCAAGAAGTGAGACTTACCCGAACCATAGTAACCGTCAATCCATATTCCAACGTGGTCGTATGGTTTGTTGTTCTTGATGGCATCGAGTATACGGAAGAGGCCATTGATAATCTCGTCCGTAAACACGTACTCCTGTATCTCTATTCGTTCTGTCTCTGGGTCAAACTTTGTGGCGCTAACGGCAGGGTTGACAGCACGGTTAATAGGCTTGCTATATAATTCTTTCAGCTTCATAAGTTACTCATTGATAAGAATGGTTGCACGATAGGTATGATTGTCTGGGAGGGTATCGAACAGACGGAAAGAGTTTTGGTCACGATGTCCAGGATAGAATACGATAATCTTGTACTTCCCAGTCTCGTTGTAGTCCTCATAAAGGGCAAGAAACTCATTTACTCTCAGATATGGGAACATACTGCCGATGCCATACATGAAAACGTATGGACGACGATATTGATCCTTGATAGTGATGTGGTCGATAATGCGCTGATGGATGTACTGTACGAACTCTGGAGAATGTGCATTACGTGTCAGTGTATCCTGGGTGTTCTGTGCCTTAGACGGGTCGTATTGTTCTTTCTCCAACAGATATTTCAGCATAGAAGGATGGCGTAGAAACTTCTTCTGGTCTAGAAAGTTGCAAAACTCCTCAAACAGATTTAGTGTAAGCACATCCACATAGTTGATGGGGCGAATGAGGTTCGCCTTAAATTCCTTTATCTGCCGACGAATGTCATACTCCTTTTCTGCCGGATATTGGTAGATGAAGAAATTGTAGAACAGGTCGCCGTTCTCCGTGTCTTGAAAACCAGGGCTGTTCAGTTTATCATCAAGTTCTTTTATCGTCATATCACATTGATTTCTTAATGTTATTGATCTCGTATGGCTGTAGGAGGCAGGCCTCTAAAAACCATGGTTCTCCGTTTGCTAAATAGTAGTCATAATTGCTGCAGGTCAGAGAATGAAGACGATAGTCACTGGTCAGCATTCCTACCCTTCTGAGAATTGTGAGGTATGTGCTTGCTACTTTTCCCTTTGTGGAGTCGCTCCATGAGTCAACAAACTCGTCCTTGGAAGAGATTTCATTGAACTCCATCATGAGATCCTCTTTGTCTATGCTCTTTGAAATGCTGTTCCATTTGCGCATGGTGACATTCACATGGAAATCGAAGCATATCTTGTAGGTTTTGAGTATCACATAGAAAAGGGCAACGATCTTATCGTTATCACTCATTTCCTTAAAGTCATTCCAGAATGAAGTAGGCATAGCTTGATAACGTCTCTTTATTTCATTAATGTTTCTGGAACGAGCTGTCTCAGCGTTTATATGCAGCAGATTGTTGTTTACCTTTTCTTCCTGAAGCAGCTCTTCGCTGTTCTCGGCTTGGAGTAAAGGTAGCAGTGCGAGAGTCTCTTCGAAAAGAAAACCACCACCGGTCAATGCTGCTGTATATGGGCTATTATTTTTATTCATTGTTTTATACTTTTGCAAAAGTAATAGTACTTGGTGCAGCCTATTTGCATTTTTTATAATTATGCAAATTACGAAGAAGATTAGCCATTATCTCTTGTGTGATACCAAAGACATCATCAAAGTATAATCGAAAGCTTTTATCGAGGGTCTGGTTGGGTATAGCTGCATTTTTATATGTATGCAAAAGTAGAAAGAAAATCGTAATATATTTAGGAAAAAAGAGGATTGACGCTTAAATATTGACAAAAACATCAATTTAATCCAAGTTTTTTATATCGTTGCCCTAAAGTTGGGCGTTAATGATGTTTGAAGTGATTTAAAATAGTAGAAGATTATCATTTTAATGTATTCCCATCGCCCAACAACTGGAGCGATGGGAATGTTCTTTAAATACATCCCTTACTAGAGGGAACTTCATAATGATATATATCTCGGCGGACAGCCATTTTGATGCTTCGCGCCAACGCCTTGAAGATGCCTTCTATCTTATGATGTTCGTTCTGACCCTCGGCTTTGATGTTTAGGTTCATGCGGGCGGAGTCGCTGAGCGACTTGAAGAAGTGAAGGAACATTTCGGTGGGCATGTCGCCTATCTTTTCGCGGTGGAACTCTGCGTCCCATACAAGCCAGGCACGACCGCCGAAGTCGAGTGATACCTGGCATAGGCAATCGTCCATAGGGAGGCAGAAGCCGTATCGCTCTATTCCTCTCTTGCTGCCTAAGGCTTGGTAGATGCATTCTCCAAGTGCTATGGCGGTATCTTCTATGGTGTGGTGCTCGTCAACGTCCAAGTCGCCTTTTACGGTGATGTCGAGGTCGATGCCACCGTGCTTGCCTATCTGCTCCAGCATGTGGTCGAAGAATCCCAGTCCTGTGCTGATGTGGCAAGTGCCGTTGCCGTCCAAGTTCAGGCGGATGCGTATATCAGTCTCTTTGGTAGTGCGTTGCACTTCGGCTGTGCGCTCTCCGGCAAACAGAAACTCGGCTATGCGGTCCCAATTGGTAGTAGCAAGAACGCATATATCTTCCAGATTCTTTTCTTTTAGGCACTCTTTATTCTCTTGCAGCAATATAGCTTTACAACCTAAGTTTTTTGCCAACTCTACATCCGTAGCACGGTCGCCTATAACGAAACTTCCTGCCAAGTCATAGTCTTCATTATTAATGTATCGAGTCAGCATTCCGGTGCGAGGCTTGCGTGTGGGGGCATTATCCTCCGGAAAGCTGCGGTCTATGAAAATCTCGTCGAATGTCACTCCCTCATTACGCAGGGTGTTCAGCACCAGATTATGCACGGGCCAGAATGTATCTTCGGGGAAAGACGGAGTGCCCAATCCGTCTTGGTTGGTTACCATGGCAAACTCAAAATCGAGTTTCTGACGGATGAAATAAAGGTTGCGTATAGCTTTAGGATAAAACTCCAACTTCTCGAAAGCGTCGAGTTGATAGTCTACGGGCGGCTCTATCACGATTGTTCCATCGCGGTCTATAAATAATACTTTTTTCTTCATGGTTACGCCTCCTTATATTCATTCAGCGCCTCTATCAGCATATCGTTTTCGGGGCGGGTTCCTATGGTTATGCGAAGGCAGTCCTTGCATAAAGTCACGTTGGTGCGGTTTCGTACTATGATTCCTTTATCTACCAAATAGTCGTATATCTTACGTGCGTCGGTCACCTTAGCCAAGAAGAAGTTGGCATCGGTGTGGTAGATGTGCTTGCATACAGCCAACTTGCCGAACTCTTCTATCAGTCGTGCTCTTTCTTCGAGCAGCGAGTTTACCCATCGTTTTACTTCGTAGTGTTTCTGAATAATCTTCAGTGCCTCTTCTTGGGTAAGGCGGTTCACATTGTATGGGTATTTCACCTTATTGAATATGCTGATGATGCCTGCGCTGGCAAATGCCATACCCAAGCGGATAGCTGCGCATCCCCACGCCTTACTGAATGTGTTGAGGATAATCATGTTGGGATGTTGGTCGAGTTCCAAGCGGAATGGCTTTTCGGACGAGAAATCAGAGTATGCCTCGTCTATTACTACCAATCCATCGAAGCCCGAAAGAACTTTCAGTATTTCAGAGCGGTTCAGGCTGTTTCCTGAAGGATTGTTGGGACTGCATATCCATATTACCTTAGTATTAGCGTCGCATGCGGCAAGCAACTTATCAGCCGAAAGTTGGAAGTTGGCATCGAGCTGTACGGGACGATACTCTACATCATTGATATCGGCGCATACCTTATACATGCCGTAAGTAGGTTCTATAGCCACCACGTTGTCGGTCTGCGGACGAGTAAAGCAGCGGTAAATCAAGTCGATAGCCTCATCGCTACCGTTGCCCAAGAAAACCTGGCTGGGCTTAACGCCCTTTATGGGAGCGATAAGATTCTTCAGTTCACGCTGCAGCGGGTCGGGGTAGCGGTTGTTGGGCGTATTATATGGATTTTCATTGGCATCCAAGAACACTGAGGCTTCTTTTCCGCTGTACTCATCGCGTGCCGACGAGTAAGGCTTCAATGCCCAGATGTTGGGACGTGTCAATTCTTGTAAAGACTTCATGATGTTTGCGTTTTTTTATTTATTGTTTTCGAGGCGCACGGTCACTGCATTCTTGTGAGCGTCAAGATGTTCGTTGGCTGCCATTACCTGAATGGCTGGACCCAGTGTGGAGATACCTTCGCGTGTAATTTTCTGGAAAGTGATTTTACGTATAAAGCTATCGAGGCTTACACCGCTATAAGCTTTGGCATATCCGTTGGTAGGCAGGGTGTGATTGGTGCCCGAAGCATAGTCGCCTGCACTCTCGGGCGAGTACGAGCCAAGGAATACAGAACCGGCATTGATAATCTGCGCCGCTATTTCGTTATAGTTTCGAGTCTCGATGATAAGGTGTTCCGGAGCATATTCGTTTACCATGCAGATGGCTTCTTGCATATCGTTTACCAATATCAGCTTACTCGATTCAAGCGAGCGCGAAGCCAACTCTTTACGCGGAAGGGCTGCCAATTGTTTCTCAACCTCGTCAGTTACGGCATCAAGCAAAGCCTCGGATGTAGTTATAAGCATAGCCTGACTGTCGGCACCATGTTCGGCTTGCGATAGAAGGTCGGCTGCTACATATACAGGGTTGGCACTGTCGTCGGCCAATACAGCCACTTCCGACGGTCCGGCAGGCATATCAATAGCCACATCGCGCAACGAAACCTGCTGCTTGGCTACGGTGACGAACTGATTGCCCGGTCCGAATATCTTATACACTTTAGGGATGCTGGTGGTGCCATACGCCATAGCTCCGATGGCCTGCACGCCTCCGGCTTTGAATACCTTGTTTACTCCGGCGGCACGTGCAGCGTAAAGCACTGCGGGGTGTACCTTTCCCTCACGGTTGGGAGGTGTGCAAAGCACTATCTCCTTACATCCGGCTATCTGTGCAGGGGTGGCAAGCATCAGTACTGTAGAGAATAAAGGAGCTGTTCCGCCGGGAACGTATAAGCCCACTTTCTCTATGGCTACTGACTTCTGCCAACAAGTAACTCCCGGCAGGGTCTGTATCTTCTTGCCTTCGAACTTCTGTGCGGCGTGGAATGTGCGGATGTTGTTCAGCGCAAGCATGATTGCCGCTTTCAGTTCTATGCCTACCTCTTTTTCGGCTTCTTCAAACTCCTCTTCGGTTACGCACAATGAGTCGAGTTGCACGTGGTCGAACTTCTCTTCATATTCTTTTACTGCCTTATCGCCTTCGGTACGCACCTTGTCGAGAATCTCTCTCACGGTGTCTTGCAGCGAATCAGTCTTTAGGGCGGAGCGTTTCAGTATGAAAGCCCAGTCGCTACGGTTGGGATAACGTATAATATTCATAAAAGCATTCGGTAGTTAGAAGATTATAGAATCATTTTTTCGATAGGGAGAACCAAGATGCCCTGTGCACCGAGTGCCTTCAGCTTGCCGATGATTTCCCAGAAACGTTTCTCGTCGAGTACGGTGTGTACGCTGCTCCATCCTTCGGTAGCCAGCGGCATGATGGTAGGACTCTTTACACCCGGAAGTACTTCGATTATTTCCTTCAGACGGTCGGTAGGAGCGTTCATAAGTACATACTTCTTGTCTTCGGCTGCCTTAACCGCTTCTATGCGGAACAGCAATTCCTGAAGTATTTCTTTCTTTTCGGGCGAAAGGTTCTTGTGCCCGATGAGCAGAGCCTCGCTCTTCATTACTACTTCCACCTCCTTAAGATTGTTGCTGATAAGGGTAGAACCGGAACTAACGATGTCGAATATAGCGTCGCTGAGGCCGATGCCCGGAGCGATTTCTACAGAGCCGGTGATAACGTGAATATCGGCGTTGATATTATTATCGTTCAAGAATTTGCGTAGAATGGCAGGATAAGAAGTGGCGATTTTCTTTCCGTTGAACCAAGACAAGTCGTTATAGTCTTCTTCTTTGTGAATGGCGAGAGACAATCGGCACTTGCTGAATCCTAAGCGGTAGATTATTTCGGCATCTTCATCTCTTTCTGTGAATTCATTTTCTCCCACTATACCTATGTCGGCAACTCCGCTTGCCACGCTTTGCGGAATATCATCATCGCGAAGGAACAATACTTCTACAGGGAAGTTGGTAGACTGTGTCAACAGAGTTCGTTTAGAGGTAGACAACTTAATGTCGGCTTCGGCCAATAAGTTCATTGTGTCATCGAACAAGCGGCCTTTTGATTGTACTGCAATTCTAAGCATATTCAATGTGCATTTTTAATTTGTATTCTTGTTAATGTGCTATATAAAAAAAGAGGCTCACCACTACGGCAAGCCTCTTTCGTTATGTCTTATGATATATATCTATATACAACCATCCGGCTACCGTATTGTTACGTTAGTGCAATGATGATGGCGATGTAGAATATTTATAATCATATTATTCGTTTTGTTCTTTTGTTTGTTGCAAAAGTATGTAATGGATTTCTTTATTCCAAATAAATATCAGAAAAACTTTTTGTTTTCTTTCATTTTATTCTTTCTGTAATGTTGATGACGTCATTTTGTCATGCAGTATAGGTGGTTATTCGTCTTCTGTCTTACAGTGCTCAAAGTGCATTTCCTTATGCGCCTTTTCGGGCGGAAAAGCGAAGTAAGTACATACGGCGTGCGTGCATTCTTCTCCGGCTTCATTATAGAGCGAAGCCTCTACCGTTACAATGTTTCGGCGTTGTTCAGTGATGTGCGCTCTAAGAGTGATGCGCTTGTCGGTAGTGTACACGGGCTTTTTGTATCGTGTATCCATGCGACTTGTTACGCCGGCTGTCTGCAACTTCCGGATAATAACCCATCCGCATATCTCGTCGAGCAGGGTAGCTTGAATACCTCCGTGCAGCGTATTGTGCCATCCTTGAAAACGTCCGTCGGGCTGCCAGTAGCTCACTATGTCGTCACCGTCTTCGTAGAACTCCATCTTTACGCCCCATTCATTATCGGGAGCGCAACCGAAACAGTTGTATCCTTCTGTTCCTATCCAAGGATTGATTATCTTTTTCATGTGGATTTGATGTTTTTAGAATTCATAATCGCAGCAGGCGCGGTCGGCTTTGGCATCTTTCAATATGCCGGCGGCAGCCACATGATCCGGGTGTACAGCGTATGCCTTTACGTCGTCCAAACTATCGAATTCACTTTCAAGACAGATGTCCCACGCCTCTGCAGCGTTGATGTTTACTCCTACAAATACTTTGCGTATAAACGGAATGGAAGCTGGCAGTGCTTCGATGGCATTCTTAAAACTGTTGGCTACTTCCGATTTGGCTTCTGCCGTAAGGCTTTCTTTCAGCTTAAATAAAACAATGTGCTTGACCATAGTTGCTTATTTTATATTTTATTGTATATTTGTGCATTTAGCTCATGCTATATAGTGCAAATTAAAACATAAAATTCAAAATATACAAGATGATAATCATAGGAATTGCTGGTGGAACAGGCTCTGGTAAAACCACCGTGGTGCGTAAAATAGTAGAAAGTCTTCCGAAAGATTCTGTAGCGGTTATACCTCAAGATTCGTATTACAACGACCAGTCGGACATGCCGTTAGAAGAACGTAAGAAAACTAATTTCGACCATCCCGATGCGTTCGATTGGACTCTCTTCGGACAGCAGATTGCCGAGCTTCGTCATGGAAGAGCCATAGAGCAACCTACGTATTCTTATTTAGTATGTACTCGATTGCCCGAAACCATACACGTAGAACCTAAGGAGGTAATTATAGTAGAAGGTATTATGAGCCTTTACGATAAGGGGCTGCGCGACTTGATGGACCTGAAGGTATTTGTAGAAACCAGTCCCGACGAACGATTGCTGCGTGTGATAACGCGCGACACTGTAGAGCGCGGACATCCGCTGGAAATGCTTATCGATAAATACCGTAATGTGCTGAAACCTATGCACGACCAATTTATAGAACCTACCAAACAGTTTGCAGATATCATCGTTCCCAACGGTGGAACTAATCAGAAAGCCATCGATATACTTACCACATATATTGAAAAAATGTTAGAACGATGAAACTGTTCCGCTTCTTCTTGGCAATGGTTGTGGCTATGACGATGTTCTCGTCTTGTCACAGCGGCAACGGAAACGAGGAAGGCGATATCGACCTTCCGGCCATACAGCAAAAGGGCGAGCTTACTGTGCTCACCCTGAACTCTTCTACATCTTACTTCAGCTATCGTGGTGAGCCTATGGGTTTTCAGTACGAGTTGGCTCAGCAGTTCGCCGCATCGCTTGGCGTGAAATTGAACATTAAGGTAGTGAAGAATGTAAAGGCCATGACCGATAGCTTGCTTGCCGGGAAGGGCGATCTTATAGCATTTAATCTTACTATCAGCAATGCGCTTAAAGATAGCGTAATTTATTGTGGCGAAGAGAATATCACCCATCAGGTGCTGGTTCAGCGGAAGAGCAAGTCGGCTATTACCGATGTTACCCAACTGATAGGGAAGGAAGTGTATGCTACTCCTGGGGCGCATCTGGCCAGATTGCGTAATTTGAATGATGAGTTGGGCGGCGGCATCAACGTGAAAGAGATTTCGGCGGATAGTGTGTCGGTAGAAGAACTTATCTCGTGGGTGGCAGATGGGAAGATTGACTATACATTGGCAACCGAAGAAGTGGCGAAACTTAACCGTACGTATTATCCCAACCTGAATGTATCGTTGCCTGTCAGCTTTGATCAGCGTTCATCGTGGGCGGTGCGTAAGACTTCGCCATTGCTGGCCGAAGCAGCCGACAAGTGGCACAAGGAAAATATCAATTCGCCGGAATTCAAGATCAGCGCCAAACGTTATTTCGAACTCAACAAGCATCCGCATAGTGCGGCTATACTGTCGATTAAAGACGGAAAGATATCGCATTACGACCATCTGTTCCGTAAGTACGCTCCACGTGTGGGGTGGGACTGGCGTTTGCTTGCTTCGCTATGTTTCGCAGAGTCTAACTTCAACCCCGACGTAGTATCATGGGCAGGAGCCAAGGGACTTATGCAGCTGATGCCTGCCACATGTCGTGCTATTGGTATCCCTATCGGAAAAGAGAAAGACCCAGAAGAAAGTATCCGTGCTGGGGTGGAATACATCGCTCGTCTGCAAAGCATATTTAAGCGTGTGCCCGAAGCGGAAGAACGCACCAAATTCGTATTGGCTGCATATAATGCCGGGGTGGGGCACATAACAGATGCCATGGCGTTGGCAGAGAAATATGGCAGAAACCGCTATAGATGGGAACATCACGTAGACCATTATGTATTGCTAAAGAGCAATGAGGAATATTATCAAGACCCAGTATGTAAGAATGGATACTTCAGAGGTACGGAAACCTACAACTTTGTGCGCGACGTGCTGCGCAGAGCGGAAATATATAAGAAGAAAATCCGTAAATGACGGTATCGGTCTTTGTTAAAATTCACCTCGGTTACCCAATAGTAGCTACCGCTAAGAAGGTATTCACCGTATAGGTTTATACCCACATTATGGTATATATTTTAGAGCATATTCTAAATGAGATAATACACTATAAGCACGTAAATTCATTTGTATTCAGTGTGTTATAAATAAATCTGCCAACTTCCTTAAATCTTAGAACACTTTTTAATGCTTTATTGTTTCTTTTAAGCTATTTTTCATAAAATTTGGGTATTGTCCCACTTTTTGCTTGTCTCTAATTTTGCACCAGAAAAAATTAAGAGAAAGCAATGAAAGCAAAAAGAAACATTATTCTGACTACAGCTCTCTTTTCGTTGGCAGCCCTGCCAGCGTTGGCAGCCGAACCGGAAACTACAGATAAAGAGGTAGCTGCAGCAGAGGAAGTAAAGGCTGAGGCGCAGCCTAAAATCAAGCAGACTAATTATACCGACGATTATGAGAAATTCCGTTTTGGCGGATACGGTGAGATGGTAGCCAGCTTTATGGATTATGGAAAGAACCGTTTTTCGGGTGCGAACTACGGTAATACCCGTGAACACAGAAGTACGATAGCTATTCCGCGTTTCGTGTTGGCACTCGATTATAAGTTCAACTCTAAGTGGGTGCTTGGTGCCGAAATAGAATTCGAATCGGGTGGTGTAGGCATAGAACAAGAGATGGAGAGCGCTCCCGGTGGAACAGAAAACATGGAGTATGAGCGCGAGATGGAAAAAGGCGGTGAGGTAGCTCTGGAGCAATTCCACATTACCCGGCTCATTAATCCGGCTTTCAACGTACGTGTAGGTCATATGATTGTGCCTTTGGGACTGACCAACTCTCATCATGAACCAATCAATTTTTTCGGAACTTCTCGTCCGGAAGGCGAAACAACAATATTACCCTCTACTTGGCATGAAACAGGTGTATCGGTGTTCGGTACTTTTGGTAGAGGTTATGCCACCTTCGATTATCAGGCAATGGTGGTTGCCGGATTGAATCCTGACGGTTTCGGTATGCTTAACTGGGTGCAGGGCGGTAAACAGGGCTTGTTTGAATCGGATAACTTCTCATCGCCGGCTTATGTAGCTCGTCTGGATTATAAAGGTGTGCCGGGACTTCGACTTGGGGCTTCTGCATACTATTGCCATGATGTACTGAAGAATGCCGACAAGAGTTGGAAATACTCTTCAATCAGTCGTTCTGCTCTGAAAATCTTCTCGTTCGACGGTCAGTATAAAAACCCGTACGTTACTGCACGTGCCAATGTTATTTGGGGAAATCTCGATAATGCATCGGCTATAGGTAATGTGGTTACCGGAAACAAGAGTAACACCAATAGCTATCCTACCGGAGTGCGTCGTCACGTTGCTAAGACAGCACTGTGCTATGGAGGCGAACTTGGCGTAAATGTAAGCAAGTTCTTCAAGAAAGGCAAGTGCCCTGTAATCTATCCGTTTGTTCGTTACGACTATTATAACCCTCAGCAGAAAGGCGACGATAATCAGACCATGCAGAACATTCTGCAGGTAAGCAAATGGACAGCCGGAGTAAATTGGTACGCTCTACCTAATCTGGTAGTAAAGGCAGATTATACTACACGCCAGATAGGTACTCAGAAAGTATTTGGAACTACTAAGTTCAACAGCGAAAATGAGTTGTCGTTCGGTATCGCTTATATCGGCTGGTTCACAAAAAGATAAATAATATAAAATCAAATAATTAAAAATAGGTATGAAAAAGAATTTTTTATTGGCAGGAAGTTTCTTGATGGGCTTGCTTATGACATTTACATCATGCAGTGACGATAAGGGTGCTACAGAAGAGAAAGTTGCCGCAGGCGAATCATTCACTTGCATCGAACAGATTATCGACGGCTGTTCAGACATCGCTCACGAAGTAGGCGAAAGCAAAATCGGTGACCCGTTGAACCTCTATAACGAAGGAAAGCAGCACGAAGCTCTTCTGGCTGTAGAATCTTGGTACAGCTTCCACTCTCGCGAAGACTATAGCAACAACATTTATTCTATCCGCAATTCTTATTACGGCACATTAGACGGTACTGTATCTCAGAACTCGTTGGCTGCATTGATTAGTAAGAACAATTCTTCATTGGATACAAGAGTAAGAGAAGCTATCGACGCTGCTGCAAAAGCTATCTTGAATATTCCTAACCCATTCCGCGATCATATTAACTGCACAGAAGCTAAAACAGCTCAGACTCGTTGCGCTGACCTGGAAGATATTTTGGGCGAACTTAAAACATACATGGAAGGTACAGCAGCCGTTAACCAGGACGAAGTGCTTGCTCCTATCGTAAACAATTACGTTGATAATGTGATATTGCCTACTTACAGAAGTCTGAAAGAACAGAACTCTAAGCTCTATGATTTGGTTTCTACATTCCAGGCAAATCCTACAAATGAAAACTTGAAGGCCGTATCTGATCAGTGGTTGATAGCACGTGCACCATGGGAAACTAGCGAAGCATTCCTTTTCGGTCCTGTAGACGATCAGGGCTTGGATCCTAACATGGACTCTTGGCCTCTTGATGCAGGAGCTATCGCTAACATCTTGAACTCTGGCAACTTTGACAACCTTGACTGGACAGACGATAACACCGACAAAGAAATTGAAGCAAAACAGGGTGTGCGTGGTTTCCATACACTTGAGTTCCTTACATTCTACAACGGTAAGGCTCGTACTCTCAACGATAAGGCTCAGGGCGAAGGCGACGAATACTTGGTTTACAACAGCACTAACGCTAAGAGCTGGGGTAACTACATGAAACAAGTTGCTTATTTGCTGAAGAAAGATGCTTCTAGTCTTTACGACTATTGGACTGTATCTTACAAAGGTGGTGACAGTTTTGCCGCACGCTTCAAATCATTCGATTTCTAAATCGAACGAGAGCTTTTAAGGTAAATATATAAAAGTAAGCTGGAAGAACTCCGGCTTACTTTTAGGCATGTATAGACGTAATATTCGTGCCGTAAATAAAACAATCCTTAAGAAAAGAGAATGATGATTTGTTCAAACATGAAATATATATCTTTAATATGCGCTGCAGCCATACTCGCTTCGTGCGAAAGCGATGACGGGATTGACGTGCAAGACATAAGCATCCCCGGCGGATACGCACTGTCGGCTGGTACTGCTACTGTCTTCACCAAATCTACCTTCGCTTATGATACTGGTTCCGACTGGCTGAGCGGAACTTACGCCAAACGTTTCGATAAAGGCGATAAGATATACAGCGATGTCAACCTGACAAGCGACACAGGATTAGGTCCGGTTTATGCCGGCTATTCGTGCGGTAGTTGTCATCGTAACTCTGGACGTACCAAGCCTAGCACATGGGAAGGCGGATCGGGTACTACAGGATTTTCGTCTATGTTGGTTTATATTAGTCGTAAGAATGGAGCTTTCTTTCAGGATTATGGACGTGTGCTTCATGACCAAAGTATTGAAGGCGTAAAGCCCGAAGGTAAGCTTAAAGTAACATGGAGCTATGAATCGGGCGAGTTTCCGTTGACTGCCGAAGACCGCGAAGACGGCGTGACCACCCCAGAGAAGTACGAACTTGCATTACCGCATTATCAGGTTACCGAGTGGTATACCGATGGTACTAAGAATTACGGCGAACCGACAGCAGAGGCGGTGAAGCCCGAAGACCTTAACATCTCAGTGCGCATACCATTGCGTCATGTAGGTATGGGGCAACTCATGTCGCTCGACCCTACAGAGATTGAGGCATTAGCAGCCAAGAGCAACTATCCTGAGTATGGCATCAGCGGACGATGCAATTACATTACTGAAAGAGGAGTACTGGGATTAGGTATCTCAGGAAATAAAGCTCAGCACCAGGACTTGACGGTAGAACTTGGATTCTCAAGCGATATGGGAGCTACGAACAGTCGTTACCCAGAAGAAATATGCGAAGGTCAGAGCCAGATGCATGGAGGAAGCATGATGGGACTTTCGTACGATAAGCTTGATGTATCGACCGAAGACATGGAGAATGTAGACCTCTATTTACAATGCTTGGGCGTGCCGGCACGCAGATTGGGCAGTACCGGAAAGGATGTGAAATATGGAAACAAGACTATTAAAGAGAGAGAGTTGGTTTCTATAGGCGAGCAGAATTTCTATAAAGCCAAATGTCATCTTTGCCACGTCACCACGCTTCACACTAAGCAGCGCGGATCTACATTGCTTAACGGTACTCATATTCCTTGGCTTGGCGGACAGACTATCCATCCTTATTCTGATTTCTTGCTTCACGACATGGGTTCAGAGATTATGGGAAGAGGTCTGAACGACGACTACGTAAGCGGCTTGGCCCGTGGAAACGAGTGGCGTACCACTCCGCTTTGGGGTGTAGGACTGCAGGAGAAAGTCAACGGACATACATACTTCTTGCACGACGGACGTGCCCGCAACTTTGTTGAGGCCATTATGTGGCACGGAGGCGAGGGCGAAGCGTCGAAGAACATCTTCAAGAATATGAGCAAGAAAGACCGTGACGCATTAATCAAGTTTTTACAATCGTTATAACTACAGAACAGCATGAAAAAAATTATAGCATTGGCCGCACTTGCCACTTTACCTCTTGGCATGATGGCCCAGCACGAAGAAGACAGTGAAAATGGGGTAGTGTCATTAGCCGGACGCGAAGGTTTTACTATCCAGAGCAAGAAGGGCGATTTCGTATTCAAACCGTATATGTTGGTGCAGACCAGCGGCAACTTTAATTGGTATGATGACGAGGGCCTCGATAAAGCTTATAATCAAGACAATATCGCCAACTCTGGCTTCGGAATTCCGTATGCCGTACTCGGATTCACCGGAAAAGCTTTCGATAAGGTTTCGTTCAACCTCTCAATCAATGCAGCAAAGAGTGGAGGTCAGCTGTTGCAGCAGGCGTGGTTCGACGTTAAGTTTAAAGAAGCAGCTCAGCTGCGTGTGGGTAAGTTTAAAACTCCTTTCTCTCATGCTTACCTCACTACACTTGGCGAGACATTGTTTCCGCAGTTGCCTACATCGCTTACCACGGCAGTCATTATGCCTTATACGCTTAACGCCGTTACGCCTAACATCGGTACAGGTTTCGATTTGGGTGTAGAACTTCACGGATTGGTGAAAGATAAATTCGGTTACGAAATAGGTTTGTTCAACGGAACCGGGGCTGCTGTAAACACAGCGTCTAAAACCATGAGCGACGATTGGCACATCCCCTCACTGCTTTATGCCGGACGCTTTACATACATGCCTTACGGTGTGATGCCTTCTACTCAAGGAAATCCTAATCGTCTTGATGAAAAGAAGATGTTGATTGGTGTATCTGGCTCTATCAATGTAGAGAGCGAGAACGAAAGTACCAACGACACCCGTGTAGGTTTTGAATGGGCACTCTTGTATCATAAATGGTATTTCGCTGCCGAGGCTTACTGGATGAACGTAGGTTTTACCAAGCGTCAGAAGATAAACGAGCATTACAACTATGTAGGCGGATACATTCAGGGTGGTTATTTTGTAGCACCTCGCGTACAGTTGGCTGCACGTTATGACATCATGAATCGTAACAGCACCACTAAAGACGGATTGCTTAACATGCCGGCTGTAGGTGTGAACTATTTCTTCAAGGGATGTAACCTCAAGTTGCAGGCTATGTATCAGTATACCGGACGTACCGGACACGCCAACCAGCTAGATCGTGACAACGACAATCTCGGATTGGCTACCCACTCGGCTACCGTTCAGTTGCAATACGCATTCTAAGTCATGTATTTTTCAAACAGTCTTGTTATGAAGAAAATGAAAACAAGTCTTTCAGTATGCTTATGTCTTGGGGCGCTTCTCGCTTCGTGCGATGAAGGACGCATATACGAGAAAGAACTCGTTATCCCTCAAGATGGTCTCACAGTAAACCTGACGGCTTCTGTAGAAGGTATAAGCACATGGCCAAGTGGCTATGAGTTGGTTTTGGCGGGACTTACGTCAGACGATGCGGTTAGCATTTATAAGGTTATAAATGCCGACGGCGATTTATCGCTCGATATGTCGGGCATTACAGATGATATAGAGAAAGTGCAGTTGTGCATTATGGATAAGGCTTCAAGAAAGAGCGTAGTGGCGTATAAGGAAATCGACAAAAACGATTTTCAGACCGAGAACAATGTCATAAAGATGGATTCCGGACAGGTGAATGTAGCCATGTACAACACCATACAGACTTACATCTTCAATGATAAATGCATTTCGTGTCACGGCTCGCAGGGCAGTGCTCCGCGCGGATTGTTCCTTACCTCGGGTAAGAGCTACGGCTGTTTGGTTAATGTAGCCTCTAAGTCGAACCCCGATTATCTGCTGGTTAAGCCGAACAATGCCACAAGTAGTTTCCTTCCGCTTATACTTAGCGAGAACGGACACTTGGGGCACGATCATGTAGACATTCTTGATGCACGAAAAAGTTCCTCGCTGGTAGCTTTGATAAGAAGTTGGATAAGCAACGGAGCGAAGGAATAGATACTAAAACTATAAGATTTTATGAGCAACAAACAACAAAGAATAACGAAACAATTGGAAAACTCTTTCGTTGAGATTTCTAAATTTGAAGTAGAGGGTGGAGTGACCGAATACCACGTCATGGTTCATGCTACCCGTCCGGAACAGACTTACCAAGAGCAGCAAGACGCTGTGCTGAATACTTATTATAACCTGCTTGAGGAGGAGTTGAAAGGCGGCATAGCTGTATTCAAACGCTATTTTCTGAGCGATGCTGCAAATCAGGTAGACACACTGCTTGCCGCAGTGCCCGAAAGCTCTACCTGCGGATGCTCGGTTATACAGCAGGCTCCGCTTAACGGAACCAAGATTGCCTTGTGGGTGTATCTGCAGACAGAGATGGATCCTGCCACGCTGAGTAGCGGACTATTCGAGGCGAGTCATAACGGCTATCGTCATCTGTGGGGAGGCAGCGCATATAATCATGCGCAGACATCCGAATACCAAACCCGACTTCTGCTGAAGGATTACATCATGCAGCTGATAGAAAGCGGCGGACATCTTGCTACCAACTGCATCCGTACTTGGTTCTTCGTGCAGAACGTAGATGTGAATTATGCCGGAGTGGTGAAGGCTCGTAATGAGGTCTTTATGACTCAGAACCTGACGGAGAAGACACATTATATATCTAGTACCGGAATAGGTGGACGAAACGCCGACCCATCGGTGTTGGTGCAACTGGATACCTATGCCGTGGTAGGAATTAAGCCTGAGCAGATGCACTTTCTTTATGCACCTACTCATCTTAACCCTACATACGAATATGGTGTAAGTTTTGAGCGCGGCACTTACGTAGACTATGGCGACCGTCGTCAGGTATTCATCTCGGGTACTGCCAGCATCGACAATAAGGGTAATGTGCTCTATCCGGGCGATATACGTAAGCAGACTCAGCGCATGTGGGAGAATGTTGAGGCATTGCTGAGCGAAGCGGAAATGGATTTCGGCGACATCGGTCAGATGATAGTATATCTGCGTGATACTGCCGACTATGCCGTGGTGAAGGAAATGTTCGACACCCGTTTTCCCGATACTCCAAAGGTGATAGTTTCGGCTCCGGTTTGCCGTCCGGGATGGCTCATAGAAATGGAGTGCATGGGAACTAAAGAGATTATAAATCCTGAATTCAATAATTTCTAAACATACATATTATATCATGAGGGTGTATCAACACACCCTTTGATGATATAGTATGGAGAAGATTGGTTAGCTGCGAATAAAAAGTATGCCAGTTGGCATAAAAACTCTATACTTAGCTTAAGAATATATAAACCTAGGTTAAGTATATATATTCTTAGGCTTAGTTTTTATATACTTAGGTTAAGTATAGAGATTTCTACAAGAAACAGTGAAGTTTTATTCGCGAGCTTATTACGATAATGAAGAAATTTCTAATTCTTATATATGTAGTACTGACGGGGGTGTTGATGGCTGCCACATTCATCGAGCACTCCCGAGGCACTGCTTTCGTTGAAAGGTATATCTACCACTCTGTGTGGTTTTGTTGTTTATGGGGAATATTGGCTTGCTTTGTAGTGGTAGCAATGGCAAGATTCAATTGGCTTAAACGCCTCCCCGTAGTGTTGCTTCATAGCTCCTTCCTGATTATTTTAGGGGGAGCTATGCTCACGTTTCTGTTTGGCGAAAAGGGGTATATCCATTTAAAGAAGGGGGTTGAAGTGACAACATTCGTCCGTGAGTCGGACAAGCATGAGGTTTCGCTTCCTTTCGCTCTTTGTCTGGATAGTTTCAATATCAAGTATTATCCTGGCACGGAAGCTCCGTCTGATTATGTTAGTGCGGTGACGTATGTGCAGCACGGACATTCGGTATCTGCCAATATCTCTATGAACCGAGTGCTTTCTGTAGATGGCTATCGCTTGTATCAGTCGTCGTACGATGATGATGGTTCGGGCAGTTGGCTTAGCGTTAACTATGACCCTATGGGTATAGGCGTGGCTTACACCGGATATGTACTATTGGCTTTGGCATCTATCGGACTGCTTATCAGTAAGCGAGAGTCGTTCCGCCGACTGCTACAGAACCCGTTGCTACGCAAAGGAGGACTTCTGCTTATGCTGCTGTTAGTATTTGGAGTATCTGCCCATGCCGAGCTAAGGGCAATATCGCTTGAAGAGGCGAACACTCTATGCGCCAAGCAGGTGATTTACCAAGACCGCATAGTGCCGCTCAACACGCTGGCTCGTGATTTCGTTTTGAAGCTTACCGGCAAAGACGCTTATCGTGGACTCTCGCCAGAGCAAGTGCTTGCTTCTTGGTTAGTGTATACCGAAGACTGGGCACGCGAGCCTATGATTTATGTTAAGAACGGTGCCTTGCGCCAGATGCTTAATCACCCTCGTGGCAAATACATCGCGCTTAATGAGTTGTTCGATGGCGACAAGTATAAGTTGCAGTCGATGCTGAGTGGGGAAGCGTGTAAGAACGACTCTAAGTTGAAGAACGCCATTTTGGAACTCGATGAAAAGGTAGGGCTTATTCTGATGCTTCGTGAGGGTACGCTTATCAAGCCTTTGCCTGAAGATGGCAGTGTTACTCCGCTTTCAGAAACAGCGGTAAAGGCGGAACTGTTATACAATAAGATTCCTTTCTCTAAGTTGCTCTTCATGATAAACCTCACCTTGGGAATCTTGTCGTTCGGTGGACTTCTTTATCTTGGGTTGAGGCGAGAAGATGCTCCCGTAAGCAATGCGGTGAGAGTGATAAAATGCGGTTTCGTATGGTTGCTTTTCGCTTCATGCCTGTTTCACTGGATAGGATATGCCTTGCGTTGGTATATCGGTGGGCGAATGCCTTTGGGCAACGGCTATGAAACGATGCTCTTTCTAGCCGGATGCGTTTTGGTATTGTCGTGCTGGCTTCAGCGACGTTTCCTGTTTGTGCTTCCTTTCGGATTTTTGCTGTCGGGCTTTACGTTGCTGGTAGCTTATCTGGGAGAAATCAATCCGCAGATAACTCCATTAATGCCCGTGTTGTTATCGCCTTGGCTCAGTATCCATGTGTCGCTTATTATGATAGCTTATGCGCTTTATGCTTATATATTCTTAAACGGCATACTTGCATTGTGCTTGCGGCATAAACCAGAGCAGGTAGAGCGACTGATGCTTTTCAGTAAGCTGATGTCGTATCCCGCCACGCTGTTCCTTGGTGTAGGCATCTTTATAGGTTCAGTATGGGCAAATGTTTCATGGGGCAACTACTGGTCGTGGGATTCGAAAGAGGTGTGGGCACTCATCACCTTTATGATATACGGTGTTGCTTTTCACGGAACTTCGTTGCCGTGGATGCGTAAGCCTATGCATTATCATATATATATGGTGTTAGCTTTCCTCTCGGTCTTGATGACTTATGTAGGTGTAAATTACTTCCTTACGGGTATGCATAGCTATGCGTGATGCGCAAAATTAAAAGGCGTAAAGAGAATCCGGATAAACGAATCCTCTTTACGCCTTTAATATATTAGTAATAAAGATATGTCTTTAGTACACCTCTACCTTAGCTGCAAGTGATTTGCATTTTTCGCGCAGAGCGTCCAAATCACCGTCAACCTTATCGTAGCATACCACAACACCCATACGGCGGTTAAGTTTAGTATAAGGCTTACCGAAGATACGCAGATAAGTATTGGGCTGAGAGCAAACCAACTCTTCGCCTCTGTAGCGCGGAGTTTCCTTGCTTGCTATAGGCGACAAGATAACTGCGCTGGCTCCGATATGCTCTTGAGTGATGCCCGGAATAGGCAAGCCAAGGATAGCATACAGATGCAACTCGAACTCATTCAGGTTCTGAGTATTTGCCAATGTAACCATACCAGTATCATGCGGACGCGGAGAAAGTTCTGAGAAGTAAACGCCGTTTTCGTGGCTCAAGAAGAATTCTACGCCCCAAATACCATAACCAGTCAACGCTTCGGTTACCTTTGCCGCCATCATCTCTGCTTCTGCCAGATGTTCTGGAGCGATGTGTGCAGGCTGGAAGCTTTCACGGTAGTCGCCGCCTTTCTGTACGTGACCGATAGGAGGGCAGAACAATGTAGGACCGTTCTTCTGAGTAACGGTAAGCAGTGTTATTTCGCTATCGAACTTGATGAATTCTTCAACGATAAGTTCTTTTATATCGCCACGGCTACCTTCGCAACCGTATGCCCAAGAGTATTCCAAGTCTTCCGGACCTTTAGCTACCGACTGTCCCTTACCCGATGATGACATCAACGGTTTGATAACACACGGATAGCCAATTTTTTCGGCAGCCTCTTTCAGCTCATCGAGAGATTTAGCGTAGAAATACTTCGCTGTTTTTAGTCCGAGTTCTTTAGCTGCGAGGTCGCGTATAGCCTTACGGTTCATTGTAAAGTTCACGGCACGTGCGCTTGGCACTACTTGGATGCCTTCTTTCTCCAGATGATACAAGCGTTCTGTACGGATGGCTTCAATTTCAGGAACGATGATGTCCGGATGATATTTCTCTACCACGCGGTCGAGCGCATCGCCGTCGAGCATACTGAATACCTCACAAGCATCTGCTACCTGCATAGCCGGAGCACCGGCATACGAATCGCACGCAATGACATACTGTCCTAAACGCTGGGCAGCTATTACAAATTCCTTACCCAACTCGCCTGAACCTAACAATAATATTTTCTTAGTCATAATTTAAATTGTTTGTGATCGATTTTTCTCGGTCGTCTGTTTTTTATAGCATTACTTTCACAAAGATAACGATGTTTTTTCAATTATCGCTTTAGCAATTCAATCTTTAAATTGAGTTTAAAGTAATATACTCCATTTTCGCGTTCCAGATAGCCGTATTTGTCTTTCTCTGTAGAGCCTTTGGTGAGGCGTGTGTTGTAATACAGAAAATCGGCCAGTGTTTGGCGATATGCGCGTTGGTAGCATAGCACTTCGCCGTCGGTGTTTACATACAGCATACCTGCAATGGCAGAGTCGGTACCGTTATACAGCTTGGCTGGACGCATACCGTTCATCAGTGCCAGCAAGAGTTCTTTTACCTTATATTCATAGAAGCAGTGTTTTGTTATCAGCTCGTCTTTAATCTTAAGCGGATTCAGCTTCTTGATTTCTTCTGTAAGTTCTGATACCTTAGTAATACCGTCTAGCCACATAAGGCGTACCATTTCGCCAAACAAGCGTCCGGCGTGAAGGTCTATCATAGAGAGGTTGCTGCGGAATACCTTATCGGCTACATCGTTATATTTCAAGACACCGCCCAGACGTTCTATCATCAGCATTCGGCTCAGTACATCGTCTTCTTCTCCTTCGGCGTTAATCTTGTTGACCGTAGGATTAGCGAACTTGATGCCTGTCTGCTCAAACTTGAAGTTAGCAGAACGACCTCCGTCGAGTAGGGGAAACATGGGGCTGAGGCGAGAACGCACCACGAGTCCGGTAAGTGGAGCATCGGCAGAGTAGAAAGCTACGCTGAAGTCGGTGCGGTCGTCGGTCTTAGCTTCGAGGTCGAATATAGCTACCTCGTCCAGGAACTCTTCCACTCCGTCGGGCGAGGTAACCTCGTCTTCGCGACTGTTCTTGATGGTCTGCAGAATCAATTCGGCCACCGTCTGGAAGTCCTCTCTAGGGAATAGCTTCTCGCCATTTTCGCTTTTTACGCGAATCTGGTCTCCCTCTATTATATATTGGCGCGTTCCGTCGTGCTCTTCGCGCTGAATCATCGCTACCGGCAGACGGTTTGTTTCGTCTTTTTTCACCTGCGGAGTTCCGGCATATACCTGTCCGTCAGACAGCAGGCGGAAAAACGCATACAGTTCGCTCCATTCTCTTTTTGTTGCTTGAAATGCCATAAGTATTTATAGTTGTTTGTTTCGGTAATAGAATAATGCAAATGTACGCCAAAGTACATAAATAATCAATATTGTTTCTGTAAAATCACCTCTTGTTTACAGGGCTTTATCGGAGATGAGGCGTGCTATGCGTGTCTTGCTTTGCGCTCCCTTGGTGAGCAGATACACATGCTTATAGGCATCGCGGTTCAACTCTGTGGGCGATCCGTTAATCAATATGATATTGCGGTCGTTGGCAAACTTCAATATTCCGTTCACGTTGTTGGGGTGCAACTTTCCTATTTCGTCCATCATACAGTGCAACTTAAAGTCTTGGAACTTTTGCGATGCGCTTTCCTTAAATACATTAAGCAGCATGATGTTTATCATGGCTTTTACCAGGATATCGGTACCCTCTGAGCCTACGTTCGACAGCTTCTCCACAAATCCGGTGTCGTTATTGTTTTCTATTACACGGAATCGCAGTTCGAATGAGTCGTACAGACGGATGGTGTCGTATCGGTATGCGTGTATTTCCTTGATGAAATCGCGAAGCAGACTGATGGCTTCCTGTTTAACCAACTGCTCGTTTTCTGACGAGAATAGGTTGGTGCCGGGAGTCAAGTCGTAAGCGTGCTCTGTATAATATTTCTGGATAGCTCGCAGACTATTCATTACTCGGTTGCTGCTTTCTTCTACCTTCATTTCGATGCACTGTATTACACCCACGAAGTTGCAAGTCTGGAACCCTTTGTTTACGCGACTTATCAAGTCGTGGATGTCGCTTTCGGATGCGGTAAGCATAGACGTATCCATGCTTATTCGCTTGAATATATCAGAGTGCTCGTTGTTGATTCGGCTCACGAATTCGTTAATTCTCTTCTCTTCTACAAAGTCGTTCAGCTCTTCGGCAAAGCGCACATACTCCCAGTCTTCATTAAACTTGGTTCTGAACTTAAATGTATTATCTTCGCCAAAGTGACCCGTAAACAAGTTGACTTCCTTACGCAATCTTCCCTGCAACTGCAGATACTGATTCTGCATACGTCCTAACTCGTCAATCAGTGCTATGCAGTCTTTCTCTATAGCCACATCGGTAGTGATATGAGCTTCGGGACCGAATATGTCTTGGTGCGGTTTGTACCAATCGTATGCCGAAATCTTGTCGAACGCCTCCATGTTAGCTGTCAGCGAGCGCAGTTTGTTTTCCGCCTCACTCAGCGTTTTGTTCGTTTCGTTAATCTTTTCTTGCAGAGCAGAAACTTCCTTTCTCAGTCTTTCCTTCTCGGTATCGAGCTGTTTCTTCAGCGCATCGTGCTCGCGCTTCCACTCGGGCAGCTGGTCAATCAAGTCGCGTTTGTCTTTCTGATATTCAATGATAAGCGTAGCGTTCTTGTCGATGAACTTCAGCTCCTCATTAATCTGCATCAGTTGTCCCGCTATCTCTTGCAGACGTTCGGTGTCGGCACCCTGTGAGTGCAACTCTTTCTGCATCTCTCTTTCGTAGTTGCCCTTGTCGGCAGCTATACGCTTCTGTTCTTCTTGCTCTTCCTTACGGATAGTCTCAGCCTGCTGCTCTTTCTCCGCAGCCATTTGTTGCTGACGGTCTTTCCATTCGCCCTTCAGTTTGTTAAGCTTTTCAGTCTTTTCACCGTTAAGGTTCTTCAGCTTCTCTTCTATATTTTTCAGCTCGCTACGCAGAGTGTGCTGTTGCGCTTCCAGTCCGTGCAATTTCTGCTGACGTTCTGCATTCGCCTTCTTCTTCCACTCTTCAAGGTCGAGCATATCCGTCTGGTATTGTTTCTCAAGCTTCTCTAACTCATACTCCTGCAGAGCGATGATGTCTTTCTGCTCCTTGATGCGCGGCTGATATTTCTGCTTTAGCTGCTGGGTTAGAGTTTCCTTTTCAGCTTGCAGTTGGGTGATGCGCACCGCTATCTCTTCAAGACGCTTTTCGCCATCTTCTTTCTCTTTCTGATAATCGTTTATAGACTTGATATGGCGGTCTATATTGCTTAAGTCGATGCTTATACCATAAAACGAAGCGTTATCGAAACTGTTGGCAACAGTAGGGTTGAGTCCCGTTTGCCATAGGATAGTCTCATCGCACAACTTACCTATATTATCTTCCCATCCCGGCTTGTTGTCTTTTAGCCAACCCTGCAGTGTATCTCGGCTGTTCTGCAAGAAAGCGTCAAGCTCTTCTACACGCGGTTTCAGTTGCTCTTGCTCCGCTTTCAGACGAATCAACTCTTCTTCTTTTTCTGTCAATCCGTTTCTCTCTTCGCTCTGCCAGTTAAGCGTAAGCTCTTGAATAGAAAGTTGTGAGTTCTTTATACGGTTCTTCTTACTTTCGTGAATACCCGTGTACGACTGAATGCGATGTTTCAGTTCGTCCTGCTCCTTCTCATAGAAACTCTCTTTGCGGCACAACTGCATTTGGTAGTCGATAGCCGTAATGGCAGTCTGCTTTTCGTTAAGTTCCGGATGAAGCTGTTGCGATAACTGCTCATATTCAGCGTAGAGAGCATCGGTAGCCGATTCGTGCATTCGTCGTGCATCTTCCAAACGCTCGTTGTATGCGTTGCTTAGCTCTTCGGCTTGCTTCAGCTTTGCCTCGTGAATAGCGTTCCACTGTTCGTTGAGAGCCTGTATGAGCGATTTATATTTAGTAGAAATCTCAGTGTATTGCGAAGTAAGAATACGTTGCTCCTCTTGCAGCCCGTTGCGCTTGTTGGTCCATTCTTCCTTCTTTGCAGAGCGTTCTATAATCTCTTCTATGTTAAGATTATTATACTCTTTCTCCTTCTTCTGAGCCTTTTGCAACTCATTGTTGAGTACAGCCAACTTCTCCTGCAACTGATTACACTGTTGCTGCGACTGGTCTTGCATATGCTGCTTCTCAGCCAGCTGTTTACCTCTTTCCGCTTCTGCCTCTTTCTCTTTCTTCTGCCATGCAGGTAGAGCCTCCGCAGCTTCGCGATGAGCTACCGCAAGTTCACGACAACCTTGTACGATGGAAGTCTGTTGGCGCGATACCTGTACAGAAAGCGAAGTGATTTCTTTTACTTGCTTCTGAGTCTCCCGTTTTTGATACTCTTCTATATCGTGAAGGCGAGTCTCGAAATTCTTAAGATGTTCTTTATAATTGTTCAGGTCTACACCAGTCTCGTCTTCGTTGATAGAAGAAATAATAGTTTTCTTGATGAACTCAGCATCCAGTTTAGAGTTGAGCAGCACGTTCTGAATGGTACGCGGAATGTTCTGATATTGCTTGCTCTCCATCAGTGAATACTTCTGCATATCGGCAGATACACCGTTTCCGTATAATATGTTTCTGTATTCATCGAAGGTAGAAATGATGCGCGAGTAGTCGATGCCTGCCTGATCAAGCTGCATGCGAATGCGGTCTGTTCCGGTATAAGCCGTAAGAGTCTCAGGGTCGATAAACAACTCCTTACGATAAGGCGAATTGATGAAGCGATAGTTTACACGATTCATCGACTTGAAGCTCAATATGCAAAACGCCCCGTTCTCTGTAGTTACTTCATATATAATATAAGAGTTAGAGTAGGGGAAATAATACTCGGTATAGCTTTGCTTCTCTACCGGAATACCCAACTTCTGGGTATCAGCGTTATAAAAGAAAAGAATGGCGCGCAGAACGGTACTCTTTCCCACACCCTGAGTTCCGATAAAGTGAACGTTTCCATCCAGATAAATATCGTCGGCATACGGTATGTTCGCGCTGTTTATGAAGATAATTCTATTAAGATTTCTCATTGTCGTAGTCTAATGTTCGGCTTTGCTGTTTTATTGTTCGCTGTCGTTCTCTTCGGTTTCTTCATCATATATGTTGATGCTCTCTACCAATCGCTCCAGATAGTGCCAAGAACTCATCACCTTATAGGTGTTGGTCTTTTCATTCTCCAACTCCAAGAACGACTCTCGTGTAAGTTGCTTTATCATATTATCGAGCACATCTTTTCTTACGTCCTTATCAGAGAAATGCTTTCGGATGCTGTCCAGCTTATTCTGTAGCGTAACGTTGATGTTGGCTTCTACCAATATCTGCTCGGGTTGAAAACGATAACCGGGACCGAATGTCTCATCGTATGTCTTGAACAAATCGAGAATGTCAATCCAATAATAAGCCCTCAATATCTTTTGCTCTAATGTGTTACGCGGTTCAGTTCGCGAAAAGTAAAAATACTCATTGCCTCTTTCAAGGTTGTATCCTATCTGAGCGAAAAATACAGACAGCGCCTCGAAGTCATCGTCTATCATATCGTAATAGTCTCTTATTTCTTCGTTGGTACTGTTTGAACTGATAAACTGTCCTTTCTGCAGACAGTCGAAAATCTCGGCCGTATGGTCGGGGATATGTATATTTAAATCCATGATGCTTCTTTCTTTTCTTGATTAAATACCCGGATACACCCGTACGTATTCATAATTGTGATAAGTGCTGAATTCGTTGGTGATTTGGAATTGCGATTCGTATAGCGATACCATCTGACAGAACAGCGTGGTGCGTTCTTTCTCACTCACTTCTCGCTTGAATGTATAATTCATCAGATACGAGAAGAGGTCTTCGGGTTGTGCCTCCGGGTCTTTCCATTTCTTCTCGGCTTGTGCCTGAATATAATCGCCTGCCGTCTCTTCCAAGCTGATGCTTTCTTGATACATGGCTTGCGATTCAAGGTCCTCCTGACTGAACGCTCCAGCTTCGTTGCTTCGTACGCTTTCGCGATATTGCAAGTTCTTCAGCACTTTTAATATAACTGGGCGTGCCTCATCGCTATTAAGGTAGTTTACGGATAGCTTGAACGATGCGGGCATAGCACCTTCTATTAACACCGAGCGTTCATTGTCTATTACTTCAGACAGGTTGGTCTTGGCACGTAGTTCGAATTGATCTTGCAGATATTTCAGACGGCGAATCTTCGCCACCAATATTACCTGACTCTTTATCTGATTCAGATAGTTGATAATGTCTTGCTGTGCGCGTATTAAGCTATGAGCCGAAAGCTGAAGCTCGCGGCGCAAGTCCAGCAGAATGCGGTCGAGCTCCTCGTCGGTAGCCTGCTGAAAGAACTGGCGTTCCTCATGCAGAATGAGATGCTCTGTAGTGTCTATAAGTTGCTGTATGTTGATTCTTTTTTTATCGAGATTCTCCAGCTTAGCTATCTTGATTTGATACGTAGGCTCATGCTTGAAAGCATTTTCTATGCTGGTTTGCAGATTCATGATATTACGTATGGTGGTACGCGCTATTTTCTGGAATGTTATCTTGATGTCGCGCACATAGCGAGCCCTTCTGTTGGCAATGCGCTCCTTCTGATAATAATCCATCAGCTCATGCAGATACTCTATGTTTTCGTCGATGATAGCGGTATTGATTTCTTCGTTGGCTTCGAGCAGTAATTCGAAGAAGTCCATGAAGCGTGCGTCAAGCTCCAGAAAGTTTCCGTTTTGGCGGATAACCTCTTTCTCAATCAAAAGCTTTAGCTTGTTTTCGTCGTCTTTCAGCAGAGCCAGTGCATCGGTATATCTGAAGTTAAGAATCTTTCTCTTTTCAAACATTTCCGTCAGCAGCCCTCTTGCTGTACTGACGGTGCTTATTATTTCGTGGATAGAACGGAATATGTACATCTTTCTCTTGTTTCTGTGCCAGAATCTTATGCCTTGGCATGATTCGGACTTCAAAATTACGAATAATTTTCCGAACAGAGAAATGTTATAATATTGATTGCTTATTTATTGCTTCAAGAAACTTGTCTTTATAGTTTTCGCCTACCGGTATGTAGGTGTCTTTATCGAAAATGATACGCAGGCGCGATATTTCTGTCACCTTTCGCATGTTGACTATATACGAGCGGTGCACACGCATAAAGTAGTCGGGCAGTCGGCTTTCTATTTTCTGCAGACTGCTAAGAGTCACTATCGGTCTGTCTCTCCCTTCGGTGTATATGCGTATATATTCGCTCATACCCTCTATGTACTTTATTTCCTGTAGGTTGATGCGCACCATCTTATATTCGCTTTTTATGAATAGGCTGTCGCTGGCTTCTTCCTTGGGAGTTGGGGTAGCGGTGTGAGTATATTCGTACATCTTACGTGCCTTTTCGGCTGCTTTCAGGCAGTCTTGAAACTCGAAAGGCTTGAGCAGATAGTCGGTGGCATCAAGTTTGAAACCTTCTACCGCATATTCTGAATAGGCGGTGGTGAATATCACTAAGGGCTTGGTTGCCAGTGAGCGTACGAAATCTACTCCGTTTAAGTCGGGCATATTGATGTCGATAAACAGCAAGTCAACTTTCTCTTGTGCCATAACTTCCATCGCCTCATATGCGTCATGGCATGACTTTATCAGGTTGAGGAAAGGGATGCGTTTTACGTATCCTGTCAGTTGGGTAAGTGCCAGAGGCTCATCGTCTATAATAATGCAGTTCATCATGTGTTAAGCGGTATGTTTAGTGATACATTGTATTCGTTCTCGTTTTCGTTTATGGTGTAGGTATAGTTGTTGCCGAACAGCAGTTGCAGTCGTTTCTTCACATTTTCCAGTCCCACGCCGTGGTGTTCGTCTTTCTTGGTGCGGTGCTTGCTGTTGCTGCATTTAAAGATAAGGCTTCCATCGTCTATCTTCAGGCAGATATGTATGAACGATGCTTCGCGATAGCTTACTCCGTGTTTGAAGGCATTCTCTAATAGAGAGATGAGCAACAGTGGAGGTATCTTTACTTCGGGAACTATCAGCGGAAAGTCGGTTTGTATGTTTAGGCTTTCGGTAAAGCGCAGTCGCATAAGTTCGATGTAATTCTGAAGAAAAATTATCTCCTTGGTTAGCTCTATATAGTCTTTGTTCGATTCATACAGCACATAGCGCATCAGTTTTGATAGTTCTATGATGGATGTCTTTGCTTTTCGGCTATCTATATCTATCAAGGCGTGTATGTTGTTAAGTGTATTCATAAAGAAATGCGGGTTGAGCTGATATTTCAGGTATTGCAGTTCAGACTCTAATTTCTGGTGCTCTAAATCTTTCATAACCTCTTCGTCGCGCAGTGATTTGATGAATAGTTTGATAGTGAGGTTGAATCCTATCAGCAGTATGGCGATGGTGAGGTTGATGAAGGTAATAGTGTTGGGTTGCATGCGTGGAGGCATAGGCTGTCTACGGTTGGGATGTCTGTAGGGTAACGGCGGGCGCATTTCGGAGCTGTGTTCTCCGTCTTTCGGATGTGGGAGTCTTTCGCCGTGCGGACGCATATCGCCGCCTGGCATGAATTGTTCTTGTCGGTTCTCTGATAACTGGTAGAAGAGTACGCTTTCGGGTACTACTTTAAACAGTATGAAGAGGGTTAGTATGATGCTTATGGTGTACCATAGATAGTTTTTACGTAGGAATAGCTTCGGTATGAGTATGAAGTTGTTCAGTAGGAATAAAACGAAGAATGGAGCGATGATGATCCATGATTGCATGATGTCTTTCCATACTGTTGTATGGTCGGGTAATGTGTTTTGGGCTGAGTAAGTGGAGACTATCGGAGCGACTCCGATGAATATCCATATAATCAGATATACTATTTGTTCTAAAAGCGTTTGCTTTGAAATTTGTTTCATGCGTCTTTGTTTGTTTGCTGTCGCGGTCATTTCTCTAAGTTACAAAAATAGGATGGGGCTTTATTAATTGCAATATAAATCGGTGAACTGGCTTTTTTAAAAGACGAGTAGGTTGTTTTTTAGGTTTTTTAAGTTTGGAGTGTTGTTGTTATTGCTATGGTTGTTGCTTTTATGGGTTTATTATGGGGAAATTGGCGTTTTACTGATGAAATTTGGGCGTTTGTAGATTCTATTTTTGCTTTAGGATGACAGAATATACTTTTGCTTCCGTAAAATTTTAAAAGCTAAAAGACATGAGAACATTTATTAAACACGCTCTGTTTTGTGCGGCTTGGGTGGGGACAGCATGGTCGGCACAAGCGAATACGTTGCCGTATCAGTCTGTTCAGACAGAGAACTCTGAAAAGAAAGAATTGCCGAATCCGGAGAAAGCGGCTAGACGAATGACTGACGAAATGCAGAAGTCGCTCGGACTGACTGATAAACAGTATAAGAAAGTCTATAAACTTAACTTGAAAGAAGAGAAGGCTCGTGTGGAGCAGATGAAAGCGAGAGGTGCAGATGGTAATCGTCCGCCTATGATGGGTGGTGCTCCCAGTGGAGATTTCCCGATGATGGGCGGCGGTCCTAGCGGTGGTGGCTTCCATCCAATTGGCGGCAACGGTGGGCCGGGTATCCCTCCTCCCTCTGGCAGTAAAAACGATATGCGTACCTTGATGGAGAAGAAAAATAAGCAGATGAAGAAGATTCTTACTGAGGAACAATATGCCAAGTGGCATTCAGAGCAGCCTCGCCTTAGAAGAGATCAGAAATGTTGCCCTGTTTGTCAGAATAAACCGGATGGCGAAGAGAAATAATCATAATCAGCATAAAACAAAAGAGTATTAATCGCAATTATTAATGAGTTAAGGTGGATAAAAAGAAAGAAACTCATAATCCAGAACAGATTTTTAAGGTTGTATAAAAACAGTTTTCAGAATTTTGTTCATTGAGGGCGAAACGCTGCGATAGTGTTTCGTCCTTATCTTTAATAATGAAATCATTAGAATCTATGAATAGAATAATAAGAATAGTATTAGGTATAGTAGTGCTAAGTGTACTGCTTGGCGCATGTGGTGAAGAGGAGTTTGCTTATATCCCGTCGCAGAAGATGCATTTAGGTGATGAAATCACATCGTATAGTGTACAAATGTGGTAAAAGGCGATACGGTAGAGTATGTGGTGTTTAACTTTTATCCTGAGGAGGTTACTCAGTTGCAGGGGGTGAGCTATGACGAGTCGACAGGTGTCTTTACGTTCCATAACGAGCAGACAGCGCAATATAAGTTGACGTGGCAGTTCGAAGTGGAGCATAACTATATAGAAGTACAATACACCCAGAACGGCATGTGGTATACGGTAAACGGTAGTTCGTCGGGCAATGAAGCCGTAATCACAGTCAATACAGGAATGGGTGTGCGCGTACGTTTCCGCAATGTTGGGAATATGTATGCCGATGAAGATGAAATACGTTATTACACTTCGGTGAAAGTAGTGCAATTTGCCATCGAATCAGCCGATTAACGCTATCTGAAGCCGTTTTTTTACAGTTTTGAAGTCTAAACGTTAATGAAATATTAAAAAAGATAAAAAATAAGTGCGCTTACTATTGATATTGAGTTATTTGTATTTACTTTGAGATTGATAAAAATAAAAACCATAAAACCATGAACGAATTAATCGCAAAAGTAAAAGAACTCGCAGCCGAATTGGTTGCTGATGCAGAATTGCAGGCTGAAAAGGGCAATAAAGCTGCTGGAACACGCGCTCGCAAAGCATCTTTGACATTGGAAAAAGTATTGAAAGAATTTAGAAAAGTTTCTTTGGAAGAATCTAAGAAATAATCTTTTTTCGCGAAGAGAAAAGAGGTGTGTTAAAAGTCTTGACGTGCTAATGATGCACTCAATTCTTTTGATACACCTTTTTGCGTTTTTATAATGATGGTTGGTTTTCCCTGATAGGACTCTCGATGAAAATGATGCGGCATATTTTATATATCATTCTAGTGTGGATGGGTGTGGGTGTAATGATGGTTTCGTGTTCCGGCAGAAAAAATAAGGCCCGGTTCATGCAGGCCGATTCGCTCAACCGGGTGGCGTATGCTCTGCATTATAAGGATTTGGCCGCTTCTACCCGTGCGGCGGTACGGGCGTGCGAGTTGGGAAAGGGTAATGGCGAAATCATTTCGGAGGCTCTTAACAATATGGGTTTCTGTGCATTTATGCGCATGGATTTCGAACATGCGGCACGTCTGTTTGAGCGGGCTGCCGATGAAGGAGGCAATGAGGTGGAGCATCTTATCGCCGATGTTGGCATGATGAAGATTTGTCAGCGCACTTCTATGAACAAGCGGTTTTACGATTACCGCAACAGTGCCATCAGCAGGATGAAGCGTATCAGCGAAGATGAGGCTCTTATAACCGACAGTCATATTAAAGAACGTTTCGTTTATGCCGTGTCAGAGTTTTATATCGTATCGGGCATTTATTTCTATTATTTGCAGCAGACTAAAGAGTCTATGGAATCTATCGATGCCATAGATGAAAGGGCGTTGGCTGCCGATACGGCTCAGAGTTTGTATTATGAATATATGCGTGGATCGGGCGGCATGTATGCGGCGGCGTCCGAAGAGGAACGGGTAGTAGGCGAGTTTGGTTGCTTGGCCGACTGTCTTTTGCTTAGCCGCAGTAAAGGATATATTTATTTCGAGGCTAATGCTCTGCAGGGCATGGCCGAGATTCTTAATTTCCCTGACAACAGGCGTATTCTGGAATCTGATCATTTGGGACTCTTGCGTTTGGTCAACGATAAGGGACTTCCGGTAGATAGTTTGCCGTTATATTACGCTAATCAGGCTCTTTCTCTATTTAAGAGATATGGAGATTGGTATCAGATTTCGGGAACATACCGTACCCTTGCTACATATTATAATTATGAAGGTCAGCCCGATAAGGCTTTGACCGAACTGAAGTCGGCGTTGCAGTACGTTAACTGGCATCATGAGAAATTCTATCATTGTAAAGATACTACCGACCGTCTACATACTTACGCTCCTCAGGAAGACAGTGCCACAGAACTGAAATGGATAGTGAACGAAGGCATCAAGACGGTGCCAGAGTGGATACTGCGCCTACGCGAGCAGATGAGCCGTACATATGCTGCGATGGACATGAAACCGCAGTCGGATTACAACCGAAATATTTACCTCGACTTGCTTGATTATACCCGTCAGGATAAATCGGTAGAGAGTAGGTATGTCGCTTTGCAACGCGAGTCTAAGCAACTCAATTTGCTGCTGCTGTTGGTAGGCATCGGCTTCTGTGTGCTTATTTTCCTCTTCGTATTGCTGAGTCGTAGATGGAGAGAGCGAAACCAAGCTTATCTGGCTACGCTGAATAAGGTACTCGACTTGTGTCGAAAGATTACCGCATCGGTTCCGGCTCATTCTTCTACCGAGGAGGAGATGGTGCAGGCGGTGATTCAGACCGTGAAGAACGATTTCTCAGATTTGTTTGGTGCCGATGATATGCTGATAGAGACTTGCTCTTCGTCTGAGACCGAAGAGGAAGAAGATGAAATAGATGAAGAACGACGTGAGGCCATCGGCCGTATGAGCGGTTTCGATTTGATTACGTCGGATAAGGGAGAGAAGATAGGCGTGTTGTATTTAAACCTTAGCGCTCCGTTGCCGAAGGAGAAGCGTGCGTTGCTGAATCTGATTCTACCTTATCTAACGTGGACCATAGAAAATGGAATGAACTTGGTGTCGCTCGATGATGAGTGTCGCCGCATAGAGAAAGAACGCTTTGTGCATCAGCAGCATTTGGCAGAGAATAAGCGTCAGAACATAGTTAAGAAGGCTTGTCTTTCTATCGTAACCGGCATCTTGCCTTACATAGACAGGGTGGCGAATGAAGTACATAAGTTGTGTAATTTACCTTACGCTCGTCAGGAAAATATAAAGAAGGGCAAGTTCACTTATATAGGCGAGCTGATAGACCGCATAAACGAGTATAACGATATCCTTGCACTATGGATTAAGATGCGACAAGGTGCGCTGAGCTTCAAGATAGAGAGCTTCGGTCTTAATGATTTGTTCGCTATGGTGGCTAAGGGAAAGCATACTTTCGATACCAAGCATATTAATCTCACTGTGTCACCCACAGAGGCTGTAGTAAAGGCGGATAAGGCTCTTACGCTTTTCATGGTAAATACGTTGGCCGATAATGCCCGTAAGTATACTCAGGCAGGAGGCAACGTATCGGTTTATGCTACAGAGCACGATGATTATGTGGAGATTTCGGTAACCGATAATGGACCGGGATTGTCGAAAGAAGACATAAGTCGCATACTCGATGAGAAGGTGTACGATTCTGGAGCTATCGGACTGGATACAGCCAAAGATGTAGAGCAACTGCGTAAGAGCAAGGGGCATGGCTTCGGATTGATGAACTGTAAGGGCATTATAGAAAAATACCGTAAAACCAACGCTCTGTTCAGTGTTTGTATGTTCGCCATAGATAGCACTCCGGGAAAAGGAAGCCGCTTTTATTTCCGCTTGCCTAAGGGGGTGAAAAAAGCTTTTACCATGTGCGTGGCGTTCTTGTTCTTATTGGTGGGCAGTGCATGTAGCCATCAGCAGCAGTCGGGCGAGGGTACTGTAGAGAATTTTACTTACGATAGTCTTCTTTCTACCGCAAATGAATACGCCAATTTGGTTTATAATAGTAATGTGCACGGAGAGTATAATAAGGCTATTCAGTATGCCGACAGCGCACTTTATTATATGAATGCATATTACCTGCGCCATTCCGGTAAGGCAGAGCCATTGCTTCAACTCTGTGCCGACGGTGAGAACGCTGCCGAACAGACATGGTTGGCTCAAGGTTTCGATACAGACTATTATATTCTTCTCGATGTACGAAACGAAACTGCGGTTGCCGCTTTAGCGTTGAAGGATTTCCGCTTGTATTATTATAACAATATGGCCTACTCTGTGCTGTATAAGCAGATAAGTAAGGACCGCTCTATAGATGTTTATTGCGAGCAGATGCAACAGTCGGCTAAGGATAAAATGATAGCCCTTGCCTTGTTTGTACTTCTTGTAGTGGCTTGCATCATAGGATATTATTTCTTGTATCTGCGTCACCGTTTGCATTATCGATATAACATGGAGCAAGTGTTTGTTGTCAATAAAGCTTTGCTGGCTGTGTCTCGTGCAGAAGGGCGAGACGACTTTGCCACCAGCTTACTGAATTGCCTTTATACGGAACTGAATGAACTGCTTCCGGTAGATGACTTGTCGCTGGCTATCAGCGACGAAGGTCCGCTTAAATACTATACCTATCTGCAGAAACCTACAGACGATGTGCTCACCGAACGGATGCAGCGTTGCTTTGAGCGTAAAGAAAAGCATTGGAACGGAGTCGGTAAGTGGAGTCTCTTTCCGCTGACTGTAGAACTTGGCGGAGAGCAATACTGCTCGGGCGTATTGGCGCTTAAGGTAGCTCAGCCATATAATAATGAAGAGAATAAACTGCTGGTAGAACTGGCCATAAGCTATCTGTCGGTAGTGCTATATAATACGGTGGTGCGTGTGCGCCAAAAGTATGCCGATATAGAGTTGATGCAAGATGAGGCTCGACGTACGCTGTACGAGGATAATATGCTTCACGTGCAGAACATGGTGCTCGATAACTGCTTGTCTACCATTAAGCACGAAACAATTTACTATCCCAACCGCATCAAGAAGATAGTAGATTCGCTTAACGGCGATGCATCGGTATCGGCAGAGAAAGAGCGTACCGACATGCAGACTATCGATGAGTTGGTAAGCTACTATAAAGACATCTTCACGCTACTCAGCTCGTGTGCCTCTCGTCAGCTAGACGAAGTAACGTTCCGTCGTACGGATATTAGCGTCTGTGCATTGCTCGATAAAGTCGATAAGATGATGCGCAAGCAGTTCCGCAAGCACACTTCGACGGTAGAGTGCACGGTACTTCTGTCCGAAAGCGATATGAAAGCGAAAGGCGACGAGACTCTTCTGCTCTTCCTCTTCGAGAACTTGATAGCCGAAGCCGTGCGTTGCCCTGATGCAGGGCGCATCGAGATAGAAGCAAGGCGAGATGCCGACTTCGTTCGTTTCAGCTTTACCGACCGTAGGCGTGAGTATACACGTATCGAACTGAACGAGCTGTTTTATCCGTCGCTTCACCATCTGTCGGGCATGGCAGGCGGAAGCGAGTTGGTAGGCACCGAGTTCTTGGTCTGCAAGCAAATAATCCGCGACCATGACGAGTATGCAGGTCGTCGCGGATGTCGTATCAATGCCGACCCGGCACCGGGCGGAGGATATACGGTGTGGTTTACGGTGCCGTTGCGCAAGTAATATAAATAAGAATATAAAAACACTATATAATAATGGATAAGTTTAAAGTAATAATAGTAGAAGACGTAAAACTGGAGCTTAAAGGAACGGAAGAGATATTTCGTCATGAGATACCTAATGCCGAGGTAATTGGCACTGCCATGACCGAAGCCGAGTTCTGGACATTACTTCAGCAGCAAACACCCGACTTGGTGTTGCTCGATTTAGGATTAGGCGGTTCTACCACTATTGGCGTAGAAATATGTGCCCGTCTGCATAAAGAACACCATGAAATCAAAGTACTGATATTCACTGGCGAGGTGCTGAACGAGAAACTTTGGGTGGACGCTCTTGCGGCTGGTGCCGACGGCATTATACTGAAGACTGGCGAATTACTCACAGCTACCGATGTAGAGGCTGTTATGGCTGGCAAGAAGTTGGTGTTCAACTATCCGATACTTGAAAAGATAGTAGAACGCTTCAAACAGTCGGTAATGGCAGAACAGCGCCGCCAGGAGGCTATTATCAATTACGACATTGATGAGTATGATGAACGATTGCTTCGTCACTTGGCTTTAGGCTACACCAAAGAAATGATAACCAACCTTAAGGCGATGCCTTTCGGTGTAAAATCGATAGAAAAGCGTCAGAATGATTTGGTAAACCGATTGTTCCGTGCTGATGAGCGTACGGGCGTCAACGCCTGCCGATTGGTGACACGTGCGTTTGAGTTGCGCATATTAGATATAGATAACCTGGAACCAGACGATGAATAAACGTTTCATACATCCCGTAACCCTGCTATTCATACTCACGCTGGCGGCTGCGCTGATGTCGTGGGTGGGGAGTATTTACAGTTGGCAAGGCGTACAGAGTCTGCTCAGTGCCGAAGGTATGCGGTGGCTGCTGCGTAATGTAGTAAACCTTCCGTGGTCGGCCTCTCTCATACGGCATCTGTTCATGCTGTCGTTTGGTGTGGGTCTGTGCGTACATTCGGGATGGTGGGCACTGTGTATGCGACTTATTACCCGTAATGGTGGATGGTCGCGAAAAGAGCGTCGCGCCTGGGTGCTTAGCATGGTGGTAGGGATGATGTGGTTCGCTTTCTGCGCATGGCTTGCCTTCGGCTCGTCGGCTATCGTACGTAGCATAACCGGAGGCCTGCAAGGCTCGCCCTTCATGAGCGGACTCTCTTTTTTGTGCTCGTTGGGTCTCGGACTGACAGCGATGATATACGGTCTTTCTGTCGATTTCTATCGTACCGACCGCGATGTCGTAAAAGGAATTTCCTATTGCTTCTCGCGTTTCTCCAGCCTTTGGGTAGCACTGTTCTTCATAGCTTTGCTTCTCTCCATACTCCATTATACGGGGCTTGACGCATGGCTGAAAATAGATTGCCTCCATTCTTTGGTCTTCTTTTAGAATAAATTACGTATCTTAGCGACCTAAATAAATCATTAAATAAAATCAGTATGAAAAAGATTTTGTATTTGGCGGGAGCCGGTTTTATGGCATTGGCATCTTGTCAGCAGCAGTCTGGATACACCATTAAAGGTACAATAGACGGTGCAAAAGACGGTGAGACAGTTTACTTGCAAGACTTTGCAGGCTATGAGTTGATAAAGAAAGACTCAACAATAGTTAAGAACGGTGCGTTCGAGTTTAAGGGTACTCCCGACTCGGTTACTACTATGCGTTACGTAACTTACGCTCAGGATGAGAATCAGCCGCTTATGATGGCGATGGTGTTCATTGAAAACGGTAACATCACTTTGAAGATGAATCAAGAAGCCAATGTAGTAAGCGGTACTAAGTGTAACGATGCTTATCAGAGCTTCATGACTCAGTATCTCGACATAAACATGAGTATGCGTGAGCTTTATAACAAGATGAAATCTGACGCTACGCTTACAGCCGACAAGCGTGTTGAGATGGAAGCTGAGTTGAACCGTAAAGACAGTCTGGGTACAGCTATGGTATTCAATACTATAGAACAGAACATCAGTAACTTGGTAGGCGTACATTTGCTTACTAGTTTCGCACCGGCTTTAGCTCCTGAAAAAGTAATGCCATTGCTCGATCAGATTCCTGCTGCATACGCTTCTTTGCCCGAAGTAAAGGGAATGAAAGAAGAAATGGCAGCTGTTGCTAGCACAATGGTAGGTAAGACTTTCGTAGATATAGTACAGAACACTCCCGACGGAAAGGAGTTGAAACTTTCTGATATCGTTTCAGCCAACAAATATACATTGGTTGACTTCTGGGCAAGCTGGTGCGGTCCTTGTCGTCGTGAAATGCCGTCGGTAGTTGAGGCATATAAGACATATAAGGCAAAAGGTTTGGAAGTAGTCGGAGTATCTCTCGATACCGATATGGCTGCATGGAAGAAGGCTATCACCGACCTGAACATCACATGGCCTCAGATGTCAGACTTGAAGGGTTGGCAAAACGCTGGAGCCGCACTTTACGGTGTTCGCTCTATCCCCGCTACTGTCTTGATTAATCAGGAAGGTAAAATCGTAGCTCGCAACCTGCGTGGTGAAGAGTTGCTTACTAAGTTGGAAGAGTTGATGAAATAAGATTTTTCTATCTTTATAAATTTAGGCTGTAGTCTCCATTTTGTGGAGGTTACAGCCTAAATTGTTTTTATTGTCTTAATAGTGTGTAAAACTGTGTTTTCATCTGCAAATCTATACACTTGGATTAGGATATTATACAATCTTAGTCTGTGTTTATGGTTTGTCAGCCAATGGGTTGACTTTTCCTTTGTTAGGCATGGCAGAATTGTATTTAATTTGGGTAAAAAAGGACTCCGAAAATACATTCAGTCATTTTTATATTTATTTTTGTTCTGAGATAAAGAATTTAAGGAATCAGATTTATTATCGTAAATGGATATAATTAACCATGAAGTGAAAAACTAATAAGTTATAATATGGCAGAGCTTAAACAAGGTTGCACGCTAAAAAATGGGAAATACAAAGTCGTCAAGACTTTAGGACAAGGTAGCTTTGGTATTACCTATCTTGCTACAACACGTGTCTCAATGGACGGTCAATTAGGTAAGTTGGATGTAGATGTGAATGTTACTATTAAGGAGTTCTTTATGTGTGATTACAGTAGTAGGGCTGTTGATGGCATAAGTGTAGAAAGAACTAATAGTTCATTGGTTAAGAATTATCAAAACAAGTTTCAGCGTGAAGCGATTAACCTCTCAAAGTTGCATCATCCTAATATAGTGAAAGTTCTGGAGGTGTTTGATGAAAACAATACAACTTACTATGTGATGGAGTTTATTGACGGTGTAACTGTTGATGATTATATACCTCAGTTCGGGATAACCGAGTGTTTTATACAATATAAATGCAGCGTGAAAAC
>ENA-OPMN01000046-OPMN01000046.1-human-gut-metagenome-genome-assembly--contig:-NODE-46-length-69847-cov-10.781651_pt1 | contig 69847 bp, 60 predicted proteins | sample MGYA00241524_ERZ501745 | MGnify/ENA primary metagenome ERZ501745 (study PRJEB25962, sample SAMEA2042567) | human gut metagenome | biome: human gut; feature: human-associated habitat; material: faeces...
CGTGCTTACAGCGTATAGCTGCTTAGCACATTATTGAATTATTAACGAACTATTGATATATATATTATTATATAATAAGGTACGCGGGGGGACCATGCAAAAAACAGCTGTTAACTGTTAACCCTGTTAACCCCCAATGAAAAGTTGATAGTTTATAGTTGATAGGGCGTAGCCGTTTGCAAGATAGCTATAAACTTTCAACTATAAACTAACCGAAGTTAAATATAATATTCTGCCGAATCAACCAAACCGGCTCTCAGCGCATATTTCGTAGCCTCGTGAACGTTGTTTACGCCCAACTTGCGGAAGATGTTCTTGCGGTGGGTATTGACTGTATGGAAGCTGGAAAAGCGCTTCTCGGCTATTTTTTTCGTCGTCATTCCCAGCGCAATGTCCTTCAGAATCTCTGTCTCGGTCTTGGTGAGGTTGATTTTCTCCTGCTCCTCTTGTTTCGGAGCCAGAAGAACCTCCATCATGCGCTGGCAGACAAAACGGTTGCTTGCCACACAAAAACGTATCGCCTCCTTGAGTTCCATTAGCGAACACTCCTTCAGCAATACGCTGAACTGCGTACTGCTGGCGATGAGAATCTTAACGAAATCGGTACTTAAATCCTCACTGAACAGTAGCCAGCGCGTGTATGGGAAACGCTGGTTTAAAATAAGTAACTCGGCAGCATCATTGATGTCGAAAAGGGTGTAGTCGAGTATTACGACCGTATCCTCATTCTCCCTTAAGGTAAGCAGCAGGTCTGCCTTGTCTTCGACAGTTTGGGTTTCCAATCCCTCCATCTTACTGATCACATAGTTCAATCCGGCTCTTGTGATGTCCTGTTTGTCTGCTAATAGAATCTTCATTGTGTTTACTCTCTTATGGTTTTTGTATATGTATGTAGATGCCTTGATGCAATAAAAATACTGCATCAAGGCATCTTTTTTTCTTATTAGAATGACATGAGGAAGCCCATACGGATGCCCCATTTTGAGATGTTTGCATGGTCATAATAGTTGAGGCGGCGAACATAATCGATTCCGAAGAACTTGAAGATGTTGTGCACGCCGGCTACAAACTCCCAGTATGGCGTCTTGCCAAAGGTATAGGAGTTGGTAGGGAACTTGAAGAGTTTCTCATCATTGATGTTCTTGCTCGGGTCGTTCTTGCTGGTCAAATCGCCCCAAACACCCTTGATGGCTATATATTCACGCCACTTCAGCTTCTTGATGAGCGGAATGCGGTTGAGCAGCTTGCCGTTCATATCCCAGGCTACTGACCAGAACAGCTGGCGGTCGCTCAGGAACTCCCAGTCCTTCATCATGCTGATGGTTGCCTCCTGCTCGAAGAGAGAGAGGTTGACCGGTGGCTGGATGAGCATGGTGAAAGGCACTTTGCTCCACTGCGCCTTGCCCACGATGTTGAAATCCATATAGCCGAAGCTTCCCAGCCACTGGCGCTTGTAAATGCCCAGCGTGGTGAGGTTGCTCTGATACTGGCCGCCCATGAATCCGTCTAAGCCCATGGTGTGGCGAAGCGAGATTTCAGGACTGTCGAGGTTGATAGGCAGGCGCTGCTGCTTGGTGTTGACATAGGTGACCCCCGGGTTGTAATCTAAGCCTACACTTGCCTCTGTGGTGCGTATCTTGCGTATTTCCTCGCCGTCACTCACCCTGTAGTAGTGGAGATTGCCCACGGTGCGGTTGCTCTGCCAGCGGAGGCTGGTGTCGAAGCGGAATCCCCAGTCGGTTTCGTAGGTGAAGGTCACCTTCTGGCGGTGATACTGATACATCTGGTCCTGCGTAGTGGCACGGAGGGTCATGAAGAAGTTGTCCTTGTTGTGCAGCAGGTTATCATCGGATGGAGATGTAATATCATGCCCCAACTCGAAGGTAAGCTTGCGCATAGGGAACTCGAACGGACTGTTCTTCTTCTTGTTGAACGAATAGGTGAGCACATGGCCGTAATACCACTTGTTGCTCTTCAGACCGTAGGCGCCGTAACCATCCCAGAAGAAGTGAGGGTTGAGGGCTGCCATCGTTCTGCCCGCCAGGCGCAGGCGCACACCGTCTACGTAGTTGTTGGAGAGGAACGTGTTGATAGGTCCCAGGTCGAAGAGGCTGCGGCGGTCGTTGATGATGCTGTCTCTTTCAACACCCAGACTGTCTTTCACCGTTACCTTCTTGCCCTTGGTATGAGCCACTTCCACATAGTTTTCCATCAAGGCTCTCACACCGAAGATGATGTATTTGAATCCCTTGGAGTTCTCCATGCGGTGGATAAAGCTGTCCATCGACGATTCGCTCTTCGTGAGGTCCACCTGCCGGTATTTGTTCCAGTAAGCCTCATCGCGGTTCATCGCATCCATATCGTGCCTGATCTTCGCCTTGCCCTTGAAGAGCTGCTTCGGCAAGGCATCGAAGGCATAATTGGTGATTCGCGTGTTTCGCACCACCAGCAGGTCCTGAAGGAGCTTGTTGACGTGCAGTTCGGCTATCATATCGTCTTTAGAGAGCACCCACTCGCCGTTGTCGAGCTTGGTGTATTCCTGTTCAATCTTCATGTCAGTAACCCAGTTTACATCGCTGTTGTGAGGCATGTAGAGGTTACATTTCTTCACGTGCAGGCTGCTGTCGGCAAGCACATAGAGTTCACCTCGGAATCCGAAGTCCTGGCTGTTGGCTGGGATAAACTGCAGATGGTAGCACAGGTCTCTTTCCACATACACCGTATCTTCGATGTAGTAATGGTAGAAGCTGATGGCTGTTCTGCCGATGGGAGATGGGAAGGGATACTGCAGCAGGCGCACGTAATTATCATAGATGTCTACATCGGTGAACACCTCTTTCAGGGCGGTGTTGAGAATCTCTCCGGTCTGGATTACCTGTCCGATTCCATTGCTCTGCTGACCCTTGATGATGTCCTTTTCGGTCTTCGGATCTTTGCGGTAAATATGCTGTGAAACCGTCTCGTCGATGCTGACAGGCAGAGTGAGCTTTCCGTTGTATGGAGAGGTTTCTACCTGGTCGAGGAGATACTGGCGGCGCTGGAAGAACTTGCTCTCCAACTGCTCTTTCTTCAGGTCGTTGAGCGCAAGTGTAATCTTCTGATACTTATCATATTGCACATAGTCGTGGTTGCTCAGGTCGCTCTTTTTCTTGGCAGCAATCACGCGCCGCATCAGTTCTACGGCAGGATTATCCTTACGCTTGTAGCGGCCTTTTTTCGATTTTACCACCACTTCGGTAAGTTTGTGCGTATCGTCTTTCAGTTTGATTTCCAGAAAGTTGGTCTTTTCGTCTACCTTCACCGATGTGCTCTTGTAGCTCAGTGCGCTTACGGTGAGCATGAGTCCCGGCTTCTTATCAATGGTAAACTTACCTTCTCCGTTGCTTGAAACCGCGATTTTATGTCCTTTGTATTGCACGCTTGCATACGGTACGGCAAAACCGTCGTCATCAATGACACGGCCTGTTATCTTCTGCTGAGCCATCATCTGAAGCGTAGAAATCATCAGAAGGATGACTGTAAAATACAACTTTTTAATACCTTTCATTTTTTATACCTTATTATATATAGGGGCTCTCCGCCCATGATTTAATGCTTTCAGGATGCAAAGTTATAACATTATTCGTAAATAGACGCAAAAACCTATTCATTATTTCAGTTTTTTATGAGATTTTCAGAAAAAGGCTTCCATGCAGTTCCTTCTGCTGTCTGTTCTTGCTCTTCGCCGTGCGAGCCTGAGTGGTATAAAACTCCTTCATATTGCTCTATTTCACCTGTTTATCTGTCAATATATGATGAAATTCAGAAAAATAACAGAAAACTATTTGGTTAATTTAATTTTTTAGCGTAATTTTGCACACTGAAATTTAAAGAAGAAACGCCCTTCTGCGGGCTTATTAAACATTAAGAGAATGAATAACAAGGGAAATCTTACCGACGAGCGGCCTCCTTTGCTGCCCGTCATCATAGGCACCGGTTTCGGCAGTGGCTTCTGGCCTTGGGGACCGGGAACGGCTGGCTCTGTATTGGCAACCCTCATCTGGACAGCCTTGGCTTACGGACTCGGTATTACGGGCGAGAGCTTGCAGAGCATCACCTTCTTTCTCGTCATTGTTTCTACCATTCTGGGCACTTGGGCAACAGCGCAGTTGCAGCCTTACTGGGGTGAGGATCCCAGCCGTGTGGTCATCGACGAGATGGCTGGCGTGTGGATTCCCCTGTCGTTGCTGACCCCGTTTACGGCACAGGGCGAAGTGAAAGATGCCTGGTGGTGGGCATTGGTGGCACTTGTTCTCTTCCGCTTCTTTGATATGGTGAAACCGCTGGGCATCAAGAAACTGGATAACAGGCAGGGCGCCTTCTACGTGATGGCTGATGATTTGCTGGGCGGCCTCTATGCAGCCGTTTCTTTAATCATCATCAAAATCATACTGGTTTCGGCTGGAATCATCTAGTCTGGCATTTCTTAAAGCAGACAATTTCTTAAGCAAGCGTTTTCTAAAACAGACAATAAAAAATAGATTAAAATATGAATTATAGAGATTTCTTACAAAAAGTTATCTATGCCATCATCAATCCACTTATCAAAGCGATGATAGCAGTAGGTATTACTCCTAACATTGTTACCTTCGTAGGATTCCTGGGCAATATCGTGGCAGCCGGTTTCTTCCTCGATGCTGCATGGATGCTCGGAACTGAGCAGGCTGATTATGCATCTTGCATGGTTACTGTAGGATGGGGTGGATTCATTATCCTTGCAGCCGGTCTCTTCGATATGATGGATGGTCGTCTGGCACGTATGAGCGGCAAAAGCAGTCTCTTCGGTGCACTCTGGGATTCTACACTCGACCGCTACAGCGAACTGGTAAGTCTCTTTGGCATCTGCCTCATCTTCGTACGTATGCAGGGCGATATGACCTGGTTCTGGATGAGCGTAGTCACTTTTGCAGCGATGATCGGTTCTGTGATGGTAAGTTATGTCCGTGCCCGTGCCGAGGGTTTGGATATTGAGTGCAAGGTAGGTTTCATGCAGCGTCCTGAGCGCGTTGTGGTTACCGCTGTTACTGCGATGATTACCGGCTTTACAGGCAATATCTGGTGGCTGGCTGGCGGAATGATCCTGATTGCCGTTCTGGCAAACATCACCGCTTTCTGGCGCATCTGGCATTGTTATGTTGTGATGAACAGCCGTAAATGATAAACTCAAATTCTATCAATAAAAAGTAGAAAAAAGTGTTTAGTATCTATCTGATTATCCTCCTGACGGTACTCGCAGCCTGGAAGAAGACACGCCGTTTTGCCTTCTATTTTCTGCCTTGGTTCCTCTTTGGAATCATCTACGATTCGATGCGCCTTTATCCTAACTATATGGTGAACGATATTGACGTGGCGCATCTCTATCATGCAGAAAAGTCGCTCTTCGGCATTGCTGCTTCATCCAGCGCAGAACTGCAGGCTGTAGCCGACCATAGCCAGCTGATGATTCCTGGCGAATACTTCAAGGTTCACCATTGCGGTTTTGCCGATTTCTGGGCAGGCATCTTCTATCTCTGCTGGGTTCCGGTGCCTATCGCGTTTGCCCTTTATCTGTATCTTACGAAACAGCTTAAATGGTTCAAGCGTTTTTCCTGGGCTTTCCTGCTGGTGAATGTCATCGGCTTCATCGGCTACTACATCTATCCGGCTGCTCCGCCTTGGTATGCGATGAACTATGGCTTCAAGGCTGTGCTCAATACACCGGGCAATGTGGCTGGTCTGGGCAGATGGGACGCAATGACCGGACTGCATGTGTTCCACGGACTCTATGGCAAGAATGCCAATGTCTTTGCTGCCGTGCCGAGCCTGCATGCTGCCTATATGTTCCTCACCACGATTTATGCTGTGATGAGCCGTAAACGCTGGTATACGGTGGTGCTCTTCGCCTGCATCTGTCTGGGCATCTGGTGGACGGCAGTCTATTCCGGTCATCATTATATCATTGATGTCATGTTGGGTATTCTTACTACGATAGTAGGCGTACTGCTAATGGAATCTAAGAGAATATGGGCAAGATTAAAGAAGAACTCGTAACCTTCGGCAAGGCGGAACTGACTGCCTCCTGCGCCTCAGTGGTAGACTTCGGACTGGCATTCTTCCTCTCAGATATCATCGGCATTTATTACGGACTTGCCAATGCGCTGGGAGTGATAAGTGGCGGCATTACCAACTGCATACTGAATTATCGTTATGTGTTCGGCGATTCCAAGAGCAAGAAAAAGAGTGTAGCCTGGCGCTATTTTATCATCTGGGGCATCAGCTGGATGCTCAATTCGGGCGGCACTATCGCCCTGACCGAATTTCTGAATGCGCACGAACATATTCAGCTGCATTACATGATTCCGAAGAGTATTGTATCTCTGCTGGTAGCGATATTCGTTAACTATCCCGGACAGAAGAAATTTGTTTTTAAGCAGTAATAACCATATCAGATGGGGGCAGTATTCAGTATGTGCCCTCATCTTTTTTTGTATCCTGGCAGGTAATCTGTTGGCATCGGGACATAAAAAAGAGTTTGGATTGTCTCCCGACTTTCCAAACCCACGCTTGTTTCTAACTAACTTATTATCAACTATTCATTACTTTTCAGTTTGCAAAATTACGAGTTTTTTTCTTATAAAATAAATTTTTTCAGAAAATAATAACGTAAACGTTTGCGTTTTCGAAAGAAATTGTTATCTTTGCAAAGAATTCACTAACTTTGCTGTCGGAAAGACAAAATATGCAGAATTTGTGGATACAAAAATGTATGTCTATAAAGCGTAAACTAACAAATGAAACAACGAAGAACATCTTTAAAAGACCTCGCCGATCAACTTGGCGTCAGCATAGCAACTGTATCTAGAGCCCTGCGAAACAGCCATGAAGTGGGTGAGGAGATGACTCAAAAGGTGAAAAGCCTTGCCAAGGAGCTCAATTATCGACCAAACCCCTTTGCACAGAGCCTCAGAAAAGAAGCACCTAGGGTGATTGGTGTAATTGTGCCAAACCTGGTGACTCATTATTATGCTGCTGTGCTGGATGGTATAGAAGATTATGCCGTAAGGAATGGCTACTCGGTAATCAGCGCCAATAGCCACGAAAACACAGAGCATGAGAAGAGAGCGGTAGAAAACTTCCTGAATATGCATGTGGAAGGCATCATCGCCTGTCTGGCACAGGATACGGTCGACTATTCTCATTTCGAGCAGTTGCATAAGATGGGAGTTCCACTGGTGTTCTTTGCCCGTTGTTGCTTAGAAGATAAGTTCTCCCAGGTAGTAGGCAATGGTGATGTTGCAGCCCAGGAGGCTACCCAGCATATGATAGATACCGGTTCGCGCCGCATCGCCTTCATCGGCGGTCCAAACCATCTTGATATGGTGCGCCGCAGAAAACATGGTTATCTGGAGGCTCTGAGAGAGAACCGCATCTCTATCGACCGTGAGCTCGTGGTTTGCGACAGAATCGATTTCGATGTAGCCCGAAACGCTACCCTCCGTCTCCTCGAAAAGGAGGACAGACCTGATGCCATTCTCGCCTTTAACGATATTATCACCTATGCCGCCTTCGATGCTATCAAGAAAAAAGGGCTCCGAATACCAGAGGATGTTGCTATCATCGGTTTTACCGATGGTGATACTGCTGCCTTCGTTACGCCGAAACTCTCGGCTATCATGGACAAGGCACACGAACAGGGAACCACTGCCTGTGATCTACTCATGAGAAGCATCAATGGAGATGAAAAAATCTACAAGAAAGTGGTACCGATGATACTGAAAATACGCGAAAGTTCTGAAAAAAACGACGTGAAATAAAACCTATTATAGAAATAAAATATCTATTCAGATAAATATATATAAACCTACAATTATGATAATAAAAAAACAAAACTACTTGAAACATGCCATCGTGCTGTTTCTGCTCTTGCTGCTCATGCAGCCGGAGAGGGCATGGGCTGCCTATGAAAACGTAGAATTCAGCAGCCTCACCAATCATGATGGACTTACGAACAGTCAGGTGGGTGCCATCCTCAAGGACACCAGAGGCTACATCTGGTTCGGTACCCAGTCGGGACTGTGCCGCTTTGACGGCTTCCGTATGAAAACTTTCTATTATATCAACACTGATGATAAGTCGCTGCCTAACAATTCGGTAGATGAACTTCAGCAAGACTATGGTGGAAATATCTGGGTGCATACCTCTGTGGGCTACTGCATCTATAAATATGATGAAGAGCAGTTTGAGCGCAAACCGGAAGAATGGCTCAAAAACATCCATGTGCAGGGACCTCCTTATAAACTCCTGATAGATAAGGATAAGAACATGTGGATAGCTGTCTACGGACAGGGACTCTACTATCATAATGCCAAAACTAAAAATACTTATCTTTTAAAATTTACCAAAAAGGCTCAGCCGGGCTGTCTGAAAGAGGGAAATATCAGTAAAATAACCGAGGTTGACGGCGATGCGCTCATTACCTATGGTGATGGTACAATCTGCCGTGTCAACGGACAGAAACAGAAGGTTCTCTGGTACAATTCCTTCCTTGCCACCCATAAAGCTGCCGGTGATAATGGCGCCTATACTTTCTATGATGGTATAGGTGGTTTCTGGCTTTCTGTAAGTAATGCCAATTACGTGTATCAGTCTAAAACCGGAAAATGGACCGATGCCCGTTCTTATCTTACAAATATGGGCATTGATATTCCTTGCCCAACCCGTATTCTGATGCGTGATATTGCCCGCGATAAGGCAGGCAATCTCTGGGTGGCTTCCGACCATAACGGTCTCTTCTTTGTAGATTTCAAACGCAAAATCTGCCGTCAGTATGTTCATTCCGAAGCAAAGGGAAGTATCGTTGACAATTCCCTGCAGAAGGTTTATGTGGATGATGAGGGGGCTATTTGGGTAGGTAGTTACAAGAACGGCGTGGCTTATTATTCGCCTGACGCTCAGAAATTCACAACTATTCCGCTTGGTGATGTGTGTACAATCACACAGGATCTGAATGGTAATCTCTGGTGCGGAACCAATGATAGCGGTATTATATGCTACAGTCCGCTTACCGGACAGAGCTGGCGATTCTCACAGGCTGAAACCGGTCTGGCTTCGGATATTATCGTCAGCAGCGTAACCATGAGTGATGGTACGATGTATTTCGGTACCTTCAATGGTGGACTTGCCCAATATAAAAACGGCAGATGGAAGAGTTTTCTGGCAGCTCCAGGCGGACTTGCCAATAACAGCGTCTGGTGTCTTGCCGAAGATCCGTATCATCGCCTGATTATCGGAACCTTGGGCTCAGGCTTCCAGATTTATAATCCTGAAAGTGGAAAGTTTACAACCTACAATGTTCAGAATTCAGGTATTACCAGTGATTTTATCAACTCGCTCTTCCTGCCGAATAAAGATGAAATTCTGATAGGTCATTCGCAGAACTATTCTATCTTTAATTTCGGAACCCGAAAGGTAACCAATGTGAATAAAACCAAGAATGGACAGCCTTTCCCTAGTCCTTCCCTGAATTACATGATGAAGGATAACCGAGGCATCTTGTGGATGGCTTCACCTGCGGGCGTCACCCTGTATGATGAGGCTTCAGGACAGCTGGAGTCAATCAATGACCTCAATGGTACGCAGGGCACGGTAGGCTGTATGGTGCTCGAAGATAAGCAGCATAACATCTGGCTGGTTTCTGAATTTATCGTTACCCGTGTTACTTTGGCTAAGAACAATCAGGGCAAATGGGACATTACGATGATCAGCTTCAATTCGCTCGATGGCTTGCAGAGCCGCCAGTTTAACCAGCGTTCTGCCTGTTTGATGAGAAATGGAGCCATCGCCATCGGTGGACAGGATGGTATTAATATCATCAATCCTGCCAAGATCCTTCCTGCCCAGAAACATGCACATGTCTTGTTCAGCGGTTTCGTACTCTTCGATCATCCGCTGAAGGCAGGTGAGGAGTTTGAGGGAAGAGTGCCTCTGGAAAAATCGCTCGATACTCATCCAGAACTGGATCTCAGCTATAAAGATAAGGCGTTTACCATACAGTTCGCTTCCGACCAGGTAAGTATTCCTGCCCGTTGCCGTTTCCTCTATCGCATGAAGGGACTTGATGACAAATGGATGCTGACACCTGAGGGGCGTCCGGAGGCTACCTTTACCAATCTCTCTTCAGGCAGCTATGTCCTGGAGGCAAAGGTGGTGAATGCTGATGGTAGTGTGAGCGAAGAGGTGAGCACGCTGAGGATTTATATTCATCCGCCTTTCTATCTCTCTATATGGGCGATTATCGTATATATTATATTAATAGGTGTAGCTTTCTATCTCTACCGTAAACGTATGCTCGAAAAGCAGCGTGTAAAATTCGAACTCCAGAGCAAGGAAGACAGTATCAAGAAGACCAAGGAGTTGAATGAATTCAAACTCAACTTCTTTACCAATGTGAGCCACGAACTCCGTACTCCGCTCACCTTGATTATCTCGCCGCTGGTCAATATGATTAGAGAAGAAAGAGATGAAAGTAAACGCAGAAAGCTGGAGATGATTCATCGCAATGCTACACGTTTGCTCAATCTGGTAAACCAGATTCTCGACTTCCGCAAGATAGACCAGAATAAGGAAAAACTTACCCTGTCGCGTATCGACATCGTGAGCTTCGTTGACAATATCTGTACTTCGTTCCGTACTTTGGCAAATAGCAAAGTAACGCTTGCCTTCGATTCTACGATGCCTAGTCTGCAGATGTCGTTTGATGCTGATAAGGTAGGAAAAATAGTGAATAACCTCCTGAGCAATGCTTACAAGTTTACGCCAGATGGCGGATTTATCACCGTTTCTCTGAGTGTTGCATTCCGCCAGCGTGTAGGAGATAAGGATTCGGATATGCTCCGCATCTCAGTATCTGATACAGGCAAGGGCATCAGCGATAAGGAGAAGGAACATGTGTTTGAGCGTTTCTATCAGGTCAATGGTACTGAAATGCAGCTGCAGGGTGGTAGCGGAATAGGTTTGAACCTGGTAAAGAAGTTTGCCGAACTGCATGGCGGTAAAGTAGATGTTACAGATAATCCAAGCGGAGGAACCATCTTTATGGTAGACCTTCCGATAGAGAGCAGTACCACCTCTAATTCTACGGCACATCTCGGTTCCTTGCGAGCAGCACCTATCATAACCACGGTGCATCAGGCTACTGATGAGGATCCGGATGCAGGTAAGAACGTTCTCTACGGAATGAGTAAACATGCGCATCAGCCAGGAGAATCGATGATCAAGAAGCCGGTAGTGCTCCTCGTTGACGACAGTGAGGACTTCCGTGAGTTTATGAACGAAGTATTGACAGACTATACGGTTGTTGAGGCTGTCAATGGTCAGGATGCCTGGAACAAGATTATCGACCGTCGTCCAGACATCATCCTGAGCGATGTGATGATGCCTGTGATGGATGGTAACGAACTCTGCCGGATGTGTAAGGACAATGACGAAACAACAGCCATACCTTTCATCATGCTCTCGGCCCGTATGGGAGATGAGCAACGCAAGGAAAGTCTGAAGTGTGGTGCTGACGAGTATATTGCCAAACCATTCGATATAGATATGTTGAATCTCTGTATTCTGAACCTCTTGAAGAAACGCAAGAATGTGAGCACAGAATATGTAATAACAGAGGCCGACCGCAAATTTATAGATGAGGTGAATGCTTATATCCGCGATCATATGAGCAATCCTGAAACATCGGTAGAATTGCTCAGTACTCATCTTAGCATTTCACGCGTACAATTATATAAACGCATGATTTCGCTGACGGGTATTACACCTTCTGAGTATCTCAGAACCAAGCGTATCAAATTTGCAGAGCATCTGCTCCGCTCGGACGACTTGAACATCAGTGAAATAGCCTATAAGGTGGGATTCAATAATCCACGTTATTTCACTAAATACTTCCAAGACGCGTATGGCGTTACGCCGTCTCAATATCGTAAGAATCTGTCAGAATCAGAATAGTTTACGCTTCTAGTTAACATTTAATACATATACAGATAACATTTGCGCACAAAGATACGGGAATTTTCTCGTATCTTTGCCGCAGATTTTTAAACTTTCCTTTAAACATATAACAATGAGACTAACTAAAACATTATTGATTTCAGCAGTGCTGCTGATGAGTGCTACAGGCATGCAGGCAGCCGGTTTCAACCAGAATGGTAATTATCTTACTGTTCAGTTGAAGCAACACCAGAATTTTGGTCCTAGTCAGATTCGCCTCCAGGTGGTGAGCGATAAGATTATCCGTGTTCAGGCTACAGCCGAACAGAGTTTCCGTAACAAACAGAGTCTGATAATAGTGTCTCAAAACAGCAAGGCAAATTATAAGGTGGAAGAGCAGGGAGACAATCTCATCATTACCACTGCAGCTATGCGTGCTGTCATGAACGAGGCTACGGGTCAGATTACCTTCTATGACCTGAAAGACAATGTCCTTCTCAACGAGGTTGCTCAGGGTGGAAAGACTTTCAAGCCGTTCACCGTGCCTGACCGTGAAATGGGTGTAGACATTGCCAAGGTTCCTGAAGCACAGAAGCACGGATGGTCATGGCGTGCGCTCTTCAACTCTCCTGATAACGAGGCGTTCTATGGTCTCGGTCAGCATCAGAGTGAGGAACTCAACATGAAGGGTAAGAACGAAGACCTCTTCCAGTATAATACCAAGGTGAGTGTGCCTTTCGTCATCTCTAATAAAAACTACGGTATCCTCTGGGATTCTTATTCTTATTGCCGTTGGGGTAATCCGGAAGATTATCTCCAGCTCAACCGTGCCTTCAAACTCTATGATAAGGATGGTAAGGAAGGTCAGCTGACAGGTACTTATGTGGATAAGAATGGTCAGAAGATTGTTCGAGGCGAAGATAGCATTTACTTTGAGTATGCAATGCCTGAGACTTCTGAGGTTTGCAACCAGACCGACAAGGGCGGCATTCAGAACCTGCCAAAGGGGTTTGCACTGAATGGCTCCAAGGTGGTGTACGAGGGTTATGTGGAGGCTCCAAGTAACAGTTTCTATCAGTTTATCCTCTATTATGCCGGTTACATGAAGGTTTATATCGATGGCAAACTGGTTGTGCCTGAGCGCTGGCGTACAGCCTGGAATCCGAACTCTTATAAGTTTGAAACTCCTATCAAGAAGGGCGTAAGGACTCCAATCCGTATCGAGTGGCAGCCAGATGGTGATGTTTCTTACTGCGGACTCCGCGTAGCAGCTCCTCGTTCTGAGGCAGAGAAGAACCAGTTGAGCATCTGGAGTGAAATGTCGCCGGATATGGACTATTATTTCATCGCTGGTCAGAATCTCGATGAGGTGATTTCCGGTTACCGTACGCTTACCGGCAAGGCTTCGCTTTATCCTAAGTGGACCCTCGGTTTCTGGCAGAGCCGTGAGCGCTATCAGAGCAGCAAGGACATTGAGGACAACATGAAGAAGTTCCGCGACCTGCATATTCCTGTAGACAATATCGTTCAGGACTGGAACTACTGGAAACTGGATTCATGGGGAAGTCATGAGTTTGAGGCTGCCCGCTATCCAAACCCACAGGCTATGCTCGACAGCGTACATGCCATGAATGGAAGATTCATGATTTCCGTATGGCCTAAGTTCTACGATACAGTCAAGAACTATAAGGAACTCGACAACAGGGGTTGGATGTATCATCAGGCTATCAAGGATGATATTCACGACTGGCTCGGCTTCCGCGGTTCATTCTATGATGCCTATTCTGATGGTGCCCGCAAGATGTTCTGGCGCCAGATGGACGAGAATCTTTATACCAAGTATAAGTTCGGAATCGATGCATGGTGGATGGATGCATCAGAACCAAACGTTCGCGACTGTACCCCGATGTGGTACCGCAAGGCTCTTTCCGGTCCTACTGCCCTCGGTACATCTACCGAATATTTCAATGCTTACAGCATCGTAAATGCTGATGCTATCTATAACGGACAGCGCAGTGTGAACCCTAACCAGCGTGTCTTCCTCCTGACCCGTTCCGGTTTTGCCGGTGAACAGCGCTACAGTACGGCTACCTGGTCTGGTGACATTGCTACCCGTTGGGAAGATATGCGTGCCCAGATGACAGCCGGTTTGAACTATTCTATGGCAGGTCTGCCTTTCTGGGGAATGGACCAGGGCGGTTTCTGTGTAGAGAACCGCTATGTGGCTGCCCAGCAGGAGTTCGATAAGACCGGTAAGGAAAATGCTGACTTGAAGGAATGGCGCGAGTTGCAGGCTCGTTGGAACCAGTTCGGTTGCTTCGTACCTCTTTATCGTACTCATGGCCAGTGGCCTACACGTGAGGTATGGAACATTGCTCCGGCAGATCATCCGGCTTACAAGACCATCGTGGCTTACGATAAACTCCGTTACCGTCTGATGCCTTACCTCTACAGTATGGCGGGTATGGTTCATTTCAAGGACTATACGATGATGCGTGGATTGGTAATGGACTTCAACGGCGATGATAATGTTTACGACATCAAGGATCAGTGGATGTTCGGTCCTGCTCTCATGGCTTGTCCTGTAGGCGAGTATCAGAAGTACAGCCGCAATGTTTATCTTCCTAAGCAGAAGGGCTGGTATGATTTCTATACAGGTAAGCACTATGCCGGTGGACAGACAATCGTAGCCGATGCGCCTTTCGATAAGATTCCAGTCTTTGTTCCAGAGGGTTCTATTCTTCCTGTGGGTCCAGAGATGGAGTGGAGCGATCAGAAGAAGGCTGAGCTCATCGACCTCTATGTCTATGCAGGCAAGGACGGTTCTTATACACTCTATGAGGATGAGGGAACCAACTACAACTACGAGAAGGGTAAGTATGCTATGATAGACTTCAAATATAATGATGCTCAGAAGACTATTACTATCGCTGCCCGTAAGGGTGCTTTCGACGGTATGCTCCAGAAGCGTCGCTTCAATATCGTACTTGTTAGTGATAACAACCAGCAGGGTATCAGCCTCGCCAAGGCGCCTAAGGGCAAGATGGTGAAGTATGCTGGTAAGGCAGTTACTGTAAAACTGAAGTAATATGAAGAAGATATTTGCTTTAGCAATCTTTCTATTGGGCGCTCAGTCGTTGAGCGCCCGTGATCGCCAGTCTTTTGATAATGGCTGGCTTTTCACTTTAGCAGATAGTGCCAGAATGTCAAAATCTGATTATTCAGACCGACATTGGCGAAGTTTGAATCTTCCTCACGATTGGGCGATAGAGGGCGATTTCTCTCCTTCGAGTTCTTCGGGAGCCGGTGGTGGTGCACTGCCGGGCGGCATCGGATGGTACCGTAAGCACTTCTCGGTGAATCCAAAGGAAAAGTATGACCGCTTTACCATCACTTTTGATGGGGTATATATGAATTCTACCGTGTATATCAATGGTCATAAACTCGGAACCCGTCCTTATGGATACAGTACATTCGAGTATGATCTTACACCTTATATTAATAAGAAGGGTGATAATGTCATTGCTGTGAAGGTAGACAACAGCGACCAGCCTAACAGCCGCTGGTATTCCGGTTGCGGTATTTACCGCCATGTTTGGCTCACCAAAACCATGAAAACTGCTTATATTCCCCAATGGGGACAGTATGTGGCAACTTCTCCACAGGGTGATGTCAGGGTGAAAGTGGACTTCGCTGCTTCCGGTAAAAAGATGAAACTCTCTGTCCGTAATACAATCTATGATGCTGCAGGAAAGATCGTAGCCAAGAGTCAGGGTGTTCAGGAACAGAAACTCAAGGTGAAGAATCCGCATCTCTGGGACATCGGAAAGGGATATCTCTATACAGTCAAGAGCGAGCTGTTAGTAAATGGGAAGGTAGTGGATGTTACTACGTCAACTGCCGGTTTCCGCGATGTGAAGTTTGATGCAAGGAAGGGTTTCTTCCTCAATGGCAAGAATCTCAAGATAAATGGTGTCTGTGAGCATCATGATTTCGGTTGCCTGGGTGCTGCCGTTAATGAGGATGCGATGCACCGTAAGCTTACCATCCTTCGCGATATGGGCGTGAACGCTATCCGAAGTAGTCATAATCCTCCGGCACCAGAACTCCTGAACATGTGCGATTCGATGGGCATCCTCGTGATGGACGAGAGTTTCGACATGTGGCGCCGCAAGAAATCGAATGGCGATTATGCCCGTTTCTTTGATGAATGGCATAAGAAAGACCTGTCTGATCTCATCAAGCGCGACCGTAATCATCCAAGTATCATCATGTGGAGTATCGGTAATGAGGTTCTCGAACAATGGTCGGATGCGGCTGCTGATACGCTCAGTCTGGAGCAGGCTAACCTGATTCTGAATGCCGGTCATGATGCTTCTAGCTTGTCACATAGCGATGAACTGAGTGTCAATTCGCTTCTTACCCAGCATCTGGCAAAAATCGTGAAGGAGTATGATCCTTGGGGCACACGCCCTGTTACTGCTGGCTGCAATGAGCCCGACCCGAAGAATCACCTCTTTAAGAGTGGGGCTATTGATGTTATAGGTTTCAATTATCACCATCAGTGGGTGAAGGATGTGCCGAAGAATTTCCCTGGCAAGCCTTTTATTCTGTCGGAGAGTGTTTCTGCCTTGCAGACTCGTGGCTACTATATGATGCCTAGCGACAGCATTTATACTGCGCCAAAGGAATGGTGGTTGCCTTATACCGATCCATCGTTTATGTGTTCGGCTTATGATAATTTCCACGCATCATGGAGTAGTACCCATGAAGAAACCTGGGATGTGGTGAAGCACAACGACTTTGTGGGCGGACAGTTTATCTGGACCGGTTTCGATTATATCGGTGAACCTACTCCTTATGCTTATCCTGCCCGTAGCAGTTATTTTGGCATTATCGATTTGGCGGGTCTTCCAAAAGACAGCTATTATATGTATCAGAGTGAGTGGAGTCAGAAAGATGTGCTTCATCTCTTCCCTCATTGGAACTGGCTGCCGGGACAGACCATCGACATGTGGTGTTATTATAATCATGCCGATGAGGTAGAACTCTTTATCAATGGCAAGAGTCAGGGCATCCGTAAGAAGACTGTCTACGGTGCAAAGAACGGAGGCGATGCTTTCAGAAATAGTACTGAATATCATGTGATGTGGCGCGTAAACTTTGAACCGGGAGAAGTGAAGGTTGTAGCCAGAAAGAACAATCAGGTTCTTAGGGAACAAGTTATAAAGACAGCAGGAGCTCCTCATCATCTTGTGTTGAAGAAGACTTATCAGGGCTGTCAGGCTTTTGGCTCTTCTGATCCGACCATCTTTGTAGAGGTGAATGTGGTAGACAAAGACGGCAATCTCTGTCCGAACGCAGATAACCAGATTTTCTTCTCTGTTTCAGGAGAACAGGATGCAAGTGGTCATGGTTTCCTGAAAACGCCAAAGATTCTGGGAACAGATAATGGATGTCAGACTTCTTTGGAGCGTTTCACCGATTCACATCGCAAGGCATTTTTCGGAAAATGTGTCGTTGTGATAAAAGGAAAGGGAACCCTCAAGGCACAGGCAGTAGACTTAAAGGATGCTTCTGTAGCTTTGTGATTATAGTAATATTCCGAAAATCAAAACATTAAGGATTTATATAGCGAAGAAGGATACACTCTTTCGGTGTATTCCTTTTTCGCTGTTAAAACGAAAAAGGTTTTGAAGCATTGGGACCCAAGGGATTTGGGTATCTCTATTATGCTAGTAATAGAAATTTAGCTTCAAAACCTGCGGCAAAGATACATTTTTTTTTCGAATAAAAAAACTTTTTCGAATAAAAAATATAAAAAACTTGCTCTTATCAAAAAATATACGTAACTTTGTAAACGATAAGGCATCAAACCCAATCAGCAATCATGAAAAAAGTAATCTTTGTAGAATTTCCTCACGATGCTGGAGCATGAAAGAAATAACAATAATAAAAACAATAAAATAAAAATAGTATAATGAAAATTCAAATAGAACAGGCTACGCCAGACAAGGCTTCGCATATCGCATCGCTTATCATGGAGGCGATGAATGCGCAGTGTTGTCAAAATTTTGCTGGTCCTCAGCATACATTGGTTGATTTTCACCGTATGATGACTAAACTTGTAGAGATGGAGGATAGTCAGTATAGTTATAAGAATACATTGGTTGCTATGTCTACTGATGGCATTCTTGTTGGCATCTTGGTTGCATATGATGGTGCTGACGTCAAAAGATTACGTAAGCGCTTTATTGAGGCTGCAATCGTGGCTTTTGGAATGGACTATTCGGCTATGGAGCTTGAAACAGAGGAAGGTGAGTTCTATTTGGATAGTTTGGCAGTTTCTAACCAATACTGTGGAAAAGGTATTGCGTCTAAACTGTTGGATGCTGCTATCTCTCGCGCAAGAGAATTAGGACTTCCTGCTGTAGGTTTGCTTTGTGATAAGGGCAATCCGAAAGCGGAGCGTCTCTATACGAAGGTTGGTTTCCAATATGTCAATGATACCACTTGGGGTGGTCATGCAATGAAACATCTTCAGTATAAATTGTAATCTGATAGGGCAAATTGTGCAAACGTTTGCCCAATAAAAAGTATAGAAATCAACAGAAAATATGCTGTTTATTGCGCAAACTGTAGTATCTTTGCACCATAAGTTCATAACGAATAGGTTTTTTGGTTTTTAGAAAAGATATTTTATTAGTTTTTGTTGATTTAATAATAAAAGCTCGGTCTGCAGTGATGCAATGCCGAGCTTTTGTATTTTTACTCCCATTCAGGGTATTTTCTTTCTGTGTCTTTTATTCTAATTCCTCTATTTCTTTTTCGTCCATGTCTTTATCTAACTGGTCTCTCCACAGATACTTTCTGGTTTCATGCACTATGATACCACTTAGGCAGAGCAAGGAGATAAGGTTTGGTATGGCCATTAAAGCATTCATGCAGTCGGCAATGTTCCAAACCAGTCCCAGACTGATGACACTACCCAGGAAGATAGTAGCAATATAGACTATGCGGAAACAGAGCATCCACTTTTTGCCTTTCAGATATTCTACACACCGTTCTCCATAATAACTCCATCCCAATGTTGTACTGAATGCAAATGTTGCCAGTCCGATAGTCAATATCGGAGCTCCGATATATGGAATCTTACTGAAGGCAGCCTTGGTGAGTGCAGCTCCGTTATGGTAGTCAATGTCTGGGTATGCTATGATACTTGAGGTGATGACGAGACCTGTAAGGGCACAGATGATGACAGTATCCCAAAAGGTACCGGTAGATGAAACCAATGCCTGACGCACAGGGTTACGGGTTTGGGCTGCTGCAGCAACGATGGGTGCCGAACCCAGACCACTTTCGTTAGAGAACAATCCGCGGGCTATACCATAGCGGGCTGCAATCATCATGGTACTTCCAGCGAAGCCGCCACCTGCAGCCTTTGTTGTGAATGCAGAGTCAAAGATTACGTGGATGGCAGGCAATAAATAAGCATGATTTACACAGAGAATGTAGATGCAGCCTAATACATAAAAGAGTGCCATGAAAGGTACCAGCATGCCACAAACCTTGGAGATACTTTTCACGCCTCCAAGAATCACAGCTGCTCCTAAAGCCGTAACAATTGTTCCAGTAATGTATGGAGAAATGCCGTATTGGTTTTCTACCAGGGTAGAGATGGCATTTGCCTGTACCGTGCTACCGATTCCGAATGATGCCAATGCGGCAAAGAGGGCGAACAGAACTGCAAGCCATTTCCAGCCCAATCCTTTTTCCAGGGCATACATAGGACCACCCAACATCGTGCCTCGCTTGGTCTTTACGCGATATTTTACGGCGAGTAATCCTTCGGCATATTTGGTAGAAATACCAAAGACACCGGTTAACCAGCACCAGAATACGGCTCCTGGTCCGCCAAGAGCGATAGCTGTAGCCACACCGATGATGTTACCGGTACCAATTGTAGCTGCCAATGCTGTTGCCAGTGCTCTGAACTGTGAAACATCTCCTGTGGCATTCTTGTCTTTCTTTACAGATAGTTTGATTGCCTTGAAAATCTTGCGTTGTGGAAAGCGCAAGCGGATGGTCAGAAAGATGTGGGTTCCCAACAGCAGGATAATCATAGGCCATCCCCAGAGGAATGAACTAAATGCGGTGAAAAAATCGTTTATTGCATCCATCTCTTAAAAATTTTATGTTTATCTTATATCTATATTTTTTATACCTGATAACGCAGTTACTTGTGTATTATAACCTTGTTATTTCTCAAATTCTATCTTTACGTTTTTGAATCCCATTGCTTTCAGCATCTCTCTAAACTGAGTCTTGGCATTCGTCTGTGCAGTATAGATATTGGTGCGGTTTAAGCAACGTTTCTTCATGGCTTGATAAGCACGCTCATACATAGCCTGTCTGTCGCTGCCTGTCCATTTGCCTTCTTCAAAGAAACTCTTGGTCTTCGCTTCGTCAATGAAGTTATGGTCTAGCAGTTTGATAGGAGGTAAAGTGCATACGATGCTGTCCTGGCTGGCTTGTAGCCATCCTTTTTTTACATCCTTCATATCGATACCCAAGCGCAGCGTTCCGTAATAGATACGTACCAGTTGGTCATCGCCCAAAAAGCCATGGCGTATTGTATCTATCAGTTCTTCATCACTTACAGATAGAAATTCCCATTGACCGATATTCTCGATGCTTTCTACTTGAGTGGGTGAGAGGGTTGTCTTATCTTCCTGTACCACGCTGACCTCATTGTCTTTGGTGAGCCAATAGAAGGCTCCACCCAGAATAAGGATCAGTGCTAATAGTATGATGATTTGTATTCTTTTCATATCATTGTTCTCCTCGCTTAGTGATTCTTTTCGATAGTTGTCTTATCCAGAAGAGTCTTCAGATCGTTGAAAGTGAATTTCTTTCTGAAACTGATTTTGATATTCTCTTCTGCAAATCCCATGTCCTGTAACATCGGAATCAGGGTGTTTGCTGCACTTTGGCGTGCCTGTTCAAGAATATCTAGGTTCGGTATATCGCGAATGATACTTTCCCTGCCTTGTTGTTCGAATTGTGACAGTTCTGCATCACTGTAGTTTCTTCTGGTGAGTGAAACGAATTGTCTTACACCTTCGTGATTGATTTTACTGCTGGTGAGCATCACTTTTGGGTCTGGTAAGATGATTTCTATCTTGTCGCCTTGTCGGTTTACGTTCTTTGCAGAGAATCCTGAAAAGTCTACATAAGCTTTTAATGTCGCATCCATCGGAATGGCCACCTTGCGGTTAGAGCCAGGAACATGAATATTAAAGTCTTTCTTGAACAGTGAACCCTTCAGATTGAGCTGGTCATCATGTGTTATAATCTTATGAACATGAGCTTCTGCTGTATATAAGCGATTGCATTTCTGTATCTGCATCACCATCACAGGTATTGTGTCGATGACTTGCTCCTTCTTTTCTGTTTGCTGATGCGAACATGAAACGAAGGCAAAAAATACAGAAATGATAAATATTAACCTCTTTTTCATACTTAATGTCTTTATTATGCTGCAAAGGTACGGCAAATTGTTCGAAAAACAAAACAAAATCATGTTTTTTGATGTTCTTTTGCTAAGAAATGAAAAAAAAAGCAGAAAAAGCACTTTTTTTATATCTTGATTAAACCTTTTCATTTTCTTTTCGTCAAAGTTACGATTAGAATTCATAAACTGAACTTTATTATATCGTGTAAGATTCAATAGGAAATTTATTAGTTAGTATTTAGGTATGTTAGGGCGCCTGCTTGTGAAAGTAGGCGCCTTTTTGCGCTTGATTTTGTGTAAGAATGTAGATTTCGGTTCTTTTCTTTGGCTATTTCAAAAGAAAAATGTACTTTTGCAGTAAGAAAAAATAACGGAATGAAACGAATTGATTATATATTAATAGGTCTTTTGGCTATTTCTAGCTTGACGGCTTGTACAGAACAGAAGAAGAGTAATATCATTATTGCTCCTAAACCGGTGGCTAAGGTTGTGAACAAAGCTACTCTGAAAATGAGTGATTATGAGCAGACCAGGGAGGCTGACTGGGTTGGTTCCCATTATAAAGTGGTTGTGAAACGTAGTTCTGACAAGGAACTTCCGGTTCTACAGTTGGACGAAAACACTAAGTATTATGATAACAGAATTTCGGTTAAGGTATTGAGAAGCGATGGTTCTGAATTCTTTAGCCGTACTTTCACAAAGAAAGATTTCACATCTTATATTGACAAACATACACAGGACATGGGTGCTTTGCTTGGTATTGTGTATGTGAAAGCAGAAGGTGATTATCTTTACTTCGCAGCAAGTGTTGGGTCGCCTGATGTTACCAGTGATGAATATGTACCTCTGGTACTTAAGATTTCCCGAATGGGTAGTATCGCTATATCAAAAGATGAGAAGTTGGATACCAACGCTTCTGCTGAAGAGGAAGAAGATGGGGTATAAAGCGGTTCTTCCGTTAAATGTATGAGTATTTGCTTTGTTTAGTATACTATTAGTGTAATAGCTAATAGGTTAAATAGTCATATCTCTACGTTTTAATAGTTCCAATATCTAGAATTGTACGATTGCTTGCATATGCCGGCAACCTTGCGGGCAGCTGCCGACAACATTGCTGCCATATGCCAGCAACCCTGCTGGCGTTTGCCGACAATCAGATTTATCTGATTCTTTGAGCCAATAGATATGTTATCTCTGATGATATCATCTATGAGTTGAAGTACGATAAACAAGCGTTTCTTAGCTCTTTAAGATACTTATCACTATTTACTACAGATACTTTTATTTATCAATGCATCTGATTGAAGAAACATAAAAAAACTCCTGAAGTTTGTTTCAAACAACTTCAGGAGTTTTTTTATTATGTATTGACAGTTTATTTCAATAACTTTTTATAGTCCTTGTCAAATCCTTGAGGATGACGTCCGATGAAAAGAACATTGAGTAAGCAGTTGGCTGCCAGTTCTACATCATTGAGATCAGCGCCTTTGCCTTTTTTGATTTCCTTTCCCAGGCATACATCCCATGTGGACTGGAAACAGCTATCATTTGCTCCAACAAACATATCATTTGAGTTAGGATCTTCCATCAGTTCAAACTTGATAACCTTTTTGGATGTGATAGGTTGGATATTGCAAAGCATATCGAATGCTTTTTCAAAAATATCGCGATGCAACTGTGCATTTGGAAACATCACATTGACTGTTGGAAAAATCTCTTCAAATTCAAACGACTGCAATAGCTGGTAGAGTTTCATATGCTTATACCTTATTATATATATAACATTCAGTTTATCAACTCTCGTTGTGAAAACTAGAACTTAGCCATCTTGATAGCATCTATAGCACACTCATCACCCTTGTTACCCAACTTGCCGCCGCTACGATCCTTAGCTTGCTGCAGATCGTTGGTAGTCAAGAGACCATAGATAACAGGTATTTCCTGAGTAGCATTCAGACGGGCAATTCCGTAGGTAACACCCTCGCAGATGTAATCGAAGTGAGGAGTTTCACCACGTATCACACTACCTAAAATGATGACTGCATCATAGCCGCCATTCAAAACCATTTGATGGGCTCCGTAGATAAGTTCAAAGCTGCCTGGAACAGTTTTCACATGGATATTCTCTGTGAGTGCTCCATGTTTTTCGAGTGTTTTTACTGCTCCGTCGAGCAAAGCGCCCGTTATCTCAGGATTCCATTCTGCTACAACGATACCAAAGCACATGTTACTGGCGTCTGGTATTTTAGTAAAGTCGTATTCTGATAAATTATGAAGTGCTGTTGCCATATTGATTTCGAATTGTTATCAGTACAGATTAGTTAGAAGCGCGCTCGATGTACTTGTCGATTTCGCCACTCTGTACGAGCATAGCGTTAACATACTTTTTCTTAGCATCCTGATAAAGCTTCAAAGCTTCGTCTTTCTTACCCTGGCTTTCGAGAATCTCGCCTGCCTTGATAATGAATATAGGAGAAAGACTGTTGTTTGTACCTTCGTCAGCCTTGCTGTCAGCCATAGAAGCAGCCTTCTTGAAAGCATCTACAGCCTTGTCGAGCTGGTTGAGATGCGCATAAGCATCACCTAAGGCAGCTTCAGCAGCAGGACTGATCATCTGGTCGTCTTCTGAAGAGAAAGATTCCAGACTCTTCTGAGCTTCTGCCCATTTGCCGAGGTTTGCATAGCAAAGACCAGCATAGAGGTTTGCCAGGTTACCTGCATCTGTGCTGCTGTATTCGTCAGCAATCTTAGTAAAACCTACATAGCCTGCGCCATCACCCTTCAATGCCTGCTCATACATCTGGTTAGCAAAGTAGGTCTGACCCTTAGCAAGCATAGTGCTAGCCTTGTCCTCACGTGGACCTGAGATCTGAGATACATAACCGAATACACCTGCAATGATAACAATGATAGCTACTACTGCAATGATAATAGCCTTCTTGTACTTCAAGAAGAAGGCCTCACGAATGTTTAGGCTCTCTGTTTCCTGAGCCTGTACGTTGTTGTTTGCCATTTTTATTTTGCTTTTTTATTATTCTATACTTTTTAGTTTCTGGTTTAGGAGCAATCTGTTCAATAGAAAGTTAGCTTTCAAATTGTGGAATGCCGCTAAACTTCTGCAAATTTACTCAATTTTATTCAATTATTGAAATTTCTAGCCTATTTTTTTTGTTTTTCCCTCTTTTTCTGCTAACTTTGCACTATAAAAGCAGAAAAGAGACTATGATTTTAAAGAATATTTCCATTATTAACTTTAAAAATATAAAGAGCGCCAATCTGGAGTTGTCGCCCAAAATCAATTGTCTGATAGGACATAATGGCATGGGAAAGACTAATTTCCTTGATGCCATCTACTATCTCTCTTTCTGTAGGAGTGCCTATAATTCTATCGATTCCCAAATTATTACTCATGATGAGCCTTTCTTTATGCTGGAGGGAAATTATGATAATGATAAGGGGGAGATAGAGAATGTTTACTGTGGTATGAAACGGGGTACCAAGAAGCATTTCAAGAGAAACAAGAAGGAGTATAAGCGTCTTTCGCAACATATTGGGCTTATCCCTCTGATTCTGGTTTCTCCATCTGATGTTTCTCTGATAGAAGGAGGAAGTGAAGAGCGCAGAAAACTGATGGATGTGGTCATCTCTCAGTATGATTACTCTTATATAGAGGCTTTATCCAACTATAATAAGGCTTTGCAACAGAGAAATGCTTTGCTGAAAATGGAGGAGGAGCCTGATATTACGCTGCTGGAACTTTGGGAGCAGCAAATGGCGAGTAATGGTGAATTGCTGTACCAGAAACGGCAGGCTTTCGTTGACGAACTGGTTCCGCTGTTTCAGCAGATTTATCAGCAGATTTCGGGTGATAAGGAGCAGGTCCGTCTTCACTATGTTTCTCATTGCCAGAGAGGTCCTTTGTTGGATGTTATCCAGCGCGACCGGTTTAAGGATCGTGCTGTAGGGTATTCTCTGCATGGTGTTCACCGTGATGATCTGGAGTTTTTGCTGGGTGATTATCCGATGAAGAGAGAGGGAAGTCAGGGGCAGAACAAAACTTTCGTGATTGCCCTGAAACTGGCTCAATTTACTTTCCTGCAGCGCACGAGTTCCAATACGCTTCCTTTGCTCCTCTTAGATGATATTTTCGATAAGTTGGATGCTCAGCGGGTTGAGGCTATTGTGAAACTGGTTGCCGGTGACCATTTCGGGCAGATTTTTATTACGGATACGAACCGTGATCATTTGGATAAGATTCTCCAGAACATGCAGGGAGATCATACGATATTCTATGTAGAGAATGGGGAAATAATAAAGTAGAAAATTAAGGGAAACAGATCATGTTTCCCTTAAAATTTTAAGAATATGTTTAGAAGAAAAGTTAAGTCAATAGCGGAACTCTTGCCCGAATTTCTGAGAAAGGAAGGCTTGGAGACTCCTTTACAGCAGAAACGCCTGATAATGAGTTGGGATTCAGTTGTAGGGGAAAATATTGCTGCATATTGTGGTGATAAGTTTATCAAGAACCAGACTCTCTATGTAAAGATAGAGAATGCTGCATTGAGGGCTGACCTCACGATGAGCCGTGCTACCCTTGTTCGTCGTTTGAATGAACAGGTTGGTGCACAGGTTATTGCAGATATACGCTTTTATTAATATTCCCCGCTCTATATGCTATATGATTTCGTCCAAGCATATATCTGTAGGGGTAACAGGAAGGAGTCCTTCCTCTTTGATTTTCTGGAAGTCGAAACAGATTCCTATTTTATATGCATGTGGAATCTGGGCAAGAAATCTGTCGTAATAGCCTTTTCCTCTTCCTAACCGGTTGCCTTTCATATCGAAACTCATGCCTGGGATTACGGCAAGTTCTATCTCAGGATATTTCTCTTCCGGATAAATCTTGCCTTTTGGTTCAAGTATATGATAGGCTCCTTCCTTCAGGTCTTGTACTCCGGAATATTCTCTTAGTTCCATATTCGTATCGTCCAGCACAACGGGCAGTATTACTCGTTTTCCCCTGGAAACAAGTTGGTCTATATAATGATGGGTGTCCACTTCATCAGGAAGCGAATAGTACATCAGTATGGTTTGGGCATTCTGAAGATGCGGGTTGGAATCTAAACGTGATAATACAGAAAGCGACAATTCCTCAAGTTGTCTTGAGGAATACTGTCGCTTTCTGTATTTTATGATTTTTCTTAATTCTTTCTTGTCCATGCCTTAAGCGTTTGCTATCATACAATTATTATGGTGTAAGGAAGAATAGTTGTAGGGCGTATTCGCCATAGCTATCTTTTCTTTCTTCGCAGCGCGTTTTTTGGCTGGCTCTGGTTTCTTTGGAAATGCTGCATGGTTCTCAAATACATCCAGCGTCTTTTTGATGACTGGATCATCAAGATTGATGTATTGGGTCCATGCCTGCTCGTCCAACATATTGTAGATGATACGGCTGTCGATGACACGGTCTAATAGTTTGTGTGATTTCTTGATTAAAAGATTTCTACGTTTTAAACCATGTTTATCGGCATAGCTGACAAACTTTTCAACCATGTCCTGACTGTCAAGATAATCGGCAAGTTCCATCATCTCCTTGAAGTTATTCAACTTCGGGCGGTTATCGTCTGTATAAGTGAAGGCAAACTGCAAGATGAGACCACTCAGACTAGCCTCCTTGAAATAGGATGTCATGCCGAGCGTATCTTCAGGAACAAAGATGTCTGGAGTGATGCCACCTCCGCCATAGACAATCCGGCCGTTACCTGTATGATAAGCAGGTCCTGTATGCTTGATGCTATCCTGTGAGAAAAACTCTCCGTGCTGATATCTGTCGAGCAAGTCTTGCTCATAATCCTTGTCATCGCCCAGAGTATATGGCTTCTGGATGCATCTTCCTGAAGGAGTATAGTAGCGCGCAATGGTCAGACGGATGAGGCTGTGGTCTGGGAATTCTATCTGTTGCTGAACCAGTCCCTTACCAAACGACCGTCGTCCGATGATGGTAGCACGGTCATTATCCTGCATGGCACCCGCAAAGATTTCTGCAGATGATGCAGAACCTTCATTGATGAGAACTACCATCGGAATCTTCTGGTAGGCACCCTTACCATCACTCATATAGTTATGTCTAGGTGATTTGCGTCCCTGTGTGTAAACGATGAGCTTCTTGTCTGGCAAGAATTCGTTTGCCATGTTTACTGCAGCCGTCAGGTAACCACCAGAGTTATCCCGAAGGTCAATACAGAGGTTGGTGAATCCCTGTTGTGAGAGTTTAGCCAGAGCAATCAGCATTTCCGGATAGGTGTTCTCGCCAAAGTTCTTGATACGGATATAGCCAGTTTTGTCGTTAAGCATGTAAGCTGCTGTAACACTCTTTGTTGGAATTTCACCTCGGGTTACGGTAAAGGTCTTAACCTTCTTGCTTCCATATCGTATAACTCCGATTTTTACCTTGGTATCCTTTGGACCCTTCAGGCGATGCATTGCCTCCTGATTGGTTACAATCTTGCCAACAAAAGGTTTGCCGTCTACGGCTACAATCTTATCTCCTGCCAAAAGTCCGGCTTTCTCGGCAGGTCCATTCTGTATCACATTCTGTACATGTATCGTATCTTGGCGGATGACAAACTCTACGCCTACACCCGAGAAAGATCCTTTCAGATCGTCGGTGGCCTGAGCTGCGTCTTTAGCACTGATATATACGGAATGTGGATCCAGTTCTGCTAAAATCTGTGGAATTGCCTTATCTACCAGCGAGTCGATGTTCACGGCATCTACATATTGGTCATCAATAAGATGGAGCAGGTTGTTCAGACGGTTGCTTCCACTATTGATAACGTTGAGGCGATTTCCTGAGAAATGGTTGGAAAAGAATGTTCCGATGATAATGCCTATCACAACACAGAATGCCATGATGAATGGCATAAAGCGGTTGGTCTTATTCTTACTCATGTTCATAACAATTCTCTTTTTACTAACGTTTTATCTATCTTATCTCTAATCTTCTACAGAAGATGTCTTTTCATCAGGATTGAGGTATTCTACCTTGATTCCTGCTCGTTGCATTAGTTTGATACCATCGTCCAGACGGTATTTCTCTGCATATACAACACGTTTGATGCCCGACTGTATGATCAGTTTGGCACATTCTATACATGGAGAGGCGGTGACGTAAAGCGTACTTCCCTCACTGTTGTTGCTGCTGCGAGCCAATTTCGTAATAGCATTAGCCTCCGCATGGAGAACGTATGGCTTGGTTACGTTGTTATCCTCACAGACATTTTCAAATCCGCTCGGTGTACCGTTGTAGCCATCACTGATAATCATTTTATCTTTTACAACCAGTGCACCTACCTGTCGGCGTTTACAATAGCTGTTTTCAGCCCATATACGTGCCATTCGCAAATAGCGAAGGTCGAGCTTGGTTTGTTTGGAAAGTTCGTTTGCCATCCTCTTATCCTTTATGTTGTACCTTGATTTCGTTGCGTTCCAGCAGTGCATCGATGGTTGGCTCTTGTCCACGGAACCGTTTGTAGAGAACCATAGGATGCTCTGTTCCACCCTTAGAGAGTACGTTGTCACGGAAACTTTGAGCAGTCTTCTGGTCGAAGATTCCATTCTTCTTGAATACACTGAAAGCATCAGCATCCAATACTTCTGCCCATTTGTAGCTATAATATCCTGCGGCGTAACCTCCTGCCATGATGTGTGAGAACTGTACGGTCATACAGGTTTCCTGCAACTGTGGCAATATCATCGCCTTTTTCCAGGCTTCCTTTTCATAAGGCATGATGTCGGCAGTAAATTCTTTCTTTTGGGTGTAGTATGCCATGTCAAGCAATCCGAAACTTGCCTGGCGCAAGCAACCGTAGGCTGCCATGAAGTTGCGACTCTTCATGATGCGCTCTATGAGTTCATCTGGCAATGGTTCACCTGTCTGATAGTGGAAGGCAAATGTACGGAGAAAATCTTTCTCTATTGCATAATTCTCCATAAATTGTGATGGCAATTCTACGAAGTCCCACCAAACGTTGGTTCCTGAAAGACTCTCGAAGCGGGTATTGGCAAACATGCCGTGAAGACTGTGACCAAACTCATGGAGGAAGGTTTCTACTTCTCCTAATGTCAAGAGAGCAGGCTTTTCTTCTGTTGGCTTGGTAAAGTTCATTACCACACTTACGTGAGGACGTATGTTGTTGCCCTTATGGTCTATCCACTGTCCCTGGAATTCTGTCATCCAGGCACCTCCTTGCTTGCCCTTGCGAGGGAAGAAGTCGGCATAGAATACAGCCAGATAGCTTCCGTCTTTATCAAATACCTCGTATGCCTTGACGTCTGGGTGGTATACCGGTATCTCTTTGTTCTCCTTAAAGGTGATGCCATACAGTTTGTTGGCGAGGCCAAACACACCGTCTATCACTTTGTCCAGCTGGAAATAAGGGCGAAGCATTTCTGCATCGAGATTATATTTCTCCATCTGGAGTTTATGAGAATAGAAGCCGAAATCCCATGGTTTCATTTCGAAATCTTTACCCTCCAGCTTCTTGGCAAGGGCTTCCACTTCTTCCACTTCCTTTTCTGCCGTTGGCTTATAAGCCTCTATCAGGTCATTGAGAAGTTTATATACATGTTCTGTATTGCTTGCCATACGATGGCGAAGAACATAGTCGGCATAGGTTTCGAAACCGAGCAACTGGGCGAGCTCTCTGCGCAGGTTTACCAGTCGTTTGCAGATTTCCAGGTTGTTCTGCTCGTTATCATGGGTACATACCGTATTACGTGCCATATACATCTGTTTGCGGAGCTTACGCTGGGTAGAGTAGGTCATAAATGGAGAATAACTTGGATAATCGAGTGTAAAGATCCAGCCTTCTTTTTCCTGCTCTTTGGCGGTATGCGCAGCAGCTGCTTTTGCTGTTTCAGGAAGTCCGTCGAGCTGTGCTTCGTCTGTGATATGGAGTGTAAAAGTTTTGTTTTCTTTTAAGAGATTCTGTGAGAACTGCAGAGTGAGCATACTGGCTTCTTCTGTAAGTTTGCGAAGTTTCTCTTTACCTTCTTCATCTAAAAGTGCACCGCTGCGTACGAATCCGTCATAGCTGGTGTCCAGAAGCATCTTCTCTTCAGGAGTCAGTTCTCTGTTTGGATGATCGTGAACGAACTTGATGCGCTCGAAGAGTTTCTTGTTCAGCGTGATGTCATTTGCGTGCTTGGTGAGAATCGGACTCATCTTCTGCGCAATCTCTTCCATCTCATCGCAGGTTTCAGCACTCATCATGCAAGAGAAAACGTTAGATACACGGCTCAAGAGGTCGTAATAGTGTTCGCCCTTATCGGTATCAACTCTTGCAATGGTATTCTCAAAGGTTGGCTCTGCCGGATCGTTTACAATCTTGTCTGTAGCCTCGTCATCACGGCGGATTCCCTCCATGAATGCTGGCTCATAATCTTCGAGACGGATTCGTTCGAATGGTACTGTATCGTGCGGTGTATTGTAAGGCACGAAGAATGGGTTGGTTCTATTTTGTATTGTATTGTCTTGCATATTGTTACTTTTTAGCTGCAAAGTTAGCAAAAAAATGCTTTATTGCCTTGATTATAAACGTTTTTAACTTATATTTATCGGTCGTTATATTTTCTTTAGCGTTTGATGAGATTTTCCAGTGCAGGGATATAGATTCTGCCTCGTTCTAGCTGGATAAGTCCTTCTGACTGTAATTCGTTGAGGGCTTTGGATACATAGATGCGCTTTACATTCATCTCTTCTGCTAAACGGGTCATCTTGATATGAAAGATTTTCTTGCCTGCCGGGCGGACGCTGTGGCTCTCGAAGAAACGGATCAGGCGCTCACTCAGTGTCTTGGCAGGAACTCTGAACAGTCTGCGGTTGTTCTTCTGGGATTGGGTGCAGACCAAGTTCAGAAGATTGATGCGGAATATTTCATATTCATCGGATAACTTCATGATCTCTTGCTTGCTGACTGACATGATGCTGCAGTTGTTCTTTGTCACATAAGTGTGAGTGAAGCGCTGGGTAAGACCGAAAAGTCGTTCCAACTGGAATGATTCCGGTGCCGAAATGTCTTCTTCTACCTGATAGCCGTAGTCATCTGCCTGGGTTATCACCTTAATATCTCCACTGATTAAATAATATAGACGTGTACAACTGGTGCCTTCTTCAACTATAGTTTCACCCGCTTCCAGTTTTTGAAAGTCAAAACGGGTTTTACCAGCTACATTTTGGAAGTCATAGCGAGTCATTCCCAAGAATAATGGGAGTGATAATAAACTGTCGTATAGTCTATTGGTTGACATGTAAGTTTATTTATTTAATATCTTGTTTTTGAGAGATGGTGAATACCATATCTTGTTTTGTCCTTTCTCGTCAGCATAGATGAGATATGCACAGAGGTCCGGATGCTTTTTCAGAATCTGTTTTGCGCCCTCCATTCCCATTACCATAAACGAGGTAGCATAGGCATCGGCTGTGGCACAGTTCTTGGCTAAAACTGTTGCAGATAAGATGTTATGCTGTACAGGATAGCCTGTTTTGGGGTCTATGGTATGTGCATACTTCTTGCCGTTTTTATAATAGAAGTTTCTGTAGTTACCACTCGTAGCCATGGCTATGTCGGTAATATCAAGTACATCCTGAATTTCCTGACTCGTATTGGTAGAATCGTCAGTTGGCTTGTTGATACCAATATGCCAAGGCACTTGTTTCTCGCTAACACCGTTTACTACAATTTCTCCACCAATCTCAACCATAAAGTTGCTGATACCTTTCTTTTTCAGGAATCTGGCAACAATGTCGCTGCCATATCCTTTGGCGATAGCAGAACAGTCAAGCATGATCTTAGGATTTTGCTTGATGATGCGTCCCTTTTCCAAGGCTACTTTCTCATGACCAACCAGCGTTTTGATACTGTCTATCTTGACTTTCGTAGGAGGTACCCCCTGCTTGAATCCAAAGCCCCAGAGGTTTACCATTGGGGCAACCGTGATATCAAAGGCTCCATTGGTTTCTTTTGAGATGCTTTCTGCCATGCGGAATACTTCGGTAAACATTTCGTCTACCTCAATATCTTTACCTTGGTTTACCTGTGTGATGACAGAGGTCTTATTGAAAGGAGACAAGGATTGGTCTACCTTCTTGAGTTCTGTTTCTATCTCTTGCTGGTAGTTGGTATCACTCTGATAGGTAATGTGATAGATGGTTCCAAAGATAAAGCCGGTATCTTTCTGATAGGGCGTATTATGCTGCTGACGTATGATAATGATGGTACCAATGATAAGTATCAACAGAAATGGAATTTGCCAGATAAGTTTCTTTTTTTTCATTCTTTACACATTATGAAGTCTTTAAATCTCTAGGGTTACATTGAATGTTCCGCCAAGGCGTGAACCTCCCTGCTTACCGTAGCCTGGCACATACCAGGTGTTGCCTAATTCTCCATCGTTCTTGAAGAGGCGGCGTTTGTATCTGAAACTCCAACCCATACGGACGGGACCCCAGATTTTGGCATCAATACCTATTACACCTTCCAGCCAATGATAGTTGCAGGAAATGCCATTATCTCCATAGGGCGTTTCGCCGCCCCATACTGGGTCTGTAACGGGTGGAGCGCTCAGGTCATATTCATAATAGGTGCAGGCATAACGGAAACCGCCAAACAGACGGTAGTCGTCGTGTTTGTTCTTCAGAAGATTCCAGTCTACACCTAATCTGAAATAGGGAGCGCTGGTCTTGTAGGAGATTTGGGTTGCCTCATCGCTGGCATCTGCCTTTCCGTAACCCAATTCGAAAACAGGATAATACTTGTCTTTCAGATTGATACGGAGAGATGCTTCGTACTGCCCATAGTCGCTAACCATCAACTGTACGGGACCTATCAGGTCAACTCCCACAGCCATACCTCTAAAAAAAGGTATGGTATCAGGCTGCTGCCCTATGATCTTCTTCTTGCTTTGGGCCTGACAGGGGAGAACAGCAAATAGGGATAGCATACTAGTTGCGGCTGCCAAAATATATGTAGAAATGTGCTTTGGATGCATCATAATTTACCTCTTTTTGATTGATGACTATTGAGTCAATATAATTGTGAGTAGTCTTAACATCGGTTATCGTATGGAAGAACGATGGACTGCAGTCTACCGACTCAAAATGAGAGCGGTTTTCCTTTGATACAGTCACAGTGTCCTTGAATACTTGTTTCGATAGGGTATGTATCTCGAAAAACAATACGTCTTCATCCTGGCTGTAACTCATAGGCAGACTGAAACTGTCTACGTTTACATCCTTATTGATCAGCACACTATCTGTTCCTGCTATCTTTTTCGTAGAAATCGTTAGCGTGTCTTTTAGCGTTTTATTGTCGCCCATCAACTTGTATTTGGTATATACGGTATTGTTGAGTGGGCAGTCGAGAGATGTACATCCCATCATGGCTAGAACCATGAAAACGACGAAAGGTATTATTTTCCGCATCTTATTTCTTTTTCTATTTGATAATCGTTACGGTTTGGGTTCTGGCGGCTGATAAGGTCGCCTAGGAATCCGGCAAGGAACAGCTGGCTACCCAAAACCATCGCTACAAGAGCAATGAAGAAGTAAGGTGAATCGGTAATGAGATGTCCGTAGATGCCGTTGTGCAGGTCGATGGCCTTGTCTATACCTAAGCCGATGAGCGATAGGAAGGCTATGAAGAATACGACGCTACCCAGGAAGCCGAATACGTGCATTGGCTTTTTGCCAAAATTGCTCAGGAACCAGAGTGTCATCAAGTCAAGATAACCATTTACAAAGCGGTTCCATCCCATAAACTTTGATTTGCCGAACTTTCTTGCCTGATGATGAACAGGCTTTTCGCCTATCTTGGCAAAACCTGCATTCTTGGCTAGATATGGGATGTAACGATGCATCTCACCATATACCTCGATATTCTTAACTACGTCGAGGCGATAAGCTTTCAGACCGCAGTTGAAGTCGTGCAGATTGTGTATGCCGCTTACTTTGCGTGCAGTAGCATTGAAGAGTTTGGTAGGGATGGTCTTGCTCAGAGGATCTCCTTCTTTACGGTTCTGCTTGTAACCTGACACGAGGTCGTATCCCTCTTTCATAATCATCTGGTAGAGTCCCGGAATCTCGTCTGGAGAATCCTGTAGATCGGCATCCATGGTGATGACAACATCGCCCTGTGCTTCTTTGAAACCACAGAAGAGTGCTGGGCTCTTTCCATAGTTTCTGCGGAATTTGATACCCTTTACTTGCTCGTTCTTCTCTGCAAGTTCTTCTATGACGTTCCATGAACGGTCGGTAGAACCGTCGTTCACAAAGATGACTTCATAAGTAAAATCGTTTGAGGCCATTACTCGCTTTATCCAGGCGAAGAGCTCTGGTAACGACTCTTCCTCATTGAAAAGAGGAATTATTACTGAAATATCCATTATCTTGTATTTATCTGTTTGTCTCTTATTTATTGTTATTTTGTATGCTGTTGTTTGTTCTTCTTTGCCATTACAGCAGCAATAATCGGGCTGAGTACAGCACCTGCTACCAGGTCGGTAATCATAAACATCGAAGCCCAGGCTATCGGTTTCATCATACTGACGGCATCAAGAAGGGCTTTAGATTCCCCTGCAGTTAACTGATACGCTTGTGCTACAATCTGATAGTTGGTTTGCAGTTGGTTCATGAATAGACTCGTATCCATAAAACGGAACCAAAGATATTGCACAAGGGTAAGCAGAAGGGTTGCATTGAAGAATGTCTGGATGCAATAGTAGAATGCATGACGGAAAGAGATATGTCCGTCTCTTGCATAGTCACGGAATGCCTTCAGTCGCTTTGCCACAACAAATGGGGTTGCTATGATGAGAATGTTGGAAATGAATCCCAGCATCTGGTATTGCGGGTCTACTGCCAGCATGGTACATACGAAACTGACAATCCAGACAGCTCCGAGGATGGCACCATCTTGCCGGGCGAATGCTTTGGTTTGTCTTATCTTGCCTGTGTCGATGATAATCGTTTTAACCTTATGCATTTGCTGGCTTGTCTTCTTTTCTTTCTGATTCTCGTTATTTTCTGTATTCATTGTTTTTATTGTATTTCTACGGATGTAACATATCAATTTGCAAAAATACAACTTTTTTATTATATAAGGTGTAAAGGGTGGAAATATTTATATATAATTAAAGATAGATCCTCGTGAAATAGAGGTTTCAACTGTAATGTTATGAAATATAGAAATAAAATGTATGTAAATAAAAAAAGGAACCTTCCAAAAGAAGATTCCTTTTTGAGCCTCTTGTCGGATTCGAACCAACGACCCCGAGATTACAAATCACGTGCTCTGGCCAACTGAGCTAAAGAGGCAGGTGGGTAAGCTTACCATATCGCGCCGCTACAACCAACTACCTTTGCTGCGATCAAGCCCTGGAGGATTCGAAGGGAGCTGGCCGTATGGGACTTACCCATGTTATGTAGCAGTCAAGAAGCGATTCACAAGGTATCTTTCCCTGATTGCGGTGCAAAGGTAGACATAATTTTTGAATCTGCAACATTATCAAGCAAAAAATCTCATCAAAATTCAATAAAAAGTGATTTTTAAGGGTTTTCTTATAAGTAATAGATGCAAAAAGCGTATTTTTGTGGCTTTAAAACAAAAGAAATCAAACATCATCAAACATGACAGCAAACCGTCCGATTTCATCGCGAGAGCAAGCATTGCAATATGGAACCTTGGTAGGTATCTTTTGGATAGTAAAGTTCTGCTTCCTTCCTTTAGGCTTCCAAATACCTTTTTTGCAATTTCTGTTTCTACTGGGCACGATATTCGGTCCTATATTAGTATACTTATTTGCACGCAAATACAGAAAAGAGAATCCGCAAGATGCTTTTTCTTTTTTCAGGGCTTTCAGTTTTACTCTTAGCATGTATATGGCGGCAACGCTTTTGGTAGCGGTGGCTCACTATATCTACTTTAAGTATATAGACCAAGGATACCTTATTAATATGTATCAGCAATTATTGGGTGAGCTGAAAAATACGACACAACCAGAAATGGGGGCTTCGTTAGATCAGATTACACAGGCGTTCGACCTTATCTCTACCCTAACCCCACTGCAAATCACTTTTCAGTTGATGAGCCAAAACATGTTTTATGGTATTCTGCTGTCGGCTATCACAGCGTTTATCGTAAAGAGAAAGAAAATAAACATTTAGTCTTAAGCATAAAAACAAAAACAATTATGGATATATCAGTTGTTGTACCATTATATAATGAGGAAGAATCGCTTCCCGAACTATTTGCATGGATTAAGCGAGTAATGGACGCTCATAACTTCAGCTATGAAGTCATCTTTGTAAACGACGGAAGTACCGACCACTCTTGGGATGTAATAGAAAAGTTGAGCAAAAAAAACAAAGAGGTAAAAGGTGTCAAATTCCGTCGTAACTACGGAAAATCGCCCGCTCTTTTCTGCGGATTCAAGCGTGCCGAAGGCGATGTGGTTATCACTATGGACGCTGACTTACAAGATAGCCCCGACGAAATCCCGGAATTGTATCGCATGATAACAGAAGACGGACTCGACCTCGTATCCGGATGGAAACAAAAGCGATATGACCCATTGTCGAAGACTATACCTACCAAGCTATTCAACGCTACCGCGCGTGCCGTATCGGGTATTCACAATCTGCACGACTTCAACTGCGGACTGAAAGCTTACCGTCGTGAAGTGGTGAAGAATATCGAAGTATACGGTGAAATGCATCGCTACATACCATATCTTGCAAAGAACGCCGGATTCGACAAAATCGGCGAGAAGGTAGTTCACCATCAAGCTCGTAAATACGGAAAGACAAAATTCGGTTTAAACCGCTTTGTTAACGGATATCTTGACTTGCTTACCTTATGGTTCCTCTCCACTTTCGGAAAGAAGCCGATGCATATCTTCGGATTCCTTGGATCCATCATGTTCTTTATCGGATTCCTGGCGGTAGTCATTATCGGTGCAAATAAGCTATACGACTTATACGCAGGCAATTCATACCGACTGATAACCGACAGTCCGTATTTCTACCTGGCACTTACTACAATGATACTGGGTACACAACTCTTCTTGGCGGGATTCTTAGGTGAATTAATAGCCCGTAATTCGTCAGAACGCAACAACTATCAAATAGAAAAAGAGCTGTAAGCATGAAGAAACTGTTATATATAGTCTGCATCATATCGCTGGCAGGGTTTGTCATTCCTGCGTGCGAAGTGGAAAACTGTCCGCCCAACACGATGACATACCTTCACCTCACCCTGAGCGACCAGTACGGACGCACGTTTAAGACCTCGGATACGATTACCGTGTTCGGGCAGACTTATGCCGATGTCACCGTTTACGATACATTGCCCGACAAGACCTTGCAGCCCCGCATCGTATACGACTCGCTGGTGAGCGACACCTTTATTAATAAGGAGTATGGTGCCAACGGATTTTCTATACCATTGAGCTATGCCGACCAAACTCGCATAGTATTATCGTATAGAAGCCTTGACCAACGTTTTCAAGGAACAGACACCTTATTTATAAGCCATCGTAACAAGCCTTACTTCACCAATCTGGACTGTAGCACGATGATGTTCTACGAACTGACGTCAACTACCGCTACCCGACACAGGCTCGACTCGATACAGATTATCAATCCGAATATTGACAATAATGAAAAAGAAAACATTAAGATATATTTCACTGTTACTAATTCTGACGAATAGCATATGGCTATGTCCCGGTGCATGGGGTCAGACTGTTCCGCAGAAGAAAGACAAGGAGACACTGAAAGCCGCATACCAAACTACACCATTCTACCAAGGAACTTCTATCGGTGTAGAAGTGGCTGGTGCCGCTGGCTATGCCCTCGGAAGCGACATACTAAGTAGCGAAGTGAAACTGGAAGCTAATTTCAAGAACCGATACATGCCGGTTGTGGAGATAGGATACGGAAAAACCGACGCAACAAATGACGATACGCAGATGCACTATAAAACAAGTGCTCCTTATTTCCGCGTTGGCATGGATTATAATGTTTTCTACCTTAAGCCTTATCTGCCCGGTCATCTCTACGTTGGAGGACGATATGCCATGAGTTCCTTTACGTACGATGTAGACGGTCCTATCATGAGCGACCCAAACTATGGGGGACATATTACATCGAATTATGCGTACACCGGACAAAAGAGCACGGCGAAATGGCTTGAGGCAATTGTTGGCATCAAAGTGAAGATATACAAACGGTTCTGTATGGGATGGGCGGTAAGATATAAGATACGCATGAAGGTTGACGAGAACGAGAATTCCACTCCATGGTACGTGCCTGGATATGGAAAGAACGGTAGTTCAAGCTTTAACCTTACGTATAACTTAACTTACGACTTGCCCTTCTGACCGCATATTATACAGACAATCAACAATGAGTACTTTTGAGATTTGGCTATTAGCCGCAAGTTTAGCTATCGACTGCTTCACGGTTTCCGTGGCAAGCGGAATCATACTGCGCCGCATAGAGTGGCGGACATTCTTTACGATGGCATTCTTCTTCGGCTTTTTCCAAGCACTTATGCCACTGATAGGATGGAGCGGTGCCAATCATTTCAGTCATCTGATAGAAGCCTACGACCACTGGATAGCTTTCGGCTTGTTGGCTTTCTTAGGAATACGAATGATACGCGAATACTTTAAAGACAGTGAAGAGTGTAGTTTCGACCCTACCCGGCTGAAAGTAATACTCACCCTGGCAGTTGCTACAAGCATCGACGCTTTGGCAGTAGGCATTTCATTCGCCTTCACTGGATACAACAACCTCGTGTCTTTAACAGAACCGCTGCTTGCTATCGGCTTCGCATCGTTCGCCATATCTTTAACAGGCAGCCTAATAGGTATCTTCTTCGGTAAACGATTCAATTTCCGTATGGAGTTTCTTGGCGGATTTGTTTTGATTGGCATCGGAACAAAAATACTGATAGAACATCTTTTCTTTAATCAATAAACATAAGATTATGGCAAATAATAAACTAAAATGGCAATTACCGTTCTTGGTCCTGCTTATAGTAGGAACCATTCTTATACTAAAGAAACAAGTCCCCTACCAAACAGACGAGGGCTTGGTGTTCGGTACTATATATAAGATAACATACCAGAGCAAAGACAATCTGAAATCAGAGATAGAAAAAGAGCTGAAGAAGGTAGACTTCTCACTATCTCCTTTCAATAAGGAATCCACCATTACACATATCAACAACAATACAGACATGAGCACCGACAGCCTGTTTCTATATGTGTACAATCTGGCGAGAAATGTATCGGAAGCAACTTACGGAGCATTCGACATCACAGTAGCTCCGCTGGTAAACGCATGGGGATTCGGATTTAAAAACGCTGCCAACGTTGACTCGGCTACAATAGACAGTCTTCGCACTTTCGTAGGATTCGATAAAGTCAGCCTGAAAGACGGAAAAATAGTAAAGCAAGACGAGCGCACCATGTTAGATTGCAGCGCCATCGCCAAAGGATTCGGAGTGGACTGCGTAGCCCGATTGCTGGAAAGCAAAGGCATAAAGAACTACATGGTAGACATAGGTGGCGAGTTGATGATAAAAGGTGTAAACCCAAAAGACGAAACATGGCGCATAGGTATAAACAAGCCGATAGAAGACTCACTGTCTGTAAACCAAGAACTACAGACCGTACTCGAAATCTCAAATGTAGGCTTGGCAACATCGGGTAACTACCGCAACTTTTACTATAAAGACGGAAAGAAATACGCTCACACTATAGACCCACGCACGGGATACCCTATACAGCACAACATATTGTCGTCTACAGTAGTCGCGAACAACTGTGCCACAGCCGATGCCTTCGCCACCTCGTTCATGGTATTGGGTCTCGACTCTGCCAAAGCGATTTGTGCCGCACATCCAGAAATGGACGCCTATTTTATATATACCACCGACAGCGGAAAAATGGGCATCTACTTTACAGACGGAATGAAGAAGTATATTAGAAAATAACATTTAATAATACCTTAAACATCATGAAAGAAAACGAAAAACAAAACGGTCTGCCGGAAAACGCGTTCCGACCGTTAAAGCCAGGAGAAAAGTACGAACCTCCTATGAGACCCGACCAAACTTATCCCGAAGTCAACCTTTGGTCTGTACTGTGGGGTATAGCTATGGCTGTACTGTTCTCGGCGGCATCTGCCTATCTGGGACTTAAAGTAGGACAAGTGTTCGAAGCAGCCATACCTATCGCCATCATCGCCGTAGGTGTATCGAGCGCTGCAAAGCGTAAAAGCGCATTAGGAGAAAACGTAATCATACAGTCTATCGGCGCATGCTCGGGAGTAATCGTAGCTGGAGCTATCTTTACCCTTCCTGCACTTTATATATTGCAGGATAAATATCCTGAAATGACCGTAAACTTCTTCCAGATGTTTATCAGCTCTTTGCTGGGCGGAATATTGGGAATCTTGTTCCTTATCCCATTCCGTAAATACTTCGTAAGCGAAAAACATGGCGAATATCCTTTCCCCGAAGCAACCGCAAGTACACAGGTACTTATTTCGGGCGAAAAAGGAGGCAGCCAAGCTAAGCCGCTTCTGTTTGCCGGATTAATTGGTGGATTATACGACTTTATAGTATCTACCTTCGGATGGTGGAACGAAAACTTCACTACCCGTGTATGCGGATGGGGAGAAATGCTTGCCGACAAAACTAAGGTTGTATTGAAAATCAATACCGGAGCAGCCGTATTGGGTCTGGGATATATCGTTGGTTTGAAGTATGCAGCCATCATCTGCGCAGGTTCATTGGCAGTATGGCTCATCATCGTGCCGGGAATATCTCTGATTTGGGGAGACGCTGTGCTCAACGCATGGAATCCGGCTATCACAGAGACAGTAGGTTCCATGAGTCCTGAAATGATATTCTCACATTATGCAAAGAGCATCGGCATCGGTGGTATCGCTATGGCTGGTATTATAGGAATTGTCCGTTCATGGGATATCATTAAAAGTGCAGTAGGACTTGCAGCCAAGGAAATGGGCGGAAAGAAAGAACAGGCCAACGTAGAACGTACTCAGAAAGACCTTCCGATGAAAGTCATCGCTATCGGCTCCCTGATTACCATAGTACTTGTAACTCTGTTCTTCTACTTCGACGTTATGCAGGGTAATTTGATGCATACCATAGTAGCTATCATCTTGGTAGCAGGAATCGCATTCCTGTTTACTACAGTTGCGGCTAACGCCATCGCTATTGTTGGTACCAACCCGGTTTCGGGTATGACGCTGATGACTCTTATCCTTGCGTCTGTAGTCATGGTAGCTGTTGGTCTTAAAGGTTCTACCGGTATGGTTGCAGCCCTCGTGATGGGTGGTGTAGTATGTACAGCACTGTCAATGGCAGGCGGTTTCATCACCGACTTGAAGATTGGCTATTGGTTGGGTAGCACTCCAGCCAAGCAACAGACTTGGAAGTTCTTGGGAACTTTGGTTTCTGCTGCAACCGTAGGAGGAGTAATCATGATATTGAACAAAACTTACGGTTTCACCACAGGTGCCTTGGCTGCTCCGCAGGCTAACGCCATGGCAGCGGTAATCGACCCGCTGATGAATGGTGTATCTGCTCCATGGTTACTGTACGGCATCGGTGCCGTATTGGCATTAGTACTGACTTACTTTAAAGTTCCGGCTTTGGCATTCGCTTTGGGTATGTTCATCCCTCTCGAACTCAACTTGCCGCTTTTAGTTGGAGGAGCTATCAACTGGTACGTTACAAGTCGCAGCAAAGACCCTGAAGTAAACGCTGAACGTGGAGAAAAAGGTACCCTGCTTGCTTCTGGATTCATTGCCGGAGGTGCGCTGATGGGAGTTGTAAGTGCAGCCATGCGCTTCAAGGGCATTAACTTGGTAAACGACGCTTGGTTGGATAACCCGCTCAGCCAAGTAGTTTCGCTCATAGCATACGCTCTTATTATAGTATATCTGGTAAAAGCCAGCATGAGCATCAGCAAGAAATAATCACAACCAATTAATACAAAGGGCTGTTGGGCAATCGCTGAACAGCCCTTACTTAAATCAGCTACAATCATGAAAAACTTATTCATCTCCATTTTACTTTTTTTCATTACTACAATGAACGCAACTAATCCGATTGAAATTAAGATTTGGGGACAAGATTCTTCCGAACCGCAACCCACACTTACCGTCTACCCCGCCACCAACGGCAACGGAATGGCTATCATAGCCTGCCCGGGTGGAGGATATACTCATTTAGCCATAGACCATGAAGGCAAAAGCATGTCGGCATGGTTCAACAGCTTGGGCATTACATACGCAGTATTAGTTTACCGTATGCCAGGCGGAAATCACGAAATCCCGTTAAGCGACGCTCAACAGGCTATGCGCATCATGCGCCAGCACGCCAAAGAATGGAACATACAGAAACTCGGCATCATGGGGTCTTCTGCCGGAGGTCATCTGGCTAGCACAGTAGCTACCCATTATACAGACGCAGAGACCAAACCTGATTTTCAGATATTATTCTACCCCGTAATCACGATGGATGCATCGTACACTCACGCTGGCTCAAGAAAGAATCTGTTAGGACTGTCTCCATCAGAAGAACTCGTAAAACAATTCAGCAACGAGCTTCAAGTAAACGCACAGACCCCACCGGCATTTATAATGCACAGCAGCAATGATAAAACAGTACCCGTGGCAAACAGCGTAAACTACTATATGGCACTTATCAAAAATCACGTAGAAAACTGCTGCCTGCACACCTACCCTACCGGCGGTCACGGATGGGGATATAGAGACAGTTTTGAATACAAACGCCAGTGGACCGGCGAGTTAGAGAAGTGGTTACGCGAAATAAACAAGTAAATTTACTTGCAATATAAATAAAAAGTAGTACCTTTGCGCCGCTAATACGAGCTATTAGCATATTCAAATCATTAACATTAAAAATTTAACGTTTAGAAAATGGCAACTAAAATCAGATTGCAGAGAAACGGACGCAAGAGCTATGCGTTCTATTCAATTGTTATTGCAGATGCAAGAGCACCACGTGATGGTAGATTTACTGAAAAAATTGGTACTTACAACCCTAATACCAATCCTGCCACAGTAGATTTGAATTTCGAACGTGCACTTCATTGGGTAATGTGCGGTGCACAGCCTACAGACACAGTACGCACTATCTTGTCACGCGAAGGTGTTTACATGAAGAAACACTTGCTTGGTGGTGTAGCTAAGGGCGCATTCGACGAAGCTACAGCTGACGCTCGTTTCAACGCTTGGAAAGAAAACAAACAGTCAGGTTTGGCTGCTTTGAAAGCTAAAGAAGACGAAGCTAAGAAGGCTGACGCTAAAGCACGCCTGGAAGCAGAAAAGAAGGTAAACGAAGAAATCGCTAAGAAGGTAGCTGAAAAGAAAGCTGCTGAAGCTGCTCCTGCTGAAGAAGCAACCGAAGCTCCTGCTGAAGCTTAATAAGCCAACGCTTAGGATTTTTCAACAGAACAAAATGAAGAGGATGTGTTTTCGCATCCTCTTTTTTTGTCCCTGTACCAAAACAACATCAGCAGGTATCAAACTATTATCATAAAGCATGCGAACAAAAACTATGTAGACCTTATAAAATTCTCTATCTTTAGCCTAGAGATATATAAACCTAGGTTAGAGATATACATCTTTAAGCTAAAGATATACATCTCTAACCTAAAGATAGAGTTTTCCTTTCAACCAAATCAACTTTCTCTCAGCATGCTATCAACTTTTCTACGACTCTATCACCGAAATAAACCCGGAAATCGGTGACACAATGACGAAATCATAAAAAGACTATATATACGGCAAAATAGAAACTGCAGATGTCAATATCGAATCCAGATTAGCAATTTTGTAATAATTCAATAACAGAAACGCCTCGTTTCCTTAATTAATTTTATTATTTCTCATGTTTTCACTCTTGCCGATTGCTTATTTTACTATATTGGGGCACGACTAATAAAAGTCGACCGAGAGTCGATGAAAAAACATATAATCATTATGGAAAACAAAATTCAAGAGCTTACCGATAAAATTTATCGTGAAGGCGTAGAAAAAGGAAACGAGGAAGCTCAGCGAATTGTGGAAGAAGCCCGCAAAGAAGCTGAGAAACTGCTTGCCGACGCACGCCAGGAAGCTGAGACAATCGTAGCCGAAGCCCGTAAACAATCGGACGAGTTGGCTGAAAACACAAAATCAGAATTAAAACTTTTTGCCAATCAGTCACTTAGTGCTCTGAAGACAGAAATAACAAATCTGCTTACTAACCAAACCGTATCGCAAGCGGTTAAGGGATTTGTTTCTGATAAAGATTACTTCAACAAGTTCATACTTAATTTAGCTACCCAATGGTCTGCTCAAGAACCCATCGTCATTTCTGTAAAAGACGCTGAGCCTCTGCAAAAATACTTCATGACCAATGCCAAAGCTCTCCTCGATAAAGGAGTGAAAATAGAACAGGTAAACGGACTGAAGACTCTGTTCTCTGTTTCTCCGGCAGACGGTTCTTACAAAGTAGATTTCGGAGCAGAAGAATTTGAAAACTACTTCAAATCATTCTTGCGCCCACAGCTGATCAAAATGTTATTCTAATCTTGTGTCGACATGAACACATATTATTGCTTGGTTGCCGGATTTCCTGATATCTCTTTAGACGATGGTAAGTTGAGTTGCTCTGTAAGCGACTTCCGAACCGATGTCTACCCACAGCTGGCCTCATCAGACCAGAAACTTGTAGATCTGTTTTATCTAAAGTTCGACAATCAGAACCTTTTATCGTTACTGAAAGACAAAGAAGCACCAGTCAAGACCGAAGGCACACTTACGGGAGAGGAACTACTGGCTCTTATTGAAACGGTCCGAAATGGAGACATTCCAGATAAAAAATATCCAGCCTACTTATCCGAATTCGTATCTCAGTATATAAACCTCGCATCCGAAGATTTATATAAGGCAGAAGATTTACTGGCTTCATTATATTATCAGTATGCAATGTCGTGCAAAAACCAATTCATATCAGAATGGTTCGAGTTCAATCTGAACGTCAATAATATACTGTCGGCTTATGCTGCCCGCAAATATAAATTAGACGTAGCGTCTGTTATAGTAGGCAACACGCCTGCTTGCGAACAGTTGCGTACATCGAACGCACGCGATTTCGGATTGGGAGATACGATTGATTATATGGATCAGGTGCAACGCATATCCGAGACGGAAGAATTAGTGGAACGCGAAAGAAAAATAGATACGCTGAAATGGAAATGGCTCGAAGAGCAATCGTTCTTCTACTATTTTACAATAGAGCGCATATTCGTTTTCCTGATGTTCCTGGATATGACAGAACGCTGGATCTCACTGGATAAACAAAAAGGATACGAACTCTTCAGACAAATGATAGAGAATTTGAAAGAAGAAATCAGCATCCCTGATGAATTTAAAAAATAATAAAACGAATAGATAAATCATGGCAACAAAAGGAACTGTTTTAGGAGTCATCGCCAATATGGTTACATTGTCTGTTGACGGTCCGGTTTCACAGAATGAAATCTGTTACATTTCTACCGGAGGAGACAGACTAATGGCCGAAGTGATAAAAGTAGTCGGACAGAATGTATACGTGCAAGTGTTCGAAAGCACCCGTGGACTGAAGGTAGGAGCCGAAGCTGAATTCACCGGTCACATGCTCGAAGTGACATTGGGTCCTGGCATGCTTTCTAAGAATTATGATGGACTACAGAATGACCTCGACAAAATGACTGGCGTTTTCTTGAAACGCGGTCAATATACATACCCTCTTGATAAAGAAAAGAAATGGCATTTCAAACCAATCGCCAATGTAGGCGATGAAGTAAGCGCATCTGCATGGCTTGGAGAAGTTGACGAAAACCATCAGCCGCTGAAAATCATGGTACCATTCCAACTTACCGGAACGCTGCGCATTAAATCAATAGCTGCCGAAGGTGACTATACTATAGAAGATACCATTGCCGTACTTACCAATAAAGACGGCGAAGACGTTAAGGTTAACATGATTCAGAAATGGCCGGTAAAGAAAGCCATGACTAATTATGCCGAGAAACCACGCCCATACAAACTGTTGGAAACAGGTGTACGCGTAATCGATACAATGAACCCGATAGTAGAAGGTGGAACTGGATTTATCCCTGGTCCGTTCGGTACAGGTAAGACTGTGCTTCAGCACGCTATTTCTAAACAGGCAGAAGCAGATATCGTAATCATCGCTGCGTGTGGTGAACGTGCCAACGAGGTTGTTGAAATCTTTACCGAATTCCCAGAATTGGTAGACCCGCATACAGGAAGAAAATTGATGGAACGTACTATCATCGTAGCCAACACTTCTAACATGCCGGTTGCAGCCCGCGAAGCTTCAGTGTATACAGCCATGACAATGGCAGAGTTTTACCGCTCTATGGGATTGAAGGTGCTTCTTATGGCCGACTCTACTTCACGTTGGGCACAGGCATTGCGTGAAATGTCAAACCGTATGGAAGAGTTGCCTGGTCCAGACGCCTTCCCTATGGATATCTCGGCTATCATCTCTAACTTCTACGGACGTGCAGGATATGTACGCCTCTACAACGGACAGTCGGGTTCTATTACATTCATCGGAACAGTATCTCCGGCGGGTGGTAACTTGAAAGAGCCTGTTACTGAAAACACCAAGAAGGTAGCTCGCTGCTTCTATGCGTTGGAGCAGGAACGTGCCGACCGTAAACGTTACCCGGCGGTTAACCCTATAGACTCTTATTCCAAATACATCGAGTATCCGGAATTTGAAGACTATATCACCAAACGCATCAACAGCGAATGGACAGGAAAGATCAATGAACTGAAAACTCGTTTGCTGAGAGGTAAGGAAATCGCCGAACAGATTAACATCTTGGGTGACGACGGTGTACCTGTAGAATACCACATCATATTCTGGAAGTCAGAGCTTATCGACTTTGTCATTCTGCAGCAGGATGCTTTCGACGATATCGACTCTGTTACACCTATGGAAAGACAAGAAGAGATAGTAGATATGGTTATTGACATCTGCCATACAGACTTTAAGTTCGATAACTTTGTAGAGGTAATGGATTACTTCAAGAAGATGATTAACCTATGCAAGCAGATGAACTATTCGGCATACAAATCGGAACAGTACAACGACTTCCGCAAGCAGTTGGCCGAACTTGTTTCTCAGCGCAAAGCGTGATTCTATAATTTAAAAATGTAATGTAATGGCAACTAAAGCTTTTCAGAAAATATATACTCAAATCAGCCAGATAACCAAGGCCACTTGCTCGCTGAAAGCAAAAGGAGTAGGTTATGACGAACTGGCTATGGTAAACGGCAAATTGGCACAGGTTGTTAAAATTGCCGGTGACGAAGTTACACTTCAGGTATTTGAAGGAACGGAAGGCATTCCTACAAACGCAGAAGTGGTATTCTTGGGAAAATCGCCTACACTGAAAGTTAGCGAACAGTTGGCTGGACGCTTCTTCAACGCTTTTGGCGACCCTATAGACGGTGGTCCCGATATTGAAGGACAAGAAGTAGAAATCGGTGGTCCGTCTGTAAACCCGGTAAGAAGAAAACAGCCGTCGGAACTTATCGCTACAGGTATAGCTGGTATCGACTTGAATAATACATTGGTTTCCGGTCAGAAGATTCCGTTCTTTGCCGACCCAGACCAACCGTTCAACCAGGTTATGGCTAACGTAGCGTTGCGTGCAGAAACCGATAAGATTATCCTTGGCGGTATGGGTATGACAAACGATGACTACCTGTACTTTAAGAATGTGTTCTCTAACGCCGGCGCACTCGACCGTATCATCAGTTTCGTAAATACAACAGAAAACCCTCCGGTAGAACGATTGCTTATCCCTGACATGGCTCTTACAGCTGCCGAATATTTTGCGGTAGAACATAATCAGAAAGTATTGGTATTGCTTACCGATATGACATCGTATGCCGATGCCCTTGCCATCGTATCAAACCGTATGGACCAGATTCCATCGAAAGACTCTATGCCGGGTTCATTATATTCAGACTTGGCAAAGATTTACGAAAAGGCAGTTCAGTTCCCGTCGGGAGGCTCTATCACCATTATCGCGGTGACAACCTTGTCGGGTGGAGATATTACCCACGCCGTTCCTGATAACACCGGTTATATCACAGAAGGACAGCTGTTCTTGCGTCGTGATAGCGATATCGGTAAAGTAATTGTAGACCCGTTCCGTTCACTGTCTCGTTTGAAACAGCTGGTAATCGGAAAGAAGACCCGTAAAGACCATCCGCAAGTGATGAACGCCGCCGTACGTCTGTATGCCGATGCCGCTAACGCAAAGACCAAGATGGAAAACGGTTTTGATTTGACCAACTATGACGAACGTGCTTTGGCATTCGCTAAAGACTATGCCAACCAGTTGCTGGCTATCGACGTCAACCTTGACACTACCGAAATGCTCGACGTAACTTGGGGACTGTTCAGCAAGTACTTCAAACCCGAAGAGGTCAACATCAAGAAAGAATTTGTCGATTTGCATTGGAAGAAATAATCTACGATTTAAAGAAACAGCGTAATGGCTATAAAATTTCAATATAATAAAACGTCCTTGCAGCAGCTTGAGAAGCAACTGAAAATAAGGGTGCGTACCTTACCTATTATAAAGAATAAGGAAAGTGCATTGCGCCTTGAAGTAAAACGTTGCAAAGAAGAAGCAACTGCATTGGAAGATAGCTTGGAAAAACAGATTCAGCATTATGAAGCCATGTTCGCACTTTGGAATGAATTCGACCCGTCACTTATAAAGGTAAACGATGTTCATCTGGGAATACGGAAGATAGCCGGAGTGCGCGTACCTGTACTTGATAATGTAGATTTCGACATTCGCCCGTTCAGCTTGTTCAACAGCCCCAAATGGTATTCTGACGGAATACATTTGCTGAAAGAACTTGCCAGCACGGCCATCGAACGCGAATTCACCATCGCCAAGTTAGGATTGCTTGAACACGCCAGAAAGAAAACCACACAGAAGGTGAATCTTTTTGAAAAAGTGCAGATTCCGGGATATCAGGATGCTTTGCGAAAGATAAAACGCTTTATGGAAGACGAAGAGAACTTGTCTAAATCTTCTCAGAAGATACTGAAATCTATCCAAGAAAAAAGAAAGGAGGCAGAAGCATGATTTCAAAAATGAAGAAACTTGCCTTTTTGATTTATCATAAAGACTATGACACTTTCTTAGAGCAAGTGCGCAATTTGGGCGTGGTACATGTAGTAACCAAATCGCAAGGAGAGGCAGAAAACCAAGATTTGCAGGCTACTATCCGACTCTCGGCACGCTATGCTGCGGCCATCAAGCTCTTAGAGGGAATGAATGTCAAGGCTGCCGACAAGACAAGTGGCAACGCAGATAAAGGCGAACAGATACTGGATAAGCTTGAAGCGTTACAGCAACACGATGCGGAAACTAACCACCGCATTCAGGCTATAGAAAAAGAAATCACCGCCATGGAACCGTGGGGCGATTTTAAAATGGAAAGCCTGAAACGACTTCGTGATGCCGGCTATGAAGTAGGATTCTACATCTGCTCGGACAAGGTGTACGATGAAGAGTGGGAAACCCAATATCATGCTGTAGTGATAAACCACATTGGCTCTAAAGTATATTTCGTGACAGTTACTCCGGTAACCGAAACAGTTTCGCTCGATGTGGAAAGCGCTAAGATAGCAGACCGCTCTCTGTCGGAAATCATTCAGGAGAAGGAAAAACTTGACGCTGAAAGAGCGGAAACAGAGAATGCCATGAAAGAATTGGCAGAAAACTCTATCCCCGACTTGAAGGCTGCTCAAGTACGTACAAGCCAATTGGTAGACTTCGACAAGGTGAAACTGAGTGCCGATTCACTGGCAGGCAACAAACTGATGTTACTCGAAGGTTGGGTACCGGCAGAAAATGCGCAACAGTTGAACGACTTCTTGAAATCGAGTGAAGTTTATTACGAGATTTCAGACCCAGTTCCTGGCGACAATGTGCCTATCCAGTTAAACAACAAAGGATTCTTCAAGTTGTTTGAGCCTATCATGAAGCTTTATATGCTTCCTAAATATAATGAGCTAGACTTGACTCCGTTCTTCGCTCCATTCTTCATGCTGTTCTTCGGCTTGTGTTTGGGAGATACCGGATACGGTCTGTTCATATTGTTAGGAATTAGCGGATATAGACTGATAGCTAAAAGCATAAGTCCGTCAATGAAACCCATACTCACACTTGTCCAACTGTTGGGCTTGTCTACTGCGATATGCGGTTTACTTACTGGAACATGCTTCGGATTCAACCTATACGACATTAATGTGCCATTCATACAGAAGATGAAAGAAGTAATCATGCTCGACAATCAGCAGATGTTTAACCTTTCGCTGATTTTAGGAGCTATCCAGATTATCTTCGGTATGACACTGAAAGCTGTAAACCAAGCCATACAGTTCGGATTTAAGTATGCTATCTCTACCATCGGATGGCTACTCGTATTGGTTAGCACAGCCGTTGCATTTGCCGCTCCCAGCGTAATGGCCATGGGAGGCACGCTGCATCTGGCTATCTTAGCCGTAGGCGGACTGATGGTATATCTGTTCAACAGCCCCGGAAAGAACATTTTCTTGAATATCGGCTTAGGACTGTGGGACACTTATAACATGGCTACCGGCTTGCTGGGCGATATTCTGTCGTACGTTCGTCTGTTTGCCTTAGGCTTATCAGGCGGTATATTGGCAGGCGTATTCAACAGCTTAGCAGTAGGTATGAGTCCTGATAACGTAATAGCAGGTCCCATCGTAATGGTACTAATATTCGTTATAGGTCACTCTATCAACATCTTTATGAACGTACTGGGTGCTATGGTTCACCCAATGCGACTCACCTTTGTAGAGTTCTTCAAGAACTCAGGCTACGAAGGCGGTGGCAAAGAATACAAACCATTTAAAAACTAATTAAAGCAAACGTAAAACAATTAAAATCTATAATTTATGGAAACAAATCTTCTTATTGCCTATCTTGGCATAGCTATTATGATCGGTCTGTCAGGTATCGGCAGTGCTTATGGTGTAACAATCGCAGGTAACGCAACAGTTGGTGCATTGAAGAAAAACGACGGTGCATTCGGTAACTTCTTGGTACTTACCGCTCTTCCTGGTACACAGGGTCTTTACGGATTTGCCGGTTACTTCATGTTCCAGAGCATATTCAATATCCTTACTCCTGAAATCACCGGAATCCAAGCTTGCGCAGTATTAGGCTCAGGTATCGGTTTGGGATTGGTAGCCTTGTTCTCTGCTATCCGTCAGGGTCAGGTTTGTGCAAACGGTATCGCTGCTATCGGTCAGGGTTACAACGTATTCGGTAACACTTTGATTTTGGCTGTATTCCCAGAATTGTATGCCATCGTTGCTTTGGCTGCTACATTCTTGATGGGTTCAGCTCTTTAATCAACGAGCGATTATAAAGTAATTATAAAAAGTAAGCTCTGTCGATGTGATGTCGGCAGAGCTTTTCTTTTTATGTCTTCATACAAATGTCTCGCTCTTTTACAAAACAAAAACAAGACCAATTCCCACTACCAACAATCCTTCATCAAAAAACAATAATACGCAACCCTACTCAGAATGCTTCTGAGGCCGATTTTCATCATTTTTTGAGAACAAGAAAAAAACATTGAGATGGTTCAAACAAAACATTGCGATGATTAGAACCAAAGATTACGATGGTTCAAACCAACCATCGCAATCTTTGGTTTGCGATTCGCATTCTTTTAATAATCAACAGACAAAGTACAGAATATCTGCATTTTCTATAATATTTATATCTCAGACAAAACATTTCAAGAAAGCTTATTTTTACATTTTCTTTTTTATTTAAAAAAAATCCAATACTTTTGCTTTCGGACTATCAAAGCCTCAGACATACTAATAATATAAATGAGGCTGCCCACGCCGTACAAAATATAATATATGTTGCAATACACATTATTATATGTGGGCTTGGGTGGGACGATAGTCCAAGACATAACAAAGGCGTTTACTTAACGCTCTGTTCTTGACACGCTGAAATCTCGCAAATGGAAGTGAATTATAGTCTTGAACTCAGCAACGGTAGATGCCCCGGGTGTGATTACATCAATCTCGTAGAGACCTTGTAAGCACAGATTGTACCCATATGGGTGAAGTATATCTGTTTACATAAGCCTCTCTACGCTGACGTATATCATATCGGCGTGGGCTCTGACGTTGTCTGTTCGACTATAATAGGCAATGCGAGAGCCTCAGTGTGTGGGATGGACAACAAGACGACTCACGCTTTTTTTGTGTCTGCGTATCAAGTCAAGTCTTTGATAAGATACCATCACGATATGGAAACACACGCCAAATCAGATGTAAAAAACGCACGAGGCAAATTGCAATGCCATAATCACGCCGGACCTACCTCCGACGTCCTCCCCGAAGTTCAAAAGCCCCAAACGGCAGAGAAACAAAACTTGGGGGTGTCCACCCGAAATACCCTTCCGACAAATAATACAAAAACATTAAAGTCTGAAAAAGAGCCACATTGGTTTGCTCTACGTACCACCTACGGAAGAGAAAAGAAAGCCTACGAATATTTGACAGCACACGGAGTAGAAGCATTTTATCCCACAATAAAGAACGTCAAATTAATAGACAACAAACGTGTCACAGTTGAAGAATCGCGTATACCAAACGTATTCTTCGCATACGGCACAGAGGAAGATATCAAGTTCTTTGTTTACGACAATGTAAACCTTCCATATCTCCGCTTCTATTACCGCCACGTCCATGCCAACAATCAAATACTCAAAGAGCCATTGATTGTACCCGACAATCAGATTAACAGCCTAAAGATTATTTGTGAATCAGACTCGGATGACATTATCACCTCAACAGACGAAATCGAGAAATTCAAGGAAGGACAAAAAGTACGAATAATCGATGGAAAATTCAAAGGTGTAGTAGGAATCGTTGCTCGCTATCACAGCCAGCAACGTGTAGGTATTGTCATTGATGGGCTTTTAACTGTGTGTACAGCGTATGTGCCGAGTGCGTTTTTAGAAGAAATCAAATAAAAACATTTATATGAAACATAAGCAAATTTATTATGCATGTTTATTGCTATTATCCAATTGTTTTTGGTGTTGCACTGGAAATAGCGGATGTACCAGAACAAAAAACAAAGGCGAGAGCATTGAACTACAGACTCCAGTAAATTCTCCAATTTCTGTAAGTATTTACGTTGAAAATTCTGGCAGTATGGCCGGTTACTGCAACCTAAGCGACAAATCCGCCATTGAAACTTTAATACTAGATTACTATGACCGTTTAAATTCTTGCTCTGATATAGACCAAATAAGCTTGAACTTCATCAACACCACAATTGAAAACTCAAAATCAGACATAAACAATTTCACAAAATCCATCAAGAGCAAATGTACGGCTAAATATACAAAATTAGACGAAATGCTTGAAATGATGATGGACAGTATAAATAATAACCGTATTAATCTCCTTATCTCAGATTATGTCTTTTCATCAAACAACGGGAATTTGGCTATTGCTTCTTCTGCAATTGCTTCTCAATTCTCCCAACAGCTCAAAGACAAAGATATAGCAGTAGCTATCTTCAAGTATATGGTAAACTTTAAAGGAAAGTACTATCCCGGCGGTATAATGTGCAACAAACCATTACCACTATATATATGGGCATTTGGCAACAAAGAGAATGTTCGTAAAATAACTAAACTACCTTTTAATTCTGAAAATTGTGGAACTTATTTCATGCAAAAAGCGAGCGATGTTCGGTTTGAATTGATGGCAAAAAGCAAACGTATGATAAAAGACGGCAAGATTCATGTTTCTGAATGGAAAAAAGACAGACATAAAGACTTTTATGAATTCTCGTTCACAACAAAACTGAATGATGTACTTTTACCAGAAAATGATATTTTGGAAACTTCAAAATACATAGTTCAATCTAACAATTCAACAACATATAATATCGCTAAAATAGAAAAAGATAAATACGAAGAGGATAAATATAAATACACAATCAGAACCAATGGCTCTAAACCTGCTCCTGGAGAATTGACAATTTCTTATCCTATTATAACACCTGAATGGGTAAATGCATCAAACTTTGAAGGTAATGGCATCCCCAATGATAGTACCACATACGGAGTCTCATATTTGATAAACGGAGTAAGCAAGGCTTTTGAAGACAACTCTAAAAAAAACAATAATTATTTTACAATCAATATTAACTTTGAATAGCATATGGATACACTATTTTCCACTATCTACTTTTACACTAATGGTCTATATGGACAAGAATTAGATAACTATTTATACGATACAGTCCCTGGATATATCCACGTAGGACTTGCAATGGTAGTATTATCAGTAATAACTACAATTCTATTTTATTACATGCTAAAACCTGTAAGACACCAGATGGGCATATGGTTCGGATGTTTAAGCTTAAACGCCCTATTAAACATGGCAGTCGCATTATGGTACACTAACACTCCTCTTATAAATAATGAAATCGATGAATCTGAGACGTGGACCACTCTTGATACCTTCGGATTTGGAATAGCGAACATAATTTGGTCTGTTATTTTTGTTGTTGTGTTCTCGCTATTATTCAAATGGTGGAGTCCCGCTAAATATATTCCTTTTAGAAAATTTTAATCAAAACACATATGAATCTATACATATTTGCAATTGGAGGTTCGGGATCAAGAGTTATACGATCTCTAACTATGCTTCTGGCAGCTGGTGTCCATGCAGATAGTAATATAATTCCTATCATAATCGACCCAGATACTTCAAACGGTGACCTCGCACGTACAGTTAATGTACTAAGAACGTATGAAGACATACGAAAAGAGCTTAGTTATGATAATACATTAAAAAACAAATTCTTTTCTGCTGAAATAACATCATTAAATAATAACGGAAACTATCTATTACCACTTGTTGGAACATCTGGAATTAATTTTGATCATTATCTCGGTTTAGGAAGTATGTCCCAAGAAAATCAAGCACTTGCTAAAATGCTTTTTTCCAACAATAATTTGTCATCAACCATGGATGTAGGTTTTCATGGAAATCCAAACATCGGCTCTATCGTATTAAATCAATTTACCCAATCCGAAAATTTCAAGAATTTTGAAGCAAACTTCGTTTCTGGCGATAAAGTATTTATCATTAGTTCTATCTTCGGTGGCACAGGTGCAAGCGGCTTCCCATTAATTCTAAAAACTCTCCGCACAAGTAATAACTCAGCTCTCGCTTCTGCCCCTATAGGAGCTGTCTCTCTGCTTCCCTATTTCAACTTGAAAACGGATGAAAAAAGTACTATTCAAGCAGATTCATTCATTACCAAAACCAAAGCAGCATTACTCTATTATGAAAAGAATGTGACAGGTAATAACACATTGAATGACATATACTACCTTGGAGATGACTTCTCTAGTCAAGGATATAACAATTGTGACGGTGGAAATGGACAATTAAACGATGCACATTTCATCGAACTGTTAGGTGCTCTTGCAGTTTTGGATTTTGACGCAAAACAATTTGCAAATGCTAACATTACAACTTCATTTCATGAATTTGGTTTAAACACTACTCCTACAGACTCCATCCTCTTTTCTGACCTTGGAAACCAAACAAATGCAATTCTTAAAAAACCACTTTCAATGATGGCTATTATGAATAGCTACTTGAATAATCGCAGCAAAGATCACCGCAAAGGACAAAAATGGGCAAAAGATAGAAGTGCACTTCTAGGTGAATCATTTTTCAATGGTACTTTTTACTCAAACTATAGCGGATTTAAGACAATGTTCGAAGAGTGGATATCAGAAATGGAACGAAATAAGATTTCATTTACACCGTTCGCTCAAGACAGCTCCATAAAAAGCTCTGATGGTCTTGAAAAAATCAAGGGTTTAAAACCAACATACCCAGGCTTAAACCCTTTCAGAAAGAAAGGATATGACCTTATAGATGAAATGCTTGGAAATAATCTATCATCTATTCCTGCAAACACAAAAGCTTCCACTGCCTTTATGGAAGTTTTTTATAAGACTTTGTCAGAAATTTGCAAAAAAAACTTAAACATCCAATAACATGGGATATTTATTTCGCATAAATAAAAAAGCTACAGGTACCAATAATACCATAGTAGATTGGAGTAATACTCCACATAGTACATACGACCACGGATTCGTTACTAAAATAGAAGATACTACAACGACCCAACGTGAAATAACCTCTATACCTTCCCCATTTGCCAGAATAGAACTTGTAAAGGAAGCTTTTCGCAAGATTATAGACGGAACTTTAAACAACCTTACCGTTGATGAAGTCAAGAAACGCCTCCATGGTAAATCTATTTACCATAAGATGGTTTCTGATTCACTTGATGTCGGTCAGATTTTCTTCAATTATCCAACCATGAAGGACAGAGTAGAGATTAAAGTGTGGAATCAAAATCTTATTAATGAACTTCTCAACTCAAAAAATCCGTCAATCAGGACATATGGTAGTTCTTTAAATATGTTTTTAATACAAGATGCTCAAGGGACGGACCCGTACAACTTTGGCAAAATGCAAAATATCTATATTTTGAAGTACATTGGTCCAGAACACAAACCAATGCATATTATTGGTGCCACATCGCCAGCCACATTATTCTTCTCTACCGCTAATGACGAAACTAATATTTCAAAATATTTATGCTTTGGAACAGACTACGCATTTGATCAAGCTTACAGTTCTTTGGATCAACGTGACCCTGAGTTTTTAAAATACATCTTCACGCTCAGATATTCTATTACTAATTTCGATACCGACTTTCCCGAAGTAAGCGATTATCTTGATGCTGTCTATTATGTTCTTGACAATACACTAAAAACAGAAATTGACAACATTCAAAATAATTGCTATAACCTAGTAAACGATACACAATCCTTTATAGATTCGTCTTACGAACGACTCAATGTAGACATCACTACCAACATAAGCCAACAGGTTGAAATCAACAGATTCCCTATCCACTACAAAAATGTACACATTAATGGTAATACAGATTTTGAGATTAAAGCAACAAAAGCCACAGCTTTAAGTACCACTCCACTTGTTCTGCCCGTAAATACAAACAATGTATACGATAATCTAGAATATTATGGATGTAAATTCGGCCGTTCATTTGCTATTCCATATTATGACAAAACTCCGTTAGAATTAAGATTGTTACCAGGTATTAATATCCAATATCCGTATCTAACCGTTAGTGACTTCTTAGACGACAAAATTATTTTGTTACCATCAGAGTTAAACAAAAAAGATTACTTCGATGGCAACTTTAAATCGAACATCGGCTCAAACGAAGGCTACTTGTTACCTCTTACAAGAACATTCTTTAAGTATTTCACAACAGAAGACCTTATGGGGAAAACCCCTTCTGGCAAAAACTTCATTGACATTAAGCAATTAGCATCTGGCGTTGAGGTCGTGCTTCGCATACCTATATCAAAGTGTGATATTGAATACAAGAGAATTTACACATTCGATGTAAAAGCAGACAAAGAGAACAATATAGGCGCTATCGTTATTGCTCCTGAAGATTTTACAATCGGCGTATTTCCTCCAGTGAAATTTGAAAAAGACAACGACGCACATTATCGTATTGCCATTTTATCAGATTTCAACTTAAACAAAGAATGCTCATGCATATGTCACAATGAGAGGGACTCTTTCTTTACTCCAGATTATGTTGTCAGAAATGTCGATATCGAAAATGATATTAGATCAAAAGTTTATATCCTTGAAAAGCAGACATTCGACTGTGCTTTTGTATCGCTGTTGTCAGACCAACAAGGAATAGAAAAAAAAGCGACCGGTTTACTTATTCCCAAATTCAAACAAAGACTTGGATCTGCCAACCTTATGTTTGCAATAGACCTTGGAACTTCTAATACACATATAGAATATACAAATGATACCAACTCCATGCCACAACCTTTTGCGTTTACAAAAGACACACCGCAGTTTAGTATGGTATGTAAACCTTCTGACACTATTAAATTGCATGCAAGCGGAGAATTTCTACCTGATGCGATTGGCTACGACTCACAATGCCACTTCCCTACAAGAACCGTACTTTGCATAGATAAAAACAATGCAGGAATCAACGAAACAGAAAAAGGAGCATACGTTGCCCTTGGTAATGCATCTCCAGCTTTTATGTACAATATTGCAAATGTAGGATCTAAATATAATGAGTATATTCCTAACCTTAAATGGAGCCAACTAAATACAGAGAATGAGGAACGTATAAGATGTTATATAGAATCTTTGTTCTTAATGATTCGTACTAAGGTTATTCAAGAGGGTGGAAGTCTCGCTCAAACTCAAATTAAGTGGTTCTATCCAATCAGCATGTCTAATAACAAGCGTGGACTTTTTGAGCGTGTATGGACTACAGCTTACAAAAAATACTTCAACCCTACAGGAAGTCCTATAGCAATTACGGAATCTATCGCTCCGTATTCATTCTTTCAGAAGACAAGAGCAGACGTTACAAATATTGTAACAATCGATATTGGCGGTGGCACTACAGACATCGTTGTAGCCGATACAAATGGAGTAAAGCTCATAACTTCTATGCGTTTCGCTGCAGATGCAATCTTTGGCAATAGTCTAGTATCTGTTCAAAATGGACCATTAAATGGTATCATCAAACAATTTAAAGACACATTCATCACAAATCTGAATGGGTTTAATGACTTGCAAAAAATGCTCATAGAAAAGACTGCCAACAATATAGGAAACTCCTCTGAAGTTGCTTCATTCTTATTCTCTTTAGAAGAGAATGAAATCATAAAAAAGAATCACTTACAAGACACATTAAGTTTCAATGAAATATTAATGAAGGACAATTCACAAAAAATTGTCTTCTACATATTCTTTTCTGCGATAATGTATCATATCGCAAACTTAATGAAAGCCAAACAACTTAGCGCACCAACAAATATTGCGTTCAGCGGCAATGGTTCAAAAGTCATTTCTGTTTTAAGTACAGTCAAGGAATCCTTAGAATTACTAACAACAAAAATATTCTCACTTATCTATAATGATGACATAAAGAATATTAATTTGATTATAAATAATAAAAATCCAAAAGAAGCGACATGTAAAGGAGGTTTATTTCTAACTAATGTTCCTACGAATATTACAAATGTTAAATCAGTCTTATTAGGTGTAAACAAGACAGACCTAGTGGAAGACCAAAAATACAATGACGTTTCAGCTTTCTATGATGATATAGTGAAAGAAGTCAAAACCTTCATGAACTTTATCGCTCTAAAAATTCCTAAAAGTATTTCGTTAAGTGGCGAATTTGGTATTGAACAGAAATACATTCGACTTGCTGTTGAATGCTTCAATAAAGATTTAGTACCATATATAGAAAATGGAGTAAATCTTAAATTTCAATCTAAAGATGTAAGCCGTGAAGACATTATTGAAGAATCTTTATTCTTCTACCCAATCATTGGTGTTATTAACGATTTGAGTGAACAGATTTATAAAGCAAACAATTAATTAGACAATATGATGTAGTGCTGATGCACTACATCATTAAAAAAAGAACAATGGTAAAAATTATACTAATAACGGCTTTATGTTCTTCGCTTATTTCTATAATAGCAACACTGCTTTTTATTATTTATCTACGTAAGCGTAATAAACAAAAACATGGTAATAACGAAACAAATTACAACTATATTCCTAACAAAACAATAATAAGACAACATAATAATAAATCCAGCCATACTGAGACGGCTCAAATTCAAAGACCGAAAAATACAAAAAAAGATATAGCAATCGTCAACCAGCAACAGCAAAAAAAATTGTTACCTAAGGAATGTAAAATAATTGAAAGAGAAAAAGACGCTCCACAAAATCATGAGAACACTCAAAAACGATATGAGCAACAAGTTGAAAGGGGGAAAAGAGGTAAATTTAATCCTAAAATTACCAAACCATCAAATGTTACTTTTACCACTCTTGCAGTCTCTGAAGGTCGTCTAGTACCAAACACCGTGGGACAAACAGCGTATTACCGTTCTTGGGAATATGAAGGAAGATTCTTCTTCGAGTTTTTCTGCGACAAATCAAAAACAGAAAAAGCTATCAATAATCACTATGTAATAATTGATCCTTTCTGTCAAAGAAGTGTCAATTCAAAACCTATTGACACCGCAAAAAGAATGACAAATATGGAATATGGTGAAATAGACAGCAACTATACAGTAATAAGTAAATCTATTATTTTATTTGAATAACATGGGAAAAATAACATATTCGTTTAATCCAGAAGACAGAATGGACATTGATGAACTTTTTAAGTTCTTAAACAAACTATATCCCGATATTAGCAAGCACAACAACTTAAACAGTTCTGATATAAGGAATATACAAACAAGAGAATCAAAACCTTTTATCAATTTTAATGAAGATAATGCAACGAAAGAGAATAATCAAATCAAAGAAGTAACAACCGAACTCAACAGTTGCAAAGAACATATAGAATCATTAAATAAAGAAGTAAATGAAAAAGATTTAAAAATTAAAGATCTTAACGACAAACTATCTAAAGAACAAGCTAAAGCAAATAACTTAATACTTGAGAAAGAACAAGAAATCGAAAAGTTACAGAAAGAAATAAAAGAACTACGAAAAAAACTTTCCGAATTCATTCCATCTTTCTGTGATGATCAAAAATCAAAAAAATGGTTCATGGCCATTAGTATTGACAACACGTTAGAAAGATCCTTTAGCAACGATGAACCTTTTATGGCTGTTGTAAATCCAGAAGGAAATGCATCCTTCGCTTTTAATACAGAAAAAGGCCGTCACAATGAGTTTTCTAAAAATCCGCAAAAACTAGAAGCATTCTGTGAAATTGTCGATAAAGTTAAAGAAGCCAATCACATTCAAACAGTAGAATGTGGCAAAGGTCATGTATCAAGTGACACCCTAATAGTTGATAAAAAGGCAAAAATAAAACTTATAAGAGAATAAATATGGTAATTCAGTATATTATAGTTTCTATTATTGTTATTGCTGTATTAATATGGCAATACAAAACATATAAAGAGAACGAAACAAGAATAAAGAGTATAAAAAACCTATTTCCTGATTCATCATCCACAACAATTGTTGTAGATGATGATCATACGATGCTTTCTAATGTTACAGCATCTAATGATTTTCGAAAGACTCTTAATGACATCAATTCTTATCTTATCCATAATAAGAATAAAACTTTTGATTATCAAATCCTTAAAGAGATTGTAAATCGTAACTCTCAGTTACTGGAAGATGAAGTTGATACAATGATTACCGTACCATTGTATTGGGGACTTATTGCCACAATTTTTGGTATTGCATTTGGTATCGTATTATTTGCCTGGAAAGACTTGGCAGACCTCATTTCAGGTACAAGTTTAAATGCAAGTGGCATTAAGATTCTTTTAACAGATGTCGGCATTGCTATGATAGCCAGTCTTGCCGGTGTATTTTTCACAAAACAATCTACAGCACATTACAATGATGCAAGAACTGAAATGGTAAAGAATAAGAACCGTTTCCTCACTTGGATTCAAACAGATTTGATGTCAAAACTAAGCGATGACATTACTGGCGCACTGCTAAAAATGACTCAAGACCTCAACGAGTTTAACAGAACTTTTGCAAATAACACTCAAGAATTAAAAAATACGCTCTCTACCGTCAAGGATAACTACGAAGGTCAGGTAGAACTTATAGACGCAATTAATAAAATCAAAATAAATAAAATAGCGACTGCAAACATTGAGGTTTACGATAAACTTCAGGGATGTACAAAAGAGCTAGAACACCTATTTGAAATTATTGCAGACTCTAATACATATGTTTCCAAGGTTGTAGAATTAAACAATAACATTGGAAACATAGAGGAGCGTACTCGTCTGTTTGAAGAACTTGGCAACTATTTCAAAAACGAAATTGAATTCGTACGTGACAGACAAGGCATGATGAGACAGCAAATGTCTTCTATCGATTCTGTATTGCAGGATGCACTCTCTAATCTAGGAGACAATATATCTAATAGCATCGCTGGGCTTACTGGAAAATTTCAACAACAGAATGAACGTATCCAACTTCTTATTGAAGAGCAACAGAACTCACTTGCGGAAAGCCTTAAAAAACAACAAAATGCCATCAATGAGAAAATTGGTCAAATCGACAATCCTTTCGAGGGGATAAAAGAAACATTTGAAGAAGGAATAAAAGGTATAAAAGAAGCTTTTAAAGAACAAAATCTTGCAATCAATGAAGTACTTTCATCACAAAAAGCTTCACTAGAAACTGCTCTAAGTTCTCAACAGCAAGCTTTCATTCAAAAACTACAAGAAACTCCAGGACAACTACAAGCTATATCAGATCTTTCCAAAGTTCTTAGACAATTAAATGAAACGCTTGACAATCAAAATTATTTAAGCCTTACAATTCCTAACAATGAAAAGACAATAAAAAAAGAAATAGCCAAAGAGAATGCGACAACAAATTTCTTCAAGAATTACTACATTCCTATTTGCGTTTGCGGTTCTTTCATTTCTTTATTAATAATACTAATAATGAAACTTCTCGGACTATAAAAGAAATAATATGGCTGAAAATAACAAAAAGACACTTTTCTGGACAAGTTATTCAGACTTAATGACCAGCTTGTTTTTTACAGTTTTGGTCCTTTTTGTCGTGGTAATTGTAGCGATGGGGGCAGCTAACAGACAAATGGGGGCAGCCAATAAACTAGCACAAGAAGCCAAAAAGAATTTAGAAAAAGCCTTAGAGGATGCAAATGCCACTAATGAACAACTAAACCAAATTCTTAGACTCCAAGACCAATTTAATACATTGACATCATCTTCTTCTCTTCAGTATGATGAACAGAAAAGGATGTTTTATGCAAAAGGCTTCGTTGGTATAGAAATATTTAAACCAAATGAGGACATCATCAAAGAAGAATATATCGAAACCGTTAACAGAGTCGGAAACGATATCAAACAACTCATAGAGTCTATAAAGACAAATAATAAGGAATTTAAATACCTGTTGGTCATAGAAGGAACTGCCGCTATTCCATACAAGGAACTGCAAGCCAAAACGTTTAATCCTGACAATACAGCTATGTACGAGTTAAGTTATCGAAGAGCTCTAGCCTTATATAATCAATGGAAACATTTGAATTTCAGAGAGAGTAATACTGAGATAATCATTGCAGGCAGCGGATTCAATGGAATCAACCGAGATAAAATAGTTGAAGATAACAATAAACGTTTTATCATTCAAATTATCCCGAAGATTGATAAGCCTACTGAAAACGTTAAAAAATGAAAAGATTATTATACTTACTAATCGCTCTGAGCTTTTGCTTAAACTTTATAGGATGCAGAAAAGCACCTAACAGAGATAGAATCTCACATGTCAAGACAATGACGACCAAAGAACCAGAGCGCAAACAGGCAAACAGAGAAAGAAAGCAAAGGACTATAAAGAGAAATGACACTCCTCTTACCGGTTCGGATATATTTAGGCGTTATGAGGAAGCTGTATTTATGATATTTACATCTGATGGAATAAATAATTATCAAGGGTCTGGATTCTTCATTGACAACAACGGACTTGCCGTAAGTAATTATCATGTATTTAAAGGTACGACTATCGGCAAAGAGCATATTAAACTAGCAAAAGACAACGAGAATCTTTATAAGGTTATAGATATAGTTTACAAAAGTAAAGAGCCTGACTTTATCATTTTTCATGTAGATTATAATAACGTCAACTATATTCCAATAGCAAAAAACAAACCATGTATCGGAGACAAAGTCTTTGCAATAGGAAGTCCGAGGGGGCTTGAAAACACATTCTCTTCTGGCGAGATTTCTCAATGGCGAGGTGAAAATCTAATGCAAATCAGTGCATTGATTGATCATGGTAGCAGTGGTGGAGCATTGATAAACGAATATGGTGAAGCTGTCGGAATTACTTCCGGAAGTTTTGCCGATGGTTCGCAAGCAAATCTAAATTACGCTTGGAGTATAGATGCAATCAAGCCTTTTTTACATAAACATTAGAACTTTACAATAGTCATAATACAACACAATTATATATCTATTAGACGCAAAAACAGCAAAGTTTTTAAACAAAAAATATAGCCAACTAATTCGCAACAATTAAATACGAATCAGTTGGCTTTTTAGTACCTTTGAAATTAAATATTGGAGAAACTAAAAGACACATGAACTACAGATACTTACACATATTATGCTTTGCTATTATCCTTATTGGATGCAAAGGAAACGCTAAGACATTACAAGCAAACGAAGATTCAAACGATACTATAAATGAGAATTGCACCTTCAAAGTTTCAAACAATATTATATCAGAAAAAGTAAATACTACAAGACATGAAGAAGACGGTTTAATAATCTACACTCCATCTTATTCTAATATTGATTTGGTGTGCGACACAATGCCTGATAAAGCAAACTCTTCAGTTAAATTCTGTGCCGAGGCTGCTTTTACAGGAGAACTACTAAAGGAATTAAAGCATACCAATATAGCAGGCGATCACGTTTCAAACGGGAAAAGATATAGAGGTTATCCATGCAGAAGGAATACAGGTTGCTTTGTCTTCTATAATGGCTCATATAATTTTTTGTATAAAGACTATAGCTATGAACTAAACAACGCCGCCAAGAATGGAGGAATGGGGTTTGGACAAGAAACAATAATACATAAAGGCAAAAGAGTAGAGTGCAAACGTAAAGATTCCAACAAAAACGAATTTCGGGTTTTATGTGAATTAGATAACAAACTATGCATCATTGATTCAAAAGGTATAGTTGAATTCGGAAAGTTCGCTCAACAGCTACTTGACGCTGGTGTTACAGAAGCTTTATATCTTGATATGGGAGCAGGATGGAACTATTCATGGTATAGAGATGCTGAAGGAATAGCTCATGACATTCATAATAAAAGAATTGACTATACCACTAACTGGATTACATTCTATAAATAGCCTAACCATCCCGACATAATCCGATTAACCTACCAATTATCAGAATTATCCACATATAACAATAGATTTAATAGTGCCTGAAGTTACAAAACATCACGAAATGGAAAGGAGAAGAGTAGTCATTATTTCACAGTCAGATAGCGAGACTTCCCGGTTGGATTGCCGTTTTTCAGATTTTAAGATACAAATTAATTCAGTGATTACCAACTTTTAATAAAAACTACTTATCCTGAACTACTATAATACAGACTTTTAAACCAAGCCACAAAGTACTTTATCGCATCACTCCACTTATTAAACGAATGGCGCAAAGCCGACAGTTGCACACTCATGAAATTCGTTATTTCGGCAAGAATCATTAACTTTGCCATTAGTTTCAATTGAAAAGTCAATCTCTTAACAACATGATAGTTTGCATTGCCGAAAAGCCCAGTGTGGCACGAGACATAGCCGAGGTACTCGGTGCACGTACAAAAAAAGACGGATATATAGAAGGAAACGGGTACCAAGTTACTTGGACGTTCGGTCATCTGTGTACGCTGAAAGAGCCGCACGAGTATACTCCGGCATGGAAGGTGTGGAGCTTGGGAAGTCTTCCCATGATTCCGCCACGGTTTGGTATTAAACTGATTAACGACTCTGGCATAGAGCGGCAGTTTCATATCATAGAGGGACTTATGCAGAAAGCCGACGGCATTATAAACTGTGGTGATGCCGGACAAGAGGGAGAGCTTATACAGAGATGGGTGATGCAGAAAGCTGGTGCACGCTGTCCGGTGAAACGTCTATGGATTTCATCGCTTACCGAAGAAGCTATACGCGAGGGATTTGCAAAGCTGAAAGACCAAGCTGAATTTCAACCGCTATATGAGGCGGGACTGAGTCGTGCTATAGGCGACTGGGTGCTGGGCATGAACGCTACACGCCTATATACTTTAAAGTACGGACAGAACAAACAGGTACTTTCTATAGGAAGGGTGCAAACTCCTACGTTGGCGCTCATCGTAAAACGACAATTGGAAATAGAAAACTTTAAACCTGAGCCTTATTGGGAACTGAAAACCGTGTATAGAGAAACAACTTTCAGCTCTACGAAAGGTAAGTTTACAAGCAAGGAAGAAGGCGAAAAGTTCTTAGAGACTGTGCGCAATGCTCCGTTTACCGTAACGGATGTATCGGCAAAAAAAGGTACTGAGGCTCCTCCCCGACTGTTTGACTTGACTTCACTACAGGTGGAGTGCAACAAAAAGTTCGGCTTCTCTGCCGACATGACACTGCAACTTATACAGTCGCTCTACGAAAAGAAAGTGGCTACCTATCCGCGTGTAGACACCACATTCTTGAGTGATGATATTTATCCCAAGTGTCCGGGCATATTGGCGGGACTGAAGAGTTACGAAGCGTACACAGCGCCTCTGTATGGAAAGAAATTAATAAAATCGAAGAAGGTATTCGATAACTCTAAGGTTACAGATCACCACGCCATTATCCCTACCGGAGTACAGCCGCAGGGACTGAGCGACATGGAGCAAAAGGTGTTCGACTTGATAGCCCGTCGGTTCATAGCCGTTTTCTATCCCGACTGTAAATTCTCTACTACCACCGTATTAGGCGAAGTGGAAAAAGTAGAGTTCAAAGTAACCGGAAAGCAGATTTTAGACCCGGGATGGAGAGTGATATTCGGAAAAGACCAACAAGAAGAGACTAAGGATGGTGACGAAGAACGAGTTCTCCCTGTGTTCAACATAGGAGAAAGCGGTCCGCACGTGCCCGACCTGAACGAGAAATGGACTCAGCCGCCTAAGCCTTACACCGAAGCGACTTTGCTGCGTGCCATGGAAACGGCTGGTAAGTTGGTTGATAATGACGAGCTACGCGATGCGCTGAAAGAGAACGGTATAGGACGTCCGTCTACCCGAGCTGCCATCATAGAGACACTATTTAAGCGTCACTACATCCGCAAGGAAAGAAAGAACCTGATAGCCACCCCTACCGGAGTGGAACTGATACAGCTGATACGCGAAGACTTGCTGAAATCGGCAGAGCTGACGGGTATCTGGGAAAAGAAGTTGCGCGAGATAGAACGCCGCAGTTATGATGCCGTCACTTTCTTAAACGAACTGAAGCAGATGGTGGCAGAAATTGTGAACAGTGTACTATCCGACAATACTAACCGACGTGTAACCATTATGCCCGAAGAGACTCCTGCCAAAGCGATAGAAAAAGCGGCGGCACGAAAGAAAGCCGCCAAGAAGAAGTCTGCAGCTACACCACAAGGAGATGACATAATAGGTACACCTTGTCCGCTATGTGGTAAAGGTACTATTATAAAAGGCAAGACCGCCTACGGATGCTCGGAGTGGAAAAACGGCTGCACATACCGCAAGCCGTTTTAACACAAACGGTTAATTATTCGCTATCGCCCACAGGGAATACGGTAACTACCTCGTCGGGCAGATAGCCGCTGCGGATGCGCCACTCTTGCGGATACAGATTGTTGGCACGGTTTCCTATGTTCTTTACGAAACCCAACGGAACGCCTGCGTATTTCACCAACACATATCCGCGTGGGGCGGATGCATCGAGCACAACGGCTTCTTTACGCAAATAGGATATCGCCTGAGAATAGTCGAGTTCTACCGATGGGAATACATCGTTTTTCACGGTAGACATAGCCAACGAGTGCTGCGGAACAAAGTCTTTTCCTTTGAGTTCTGCCAATGTTATGCCGGCATGAAGTATGTGAAGATACGAAGAAAGGCTGTCGAACACGGCACTCCAGCGCGATGATATAGCCGTAACTTTTTCGCCCGACACTGCAAAGTTATAATCGTCGGGGTTATTAATCCATTGCTTCAATTCCTTGGGGACAGTGAGCACTGTGTTTCCGCCTTTTCCGCCCTTAGATTTCTTGTCTTTTTTCTTCTTCGCTTCGGGCATTCGCTCTATCTCTCCTTCATGCTTGCGGAGCACCGCCAAGAAGAGACCTTCGCCTACAGTACGATGCGGCAAGAAACGGTATACCGGGAAATCGCCTCCCACCAAGTTGCCAGTAATGTTCCACTCTGGCAATGTATCTACGGGTAGTATCTCTGCTCCAAGTTCTTTGGCTATCCATGCCACATTGTCTTCGTTCTCCTCGCGGTTGAACGTACAAGTGCTATATATCAAGAGTCCACCCGGTTTCAGGCAGTCCCAAATATCTGTCAATATGCGGCGTTGACGCTGCCAACACAAATCTACATTCTCTATACTCCACTCTTCTATAGCAGTGGCATCCTTACGAAACATTCCTTCGCCAGAGCAAGGCACATCGGTAAGAATAACATCGAACAGATGGCGCAACGGAGAAAAATCGGCAGGGTCGTTACTTGTCACCACCACATCGGGGTGTCCCCACTTTATCAGATTCTCAGCCAATATCTGAGAGCGATTACGCATCACCTCGTTGGCTACCAGCAAACTGCCTTCGGGCAATACCGAACGAGCTAAAGTGGACTTACCGCCGGGAGCGGCACAGAGGTCGAGCATCACCGACGGAGCGTGCACGTATTGGCGCAACGCCTGCTCTACGAACATAGAAGAAGCTTCCTGCACATAATAGCATCCGGCATGAAACAGAGGGTCGAACGTAAAAGTGGGGCGCGAAGCCAGATAACGTCCGGCACGACTCCACTGTACGTTAGTACTGCCAGGCACTTCGTGATGATATTTTTCAACATTCACACGGATACTTACCGGTATATCGTGCTGCAAGGCATCAGAAAACAACTGATAATCGGTTTCGCCCAACAAGGCACTAGTACGTTTTTCAAAATCGGAAGGAAGATTCATCATTCGCTCTTTAGTGGTTTTACTTTGACTATATAGATGCAAATTTAGAGGTTTATCTTAAGAATTTAGCTACCTTTGTCACAGAAAAAGCTGATTAATCAGCTAAAAGCCGACAGAAAGACTACCTCAGTTCGGGATAACCGAGTGTTTTATACAATATAAATGCAGCGTGAAAAC